>Ga0335071_10000845_pt1 | contig 32953 bp, 33 predicted proteins | sample Lox_Sample_15_FD_206724 | JGI IMG/M metagenome (GOLD analysis project Ga0335071, IMG submission 206724) | Soil microbial communities from Loxahatchee National Wildlife Refuge, Florida, United States - Lox_Sample_1.5 | ecosystem: Environmental > Terrestrial > Soil > Wetlands | place: USA...
ACGGGAACGGAGAAGGCCCGGGTGCTGCCGCGTCTCGTCGCGGGCGATCCCTCCATTCCGGCCGGGCGTGTGAGCACCCTACGGACGCTCGTACTCGCCGATGTCGACGCCGCCGTCGCCCTGCGGGACGACGCCCAGGGGCGCCGCTGAGGCGTGCAATGGCTCCGGGGAAGGTGGCTCGGACGGCTTCGGCGGGCGGGCGATAAGAAAAAAACCCCGCGAAGTCGCGGGGTTTCGTGTGAGCGCAGAAGGAATCGAACCTTCAACCTATGGATTAAGAGTCCATTGCTCTGCCAGTTGAGCTATGCGCCCGTGCGGCTCTCAGGAGCCAAGGGCCGCGGTTTGTAGCAGTGGGCCGCGGGAGTGTCAACGACCTCTGCTCCCTTTACGGGGTCAGTTGCACGCCCGGAGGGACTCGAACCCCCGACCCGCGGCTTAGAAGGCCGCCGCTCTGTCCAGCTGAGCTACGGGCGCGTTTCAGAAGGAAGCTCGTCTGGCGAGGAGATGGGTGAGTAAAGGGGCTCGAACCCTTAACCCCCGGATCCACAGTCCAGTGCTCTACCGATTGAGCTATACTCACCGTAAACTCTTCCGCGCGACCACATCCTGCGCGCCCGGAGGGAATCGAACCCCCGACCTGCGGCTTCGAAGGCCGACGCTCTATCCAACTGAGCTACGGGCGCATTCGACCCAAACTGCGCCAGCTTTTCAAAGATCGGGGCGGCGGGATTCGGACCCGCGACCTCCTGCGCCCAAGGCAGGCGCGCTACCAGGCTGCGCTACGCCCCGAAGCGAGGGACACGCGTGCCCGGCGTTTCCCAGAACGCCCGTCTCTAGCGGACCCCCGCCCCCACGTCAAGGGGCCCGCGCGAGCCCGGCCAGGACGGGAAAGAGGCTCCGGAAGGCCTCCCCACGGTGGGAGATGGCGTCCTTCTCTTCGGGGCCGAGCTCGGCCATGGTCCGCCCCCTTCCTCCCCCCGCGAGGCCGGTCACGAAGAGCGGGTCGTAGCCGAACCCGCCCGTCCCTCGGCGGGCCTGGCCGATGCGTCCCCGACAGCAGCCGACCACGCTCGCGAGCACCGAACCGTCCGGCCGCGCCAGGCACAGGGCGGCCCGGTACTCCGCTCCGCGGAGCGCGTCCGGCACGCCTTGCAGCTGGCGCAGGAGCTTGTCGTTGTTCCTCTCGTCGCGCGCCGCCCTCCCCGCCTCCGGACCGAGCTCGGCGGAGGCCGCCTCGCAAAGCTCGCAGACGGAGCTCGAGGGTCGAAGAGCCGGGCCGAGCTCCGACCAGCGCGCGGAGTGGACACCCGGCGCCCCCGAGAGCGCATCGACGCACAGCCCCGAATCGTCCGCCAGGGTGAGGAGCCCCGACCACCTTGCCCAGACGGTCGCCTTCTTTTGGGCGTTCTCCTCGAAGGTGGCACCGTCCTCCACGACCTCCGGGAGCGGCTCGGGAAGCTCCTCGGGCCCGAGCACACGCAACGAGAGGCCTGCCACCATCCGGCGCAGCTCCCGCAGCTTGCCAGGGTTGCTCGTGCCGAACAGGACCGCGACCTCCGTCATCGCAGTGCCGCCGCCTGCAACCCGGTCAGGGTGGCGATGCCCTCGAGCGCCGCGTCCAGCATCCGGGAGAGGTCGTCGCGCGGGAACGGCTTTCCCTCCGCCGTGCCCTGTACCTCCACCAACTCGCCCTTCCCGCTGGCCACGACGTTCATGTCCACCTCGGCGGTCGAGTCCTCGGCATAGTCGAGGTCCAGGAAGACCTGCCCCCCCAGGATGCCCACCGAAACGGCCGCGACGCTCCGTCGCAGCGGCTCCTGTGCCATGGCCTTCTTGCGCTGGAGCGTTCGGATCGCCCCCACGAGCGCCACGTACCCTCCGGTCACGGCGGCCGTTCGTGTCCCCCCATCCGCCTGGATCACGTCGCAGTCGAGGGTGATGGTCCGCGGTCCCAGGGCTCTCAGGTCCACCGCTGCGCGCAAGGCTCGCCCCACGAGCCGCTGGATCTCGAGCGTCCGCCCGCCTTGCTTGCCCCGGGCCGCCTCGCGTTGCATTCGCTCGTGGGTGGACCGCGGGAGCATGCCGTACTCGGCCGTGACCCACCCCGCACCGGTCCCGTAGACGTGCGGCGGTACCTTCTCCTCGAGGGTGGCGGTGCACAGGACGTGGGTGTCCCCGAAGCGGGCCAGGCAGGAGCCCTCCGCGTGCTTGGAGACGTCTGGCTCGAGGGCGATCTTCCGCAGTTCGCGCTCGGCGCGGCCGTTGGTTCGCATGGGCGGCGGGATAGCACGCGGTGCCGCCCCGCGCCAGACTACGCGGCATTCACGGGGTCCGGTGAGCCGGTCCGCTCGACCCGGGTCGGGGGCGGGGTTCCGTCGGGGCATGCGCCTCGCCCTCGCCCCCGTCGCCGCGGCGGCCGCCGGCGGTGGAACCGGTCGGCCCCCGCCGGGGGGACCTGCCCCCGCCCGCCGGCTCGCTGCCTGGAGATCTAGGGAGGGGGGGCTGCTCCTATGACCGCGCCGCCCGTGGCTGCGAGGTGCGCACCTGCCGCGACCCCTCCCCCCCGAATCCGCCGAGATGACCCCTCACCGTCGAACGCGGCTCGTCTCCTGCCGGTAGGTTTGGACCGCATCGGCGATGGCCGAGGCGATTCGCTCCTGGTAGGAGCGGGTGACGAGCCGGGCGGCATCAGCCTCGTGCGAGATGAAGCCGAGCTCGAGGAGCGCGGCCGGCATGCGGGCGCCGGCCAGCACGTAGAACGGGGCCTGTTTGACGCCCCGGTCCTCCGCGCCCAGGGCGGCCACCAGCCGCTCGTGGAGGCAGTAGGCGAGCCGCGACGAGCCGGCCAACGCGTCGGCGTTGGCCAGGTCGGAGAGGATGCCGGCCACCGGGTCGGACGGGTCGAACACCTCCTCACCGGCGATCCGGTCCGCGTTCTCCCGCGCTGCCACGGCGGTGGCGTGGGCGTCGGTGGCATCGACCGAGAGGAAGTAGGTCTCGATCCCGCTCGTGTGCTGGCGCGCCTCGGCGGTCGGCATGGAGTTGAGGTGGATGGAGAGGAACAGGTCCGCGCCGATAGCGTTGGCGATGGCCGGACGGTTCGCGAGCGGGACCGAGAGATCGCCCGAGCGGGTGAGGACCACCCGGATTCCGCGCCGGTGGAGTGTGGCGCCTACCCGCTGCGCGATCTCCAGGGTGAGGTCCTTCTCCTTCACGCCGGTGGGGGAGAGGGCGCCGTCCTGGTCCCCGCCATGACCGGGGTCGAGCACCACCACGAACGGTGCTTCCCGCGGTGCTCCCTGTCCCTTGGCCGAGGCGGCGACGAGCAGAAGGGCGGCGAGCGTTCCGACCATCGGTACGCCATCCTACCAGAGGCTCGCCTCCTCTCCCCCGGGTGCGGCCGCTCAAGCCACGTCGATCGCCGGCTCGTCGCCCGAGGCGAGTGGCTCCACCTCTCCCACCTCCACCGCAAGGACCCCCGCGGCGCGCAGCGCGGAGAGAACGCTTCCCGCCCTGGCCGGGTCGACCGCCGCGAGGAGCCCGCCGTTCGTTTGCGCGTCGGCGAGCACCTGTCGCAGCGGGGCCGAGACCCTATCGGCGAACCGGACGTGGGGGGCTACCCAGGCCAGGTTGGCCTTCGAGCCGCCCGGGACGACGTCCCGCGCCGACAGCTCGAGGACGCCCTCCAGCAGGGGGACGGCGTCTACCCAAACCCGCAGCCGCACCCGCGACCCCTCCGCCATGTTCCAGGCGTGGCCGAGCAGGCCATAGCCGGTCACGTCGGTGAGGGCGTGCACCCCCCCGGACTCCGAGAGCACCTCGCCCGCCGCACGGTTCAGCTCCGCCATCACCTCGGTGACGCGCGCCACGAGATGGGCGGGGGCGACCCCGCGCTTCAGGGCGGTCGTGGCGATCCCGGAGCCGAGGGGCTTCGTGAGGAGCAGCCGATCGCCGGGCCGCGCGCCCACGTTCCTCAGGATGTGGGCGGGGTGCACGAGGCCGGTCACGGCGAGCCCGTACTTGGGCTCGGGATCGTCGATGCTGTGCCCGCCCAGGATGGGGATGCCGGCCAGACGGGCCGCCTCGGCGCCGCCCCGGAGCACTTCCCCGAGCTGGTCGAGCGGCAGCCTCTCCGCGGGCCACCCCACGAGGTTCAGCGCGAAGAGCGGCCGGCCTCCCATCGCCCAGATGTCGGAGAGGGCGTTTGCTGCCGCGATTCGCCCGAACATGTAGGGGTCGTCCACGACCGGGGTGAAGAAGTCGACGGTCTCGACCAGCGCGCGTTCTCCGTCGAGCGCGTACACGGCGGCGTCGTCGCGCGTCTCGGTGGCGACGAGCGCGTTCGGGTCCGTCACGTCGGGGAGGCGGCGCAGGACCTGCGCCAGGTCCGCCGGGCGGATCTTGCAGGCTCAACCCGCGCCGTGCGACAGGGCGGTGAGGCGGACGATCTTCTGCTGTTCGGACATGGCGCGGGAGTATATCCACCCCCCGCCCCGACCGCCGCCCGGCCCCGCTCGACCGATCCGTTGAATGCCCCTACGAGCCCCCCCCGGCGGCCTGGAGGTAGAGATCGGCATTTCGGTTGCCCGGCGACATCTCCAGGACGGTCCTCCATTGCCGGACGGCCTCCTCCCTCCGGCCGGAGGCGAGGAGAGAGAGGCCGAGGTTCAGGCGCGCCGGGACGTACTGGGGGCTCTGGCGGATGACCTCCTCGTACTCGGCGATCGCCCCCTCGCGCTGACCGGCGTCCCGCAGCGCGCCGGCCAGCTTGCAACGGATGTCGGCGAAGGCAGGGCCCAAGGACAGCGCCCGGCGGTACTCGGCGATGGCCTCGTCGTACAGCCCGGAGGAGAGGTAGACGTCGCCGATCTCGGCGTACATGTTGGCCAGCTTTCCCTGGACGTAGCGGTCGAGCTTGCCCTGGGAGATCCCGGAGCGTGAGAGGGCGTGCCGGTAGACCTCCTGCGCCTCCTTGTACCTGCCGGTGTCGTTGTAGGTCACGGCCAGATTGAGGGCGGCGTCGGTGTAGCCGGGGTTGATGCGGAGCGCCGCCTCGAAGGCACGGAGCGCTTTCTGGTACTGCCCCTGGTCGTGGTAGATGACGCCGAGCATGTTGTAGACGTCGGCAAACGACTGGTTCCGCTCCACCACCTCGGTGAGGTACTGCTCGGCCAGCCCGTACTCCTTCTTCAGGTAGTACCCCCGGCCCAGCTCGAAGGACTGCTTCAGGGTGTCGTCCATGCGCCCTCCCCTCGCGAGATCGACTCTAGCACCATCTCTCCCGTCGACGTGCCAGGGCCGCCGATCACAGCCCGTCGACGAAGCGCCAGCGCCCGTCCTCGAGGACGAGGGTGTAGAGCGCGCGGCGGCGCTCCCGGGCGCCGCTGGGCAGACGGAACTCGGCGTCCTCTCCCACCTCTGCCCGGTCGCGCTCCACCCGGATCTGCCAAGCCGTCACATGGGCCTCGGCCGGAGGAGAGTGATAGTCCCTTGCCAGGCGCACGAGGAGGGCCCGCTTGCCGCCCGGCCCGGCGTACGACTCCGAGACGAGCCGTCTTGTTGCCTCGACGTCCCCCGCTCCCGCCGCGTCCTCCCGCCGGAACAGGGCGGTGAGCACCCCCCGCAGCCTCGCGAACTGCTCGCCGTCGCCGCACCACAGTGCGATGTCGCAGGGGGTCATCCCGAACGCTTCCCGTCCCAGGTAGCCGAGAAGGGCCTTCTCGGAGCGCCATTCGACCGTGCCCTGGGCCTCGACCACGGCCAGCACCCGCGCCCGTTCCCCCTCCATCGAGACGGCCACGTCGGCGAAGCCCACCCTGCTAAGGTCCGCCGTGCCTCCCGCCCGGAACCCGTAGACGTCGTCGAGCGCCGCCCGGCCCTGGTGGGCGAGGGCCTCTTTCACTTGCGTCTCCGGACCGGCGGCGGCGACCCTCAGGGAGAGCCCCGAGAGCGCCGACCTGTGCCACCACAGGAAGAGGCCGGCCCCGACCACCAGCGCCAAGGGGACGAGATGGGGGGCCCCGAGCCGCGCCGCCCGGGCGCGACGATCGGCCCGCAGCCGACCCGAGAAGATCGGGCCCTTGGGCCCCTCCTCAACGGAGCGACTCAAGGAGCTTCTCCGCCTGCCGGCGCTCCCCGCTGTCCGGGTGCTGGGTGATGAACCGCTGGAGCGTCTGGCGCGCCTGGAACTTCGCGTTCATCCGCACGTACGCCTGGGCGAGCTTGAGCTGCGCCGGGTCGGCAAGCGAGGTGGACGGGTAATTCTCGAAGAGCCCCTTGTACCGACCCGCCGCGCCCGCCCATTCCTCCCGCTTGTAGTAGAAGTCGCCGACGTACATCTCCCGTCGGGCCAGAACCTCCTCCGCCTGGGCGAGCGTCTTTTTGGCGTCGGACAGGTAGGTGGAGGTCGGGTACTTGGCCACGAAGTCCCGGAGGACGGTCACCGCCTTCTCCGTCTCGCGCTGGTCCTTCTCCCACGCCGGCGGGAAGAGGAGGAACTCGGCCGGAGCGGCCCGGGCGTGGGAGAGCCCCGCCCGGTAGAGAGCGTACTCGACCTGGTCGGAGGAGGGGTGGTCCTTGGAGAACTTCTCGTAGCCGTCCGCCGCCTCGACGTAGCGGCTCTGAGCGAACTTGATGTCCGAGATCCTCAGGTCGCTGAGGGCGCTCACGTTCGAGAAGGGGTACTTGGTCTTCACGTACTCGAAGAAGCGGGTGGCCTCGGGGTAGTTCTTGTCCTTGAGCTCCGCCATCCCGCGTTCGTAGTTGTCTTCGGCGGTGGTGCCGAGCTTGAGCGCGCCCGAGACGCCCGTGTACCTGGTGTGACAGGCCGCGAGAGCGGCCAGGAGGGCGAGGGCGAGGGTCCGGCGCATGGGGCGGGGAAGATACCGCGGGCCGGGCCGGGGGGCCACCGCCGTGGAGCCGCCCTTTGACGGCGACCGGCCCGGCCCCCGGTTCGCCCTACCCGCCCTCCATGGAGAGCCCGAGCACCGCGGCGATTGCGGCGGCGGAGAAGCCGCGCCCGAGGAGGAAGCGGGCTAACCGCCCGCGCTCCCGCTCGTCGAGGGCGCCCAGGGGCCGACGCGCTCGCCGCTCGGCCAGGGCCCGGCACAGCTCCCGCTCGGCCAAGGCAGGCGGCCGCCCCTCCTCCCCCCGTAACGCCCGCCCCACCGCACTCTGGGCCAGCTCGGCGGACAGCCCGGCCTTGACGAGGCGGCGCTCGACCTCGCGGGGGCCGAGCCTCCCCGGCGCAAGCAGCGCCCGGGATCGCGCCCCGGCCAAGGCCTCGTCGTCGACGTAGCCGAGGCCCCGCAGCCACCGCACCACCTCGTCGGCCTCGTCCCCGAGCCCTGCGCGCGAAAGGCGGGTTCGGACCTCCCCCTCGGTCCGGGCGCGAGCGGCGAGGAGGCGGAGCGCGACCTGCCGGGCGCGCTGTTGTGGTTCGGGGGGGGGCAGCGCGCGGGCCGGTCTTCGGGCCATGCCAGAAGGACCGCTAGAAGCGCTCGATCTGGAAGTCGTCCTCGCCGCCGGGACCGCCTCCCGGCTTGGGGGCAGCGCCCTTGGGCGGGGCGATGCGCCCCGCCGAGGGGGAAGGCGCCCCGGGGGCGGGAGCGGGACGGGCCGGGGCGGCGCCGCCGGAGGTGCGGGCCGTTGCCCCGGCGCCCGACTCCTGCGGCTTCTCGAAGGAATCCCACTTCGAGTCGGACGTGCCGCTGATGCCGGAGACCCGCAGGGCGAAGTCGTCGGGGTTGGTCGCCTGGCGGAGCGCCTCGTCGTAGGTGATGAGGTTCGACTTGAGCAGTCCCATGAGCGACTGATCGAAGGTCTGCATCCCGTATGTGGTGTGGCCCTGGGAGATGGCGTCGGGGATCTCCTTGGTCCGGTCCTTGTCCTCGATGAGCTCGCGGACGCGGGCGGTGGCGAGGAGCACCTCGATGGCGGGCACGCGTCCCTTCCCGTCGGCGCGGGGGACCAGCCGCTGGCTGATGACGCCCTTCAGCACCGAACCGAGCTGGAGCCGGACCTGCTTCTGCTGGTAGGGCGGGAACGCCGAGATGATGCGGTTGATGGTCTCGGTGGCGTCGAGGGTGTGGAGGGTGGACATGACCAGGTGGCCGGTCTCGGCCGCGGTGAGCGCGGTCTCGATCGTCTCGAGGTCGCGCATCTCGCCCACCAGGATGACGTCCGGGTCCTGGCGCAGCGCGCTCTTCAGCGCCTGGCCGAAGCTCATCGTGTCGACGCCCACTTCGCGCTGGTTCACGATCGATCGCTTGTCGCGGATGAGGAACTCGATGGGGTCCTCGATCGTCATGATGTGGCAGGTCTCGGTTGCGTTGATGTGGTCGATCATCGCCGCCAGGGTGGTCGACTTGCCCGAGCCGGTGGTGCCGGTGACGAGGATGAGGCCTCGCTGCTCCCCGGCGATCTTCTCCAGCACCTTGGGGAGCATGAGCTGCTCGATCGTCTGGATCTTGAAGGGGATGACGCGGAGGACGACGCCGATGGTGCCGCGCTGCTGGAAGATATTGACCCGGAAGCGCCCCAGGCCCGGCACCCCGTAGGCCAGGTCCACCTCGTTCGTCTGCTTGTACTTCTCCTTCTGGTACTCGTTCATGATCCCGAAGCACATCCGCCCGATCTCCTCGGGGGGCAGCCTCCGCGCGTCCTTGAGGGGCACGAGCGAGCCGTCGACCCGGAACATGGGCGGCAGCCCGGCCTTCAGGTGGATGTCCGAGGCGGTGGCCCGGAGCGCGACCTGCAGGATCTCGTTGAGTTCCATGTCACCGCAGAGGGTAGCACCGCAACCCTGGTAGTCCAATGCCGGGTCCTGGGGACGACCACATGTAGGAGACCTGAACAGGGGGCGTTTTTTTTGGGCCTTTCACCCATGGGCAAGGCGGCGCCCCGCGGCCATCGAGCTTATGATGGATCGCAGGAAGAGACCGTCCCACAGAGGTTCCCGTGACACGCTCACTCTGCACGGCCGTCGCGATCGCCGCCGGGCTCGCCCTCGCCACTCCCGCCCGCGCCGGCGAGGACCCGAGCACCCTATCGAAGGCGAAGCACCAGATGAAGGATGCGGCCCACGACGTCGGCGAGGCGGCGAAGCAGTTCGGCCATGTGGTGCGCGACGATGCCGAGGAGGGCTGGAGCGCGACCCGGCGGGCCGCGAGGAAGCTCGAGAGGGAAATCGAGAAGGTGAGCGACGAGGTCAAGGCGGCGGTGAAGGGGTCTCGCGGGACGCCGCGGAGCGAGAGCGGAACGCGAACCTAGAGAACGAGTGGGTCGAGGCCCGGCCCTCCGAAAAGCGAAACGGCCGACGCCGCTCGAGGGCGGGGTCGGCCGAGTGGTCGCGCGGCGCGGGGCGCGGCCGGTCGGCCGGGCCCGGGGCCGGGACTACCGCTTGGAGAACTGGAACCGCTTGCGAGCGCCTGGGCGGCCGTACTTCTTGCGCTCGACCGCCCGAGCGTCGCGGGTCATGAACCCGGCCTTCTTCAGCACCGGGCGGAACTCCGGGTTGAGCTCGCACAGGGCCCGGCTGATCCCGTGCCGGATGGCGCCGGCCTGCCCCGAGAGCCCGCCCCCGCGGGCGTTCACGAACACGTCCAGCTTGCCCATCTGATCGACGAGCTTCAGCGGCTCGACCAGGATCATCTTCGAGGTCTCGCGCCCGAAGTACTCGTCCATGGTCCGGCCGTTGATGGTGATGTTCCCCGTCCCCGGGGCGATCCGCACGCGCGCCACCGCTTCCTTGCGGCGGCCGACGTTTTGGTTCAGCTGGGTGGCCATCGAGGTTCCTTATCGGGCGAGGCTCAGCGCGGCCGGCTTCTGGGCGGCGTGCGGGTGCTTGTCGCCCGCGTAGACCTTGAGCTTCGTCAACATCCGCCGCCCCAGCGCATTGCGGGGCAACATGCGGCGGACGGCGTTCTCGAGGATGTCCTCGGGGCGGCGCGCGCGCAGCTTGGCCATGGGGGTGAGCTTCGCGCCCCCCGGGTGCATGGTGTGGGAGAAGAAGACCTTGTCGGTCTCCTTGTTGCCGGTGAACCTCACCCTCCCGGCGTTCACGACCACCACGAAGTCGCCCACGTCCATGGAGGGCGTGTAGCTGGGCTTGTGCTTGCCCTTCAGGATCGAGGCGATGCGGGTCGCGGCGCGGCCGACAGTGAGGTCGGCGGCGTCGACGACCCACCACTTTCGGTCGGACAAAGCCTCGCGGCGGGTCGCGCTGTGGGTGGTGCCTTTGGACATGGGTAAACCTGCGAAATCCCGGCGAAGGGAGACGCGCCTTTTAGAGGAAGGACTCGTCCCTGTCAAGGGCGAAAGCTCCCCGCCCCCTGCCCTGGCGCCCACCGGCCGCGGGAGCCTCTGCCGCGAGCGAGGATTCCTCCCCTCGCGCCGCCGCCGTTCGGCGAGGGAAAGGGATGCCTCCGGGGACGTTGCCCGGCTCTAGAGCTTCCCTCGCCTGGCGGGGCGGCTCGGCCCCGGGACGCGCCGGGGGGTTAAAGCCCCGTCACCTAGCCCCGCCGGGTGCGCCTCGCCGGCGCGGACCCGCACCGGGTCGCTGGGGCCTCATCGCTCCCGTTTCCCTACACTTGCAGTGGAATGGCCCGCGGCGGCACACTTTGGTCTTGACCTTCCCCGCCGTCACCCTCGCCCTCGCGGCGGTTCTCCTCGCAGCCTCCTCGCCCGCCGGGGAGGCCCCCTCCCCGCTCGCCCGCCCCGATCCCGCCCCCCGATCCTCGAGCCCGTCGCCGCTCTCGCGCGTCCTCGCCCGCACCTTCCGTTTCTACGGTGGCCTCGATGCCCTCCTCTCGGTCGAAGGGTTCCGCCTCGACGGTACCTTGGCCGACGCCACCACCCCTCCCGCCAGCCGACCGAGGGTGGAGAGGGTCCTCTCGCCGCCCGATCGCTACCGCTCGGCCGTTTCGCTCGGCGGCTTGGAGCGGGAGATCCTGGTCCTCGACGGCCACCGCGCTTTCCGGGACGGGGCGGAGGTCACCGGCCTCATCCGGGCGGACCTCATCCGTCTGGAAGCGGCCCGCGCCTTCCTCCCCGCGGCGCTGGCGCGGAGTCGGGAGTCGCTCCTCGATCGCGGAGAGGCGAGGCGGGGAGGGCGGATCGTACGTCTCGTGGAGCTCCCGCTGCACGAACAGGCCTCTCTCACCGCCGAGATCGAGGCCTCGAGCGGGACCATCGTGCGGGCGATCATCCGCACGGGGGCGCGTGAGACCGCGGTCTCGTTCAGCCGCTTCCGCCCGGTGGGTGGAGTCGTCTTCCCGTTCGCAGAGGACCTCGTCGCCGGCAAGGACAGGCGCACCTTGCTCGTCGAGCGGATCGAGCTCGTTCCGGCAACCTCGATCTCCGTCGAGGCCCCATAACCCGTGCGGGGGGAGATCCCCGACCCCCCTGGCGGGACCCCCCCAGGGCGGGCTGATCTTCGACCACCGCTTGTCGGATAACGGCAGGGATGGCAGCCGTTCCCATCGAGACCCGCCGCGCTCCGCGCCTCGGCGCGAGGTGCCCCGCCGAGGTGGCCTTTGGTGCCGGGCACTGGGTCGGCTTCACGGAGGATCTCGGGGCCGGCGGCTGCCGCATCGTGGCGCGCCTCGCGCTCCGTCCCGGGGAGCCTGTCTCGCTGAGGCTCAGCTATGGGGGAGTGCGCTTCGCCCTCGAAGTGGTCGGCACGGTGGCGTGGACCGCTCCCCGGCCGCCCTGGTTCACCGGGGTCGCCTTCGCCCGTGGTCAGGAGGAGCGGGCGCGCCGCTTCGTGCGGGCGGTCCTGGAGGCCTCCCCGGAGCTCGAGCCCGCGAAGGGCGCGGGCGGGATAAGGGTCGCGCGGGCCGGTCCCAGGCCCGCCCTGCCTCGCGCCCCGCCGACCCTGCTCCCGCCGCGCGCCGCGCACCTCCGTGCCCTCCTGCTCTCGGCCCGCTCGCTGGCGGCCGCGGGAAACCCGGAGGAGGCGATCCGCAGCCTCCGCGCGGCGCTCGAGATCGCGCCCGGGCACCCCGAGGTTCTGGCGGAGCTCTCGGCGCTCGGGGTCCCGGTCCCCCCGGGGCACTCGTGAAGGACCGCCTTTACTTGGGCTCGTGCTCCGCCGTAGACCTGGCCCTGGTCGCCCCATCGTGCCCACTCCTCTCGTCACCCTGGATCGCGTGGACGTCGTCTTGGCCGGAGCCACAGTGCTGGGCGGCGTCTCCCTTTCGCTCCACGAGGGCGAGGGGCTCGCCATCCTGGGCGCCAACGGATCGGGCAAGTCCACGCTCCTGCGGCTCCTGCGCGGGGACCTGTGGCCCCACCCGAAGAGCCCGGGGGTGCGGCTCTTCCATGGGCCCGAGGGACCGTCGGAGAGCCCGATCGGCTTCCGAGAGCGGCTCGCGCTGGTCGCGCCCGAGGCGCAGGACGCGTACGTGCGGCGGGACTGGGACCTGCCGGTCGAGGCGGTGATCCGCTCCGGCTTTGCCGACGCCCTCTGGCCGCCCGAGTCCGCGACGAGAGCGCAGGCGCGGCGCACCGAGGAGGTGGGCTCCGCGCTCGGGGTCCTGCACCTCTTCGGCCGGAGCGTGCTGGAGCTGTCGCGGGGCGAGGGCCGGCGCGTGCTGCTCGCACGGGCCCTCGTCTCGCGGCCGGCGGCCCTGCTCCTCGACGAGGCCTGCGACGGGCTCGATCCAGAGGCCCGGTCCGGCTTCCTCGAGCTCGTCTCCGCCGCCGCCCGGGGCGGCACCTCGGTGGTGATGGCGACCCACCGGCCGGAGGAGATCGTTCCCGAGATCGAGACGGTGATCCGGCTCGAGGGGGGGAAGATCGCGGAGAGGGGCTCGCGCGCCGGGCTCGCCGAAAAGCCCGTGACCCGACCCCCGCTCGCCCGTGGGCCAGGCAGGCGAGCTTTGGGGGAGCGAGCGGTCGTGTTCGAGGTCGCCGGGGTGACGGTGCTGCGCGACGGTCGGGCGGTGCTCGAGGATCTCGACTGGACGGTGCGCGCCGGGGAGCGATGGTCGATCGTTGGCCCGAACGGCGCGGGGAAGTCCACGCTCCTGCGGCTCCTCGCCGGGGAGGAGCAGCCTGGCCGGGGCCAGATCGACCGCTTCGGGCTCGGCCCGCGAGCGTCGGCCGAGGATCTCCGGGGCCGGGTCGGGGGGGTCTCGCCCGAGCTCCAGGCCCGCCATCGCTTCGACGCCACCGGGGAGGAAGTCGTCCTCTCCGGCTTCGCCGGCACGATCGGTCTCGCCGTCCCGCCCACGCCCGCGCAGCGAGCGCGGGCTCTCGTCATCTCGAAGCGGCTCGGCGTTGCCGACCTGCTCGGCCGCCACGTCCTTTCGCTTTCCTACGGCGAGCTCCGCAGGCTCTTGCTCGCCCGCGCCCTCTCGCCCGGGCCGGAAGCGCTGCTCCTCGACGAGCCTTTGGCTGGGCTCGACCCCGGGGCGCGGAACGCCGTTCTGGAAGCGCTCGAGGAGCTCGGGCCGGACGGGCCGGCCCTCATCGCCGTGTCCCACCATCCCGACGAACTCCCGCGCGGCGGGCAGCGGCTCCGCCTCGAGGCGGGGCGGCTCGTGCGAGGAGAGTGAGGCCGGATTTCCCTTCCCCCGGCTTTCACGGCAGGATGTCTCGCGCATGGCTGTCCGTCGCCCGGACCGGGAGACCGCACCCCCTGTGCCCCCGTCTCGGGCTCCGGTCCGCCCGGCCCAATCCCCGGCGAGCGGACGCCCCCGCCTCGTCGCCCCTCCGACCCGGAGCCCGGCCCCGTCCCGCACGCCCCCCCCCGCCATCCGCGAGGTCCGCTCTCCCATGTTCATCGACACGGCGAGCGGGACCTATGTCGACCTGAAGAAGCCCGCCCCCACCCTCTCGCGGCGCGACTTCGAGACGGAGCTCGACCGGCTGGTGCGGGCCTTCGCCCGGAACGAGGAGAACCCCGGATCGGTCTCGAGCGAGGGGTGCCGGCGCTGCGTCTCGTGCATGTTCTGCCGGGAGTGCGAGGAGTGCTACCGTTGCACCCATTGTCAGAGGTGCCGGGCGTCCTCGCACCTCACCCACTGCCAGGACTCCACCGGCCTGCACGATTGTGCCTACTGCATCCGCTCGGAAAACTGCACCCGCTCCAACTACCTCGTGCTGTGTCGGTCCTGCTCGGAGTGCACCTACTGCTTCGGGTGCGTCGGCCTGGCCAAGGCCGACTTCCACATCCTCAACGTGAAGTACACCCGGAGCGAGTACTTCCGGATCGTGAAGTCCCTGGAGGAGGAGCTGGGGGTCGGGCGGGAATAGCCGGCTGGCCTCCCCCGTCCTTCGCCTCGACCGCGCATGCTCCCTCCCCTTCTCGCCACCCTGGCCCTCGTTGCCCAGGCGGCCCCGGTCCTCGAGCTCGTCCCGGCTCAGGTCCGACCGGGCGACGCCCTGCTCGTACAGGTGACGGATGCGCCCGCCGCCCCGGCGGGCACCGCCGCGGGCCGGCCCCTCGCGTTCTGGGCCGCCGGCGACGGAGCCTGGCGGGCGCTCGCCGCCCTCCCGCTCGAGACCGCGCCCGGGGCCGTCCCGGTGCGGGTAGCGGTGGCGGGGACCGTCCTCGCCGCCGAGCTTCAGGTGGTCGAGCCCGGGTTCACGCGACACGAGATCTCGCTCGACCAGAAATACGTCGAGCCCCCGCCCTCGGCGCAGAAGCGGATCGCCGCCGACCGCAAGGCCTTCGCCGAGGCTTTCTCGCAGCCTTTCGCGGAGCCGCTCTTCGCCGGGGACTTCGACTGGCCGCGGCGGGCCAAGACCTCCGGGCGCTATGGCGACCAGCGGCTGCTGAACGGTCGGGTCTCGAGCATCCACTACGGGCTCGACATCACCGGCCCGAGAGGAGCGCCGGTGGCCGCCGCCAACGACGGCCGGGTCGCCATCACCCGCGCCGCTTACCTCTCGGGCAACACCATCGTCCTCTGGCACGGTGCGGGTCTGTACACCGCCTACTTCCACCTCGATCGCATCCTCGTCCGCCAAGGCCAGCGCGTCCGCAAGGGGCAGGTCATCGGCCGGCTGGGATCGACCGGTCGGGTCACCGGCCCTCACCTGCACTGGGGGGTGAAGCTCTCCGGGCTGTACGTCGACCCCGAGTCGCTCCTGGCGATCGACTTCGAGCATGGCACTGCGCCACCGCGAGCGGCGGGCGCCCCCGAAGAGAAGCCGGCCGAGGAGGTGTTGCAGCCCGAGCCGCCGCCCTCGTCCTCGCAACCGTAGCCCTCAGCGGGCCGCGGGGGAGCGTTGCCGCGCCAAGACCTCGAGCATGGGCCTGACGAGGGTCTTGGGCGCGGCCAGGACGTCGCCGCTCGCGAGCATCTGGTCGCCCCCTTCGAGGTCCACGACCACCCCTCCCGCCTCGCGCACCATGAGGATACCGGCCGCGACGTCCCAGGGCTTGAGTCGCTCTTCCCAGAAGCCGTCGAACCGGCCCGCCGCCAGGTAGGCCAGGTCGAGGGCGGCGCTGCCGAACCGCCGGATGCTCTGGGCGCGCGCGGTGAAGTCGCCGAAGACGCGCAGGGCGTAGTCGGCGTTCAGGTGGGAGTCGTAGGCGAACCCGGTGACGAGCAGGGCCTCCTCCAGTCGCTCGCATCCGGAGACTGCCAGCCGCTTCTCTCCCAGGAAGGCGCCCGCCCCGCGGGCGGCCGTGAACAGGTCACCCCGGAGCGGGTCCAGGGTGGCCCCCGCCGATAGGCCCAACGCGTCCGACACCCCCGCCGTCACCGCGAAGGTCGGCAGCCCGTGGGCGTAGTTGGTGGTCCCGTCCAAGGGGTCCACATAGAAGCAGAGCTCCGCGCGGTCCCCCCCGGAGTGCTTCCCCGACTCCTCGGCCAGAAGGGTCGCCCTGGGGAAGCGCCCGCGTAAAAAACCGACCATTGCCTCCTCGCTCGCTCGATCGGCATCGGTGACGAGATCGATGCGCCCCTTTCGCTCGATGGTTCGGGGCTTGGCGAACCGCTCTTTGAGGATCGCCCCGCCGCGGCGAACCGCCTCCACGCAAGCGTTCAGGAGTTCCTTCTCCGCCTGTGCCATCGCCTTCGAGTCTCCCTTCCGAGCGGCATTGAGGGTCTGTCCGAGGAGGATAACCGCCCCTCCGCCCACCCCGCATCGGGGCAGCCCGCCGCAGCCGGAGCGCGCTCCGGGCCGGCGCTTGCTAGACTCACCCTCATGGTCAAGCTCCTGGCGGTGCTGCGCACCCTGTCCCTGGTGTTCATCGTCGGCTACACCGTGCGGGCCATGCCCTGGTTCGGCTCGGTGCCCAGAACGTTGGACGAGCAGTACGCCCGCTGCGCCGGCTCGTTGGATCTCTTGGTCCGGGCGGCCTGGATCGCGGTGGGCTGGATCGCCTTCGAGACCGCGGTGGGCTGGTGGATGGCCACGCGAGTGGGTAGGGGCCAGGCGGCACGGCCTCCCGGCTCATCGCGCGCGTAGTCGATGCGCCCGCGCGCCCTCTTCTACCGGGCCCGCAGCTGGCTCCATCGTCGGGAGGTGACGGTCTGGTACGACCCGCGGTACCGGCTGCCCCTCTCCGGGCTCGCGTCCTCGGCCGGCATGGAGCCGCGCCGCGCCGACTACGCCGTCTGGTGGCTCAGGGACGCCCGGGCGGTGCCGGCCGGCAGCGTCCGGGCACCGCGTCGCGTCTCCTACGAGGACCTGGCCCGGGTCCACACTCCAGAGCTCCTCGAGTCTTTGGGCCGGCCCGAGACCCTGGCCCACGTCTTCGCGGTCGATCCCTCCGACGTCCCGGTGGACGAGGTGATGACCACCGTCCGGCTCGCCTGCGGGGCCACGGTGGCGGCGGCGCGTGAGACCTTGCGCACCCGCGCTCCGGCCCTGAACCTCCTGGGCGGGTTCCACCACGCCGGCCCGTCGACCGCGAGTGGCTTCTGCCCGGTCAACGACGTGGCCGTGGCGGTGGCCGCGGTCCGGGCGGACGGCTTCTCGGGCAAGGTGGCGGTCTTGGACCTCGACGCGCACCCGCCCGACGGGCTCGCCGCCTGCCTGGGCGCTGACCGGTCCGTCTGGCTCGGCTCCCTCTCGGGATCGGACTGGGGGCCGCTCCCCGGGGTGGACGAGACCCTCCTGCCGGAGGGGTGCCCGGACGGCAGCTACCTCGAGGCCTTGGGCGCCCTCCTCGGCCGCATGCCGCGCCCGCAACTCGCCTTCGTGCTCGCCGGGGGCGACGTTCTCCTGGGCGATCGCATGGGCCGCCTGGGCCTGTCGCTCGCCGGGGCACGGGAGCGCGATCTGGCCGTGGCTCTGGAGCTCGAGGGGATCCCCAGCGTCTGGCTCCCCGGGGGCGGCTACTCGCGCCTTTCCTGGCGGGCGCTGGCCGGAACCGGGATGGCCGTGGCGGCGGGATCGCAGGAGCCCATCCCGGACCGCTACGACCCCCTCTCGGCCCGGTTCGCCCTGGTCTCGCGCGAGATATCGCCGAGCGACCTCTCGGACACGGGCGAGCTCACCGCCGAGGACCTGGAGGAGGCCCTGGGGATGAGGCCCGTGCGGCAGCGGCTCCTCCTCGGCTTCTACACCGCGTCCGGGATGGAGCACGCCCTCTTCCGCTACGGCATCTTCGAGCAGCTGGAACGGATGGGCTACCGCCACTTCCGGGTCGCCTTCGACACCGCCGGGCTGGGCGAGCGGATGCGCCTCTACGGCGAGGCGGACGCCCGGGAGCATGTCCTCGTCGAGCTCGTGCTCGAGAAGCGGCGGGTGGCGGGGGCGGAGGTGCTCTACGTGCACTGGATGTCGCTCCGGAACCCGCGGGCCCAGTTCAGCGAGCGGCGCCCACGCCTGCCCGGCCAGGAGGTCCCGGGCCTGGGCTTGGCCCGGGAGGCCGGCTCGATGATGGCCCGGATGGCGGTCCGGCTCGGCCTTTCCGGCGTGGTCATCCGGCCGGCCCACTACCACATGGCCTACGCCGCCCGGCACGAGTTCGCCTTCGTCGATCCACGGCGGCAGGGCCGGTTCGAGGCCCTGGTGCGCGATCTCGGCGGGCGGCCCCTCCTCGAGACCACCACCGCCATGGCCGAGGGGCGGGTGCGCATGAACGGGGAGCCCTACGCCTGGGAGGCCGACGAGATGGCGTACTGGCTGCGCCGCGAGTCCCCGCCCGACGATCTCGCGGCCCGGGAGCTGGACCGGGTGAGATTCACGGTCGCGCCGGGCTCGCCCTGAAGGAAGCGGACCCCGGCCCTCCGGGGAGGCGGGCGGGGGGAGCCTTCTCAGCGCTCGGCGAGGAGCGCCCGCACCTCGGCCTCGAGCCGCTCGCCCTCGGCCGCGTCGTATCCGACCTGCACTTGCCGGACCGTGCCCTGCCGGTCGACGACCAGGGTGGTGGGGAGCCGCTCGATGGAGAGAGCCGGGGCGAGCTTCTCGCCGCCCCGGTCCCAGAGCAGGGGGAACTCGACCGCCATCTGGGCCGCAAAGCCCCGGAGCGCGGCGGGATCGTCGTCGAACGAGATCCCGTAGACGGCGAGCCCACGACCCTTCAGCTCGCGCAGGAGCCGATCGAGGTGCGGGAGCTGCACCTTGCACGGCTGGCACCAGCTGGCGAAGAAGTCCACCACCACCACCTGCCCCCGTCCCACTTCGACGGGCACGTCCCGGCCGTCCAGATCCTGGGCCACGACCTCCAGCGGCCGTCCGGCCAGGGGGGGGAGCTTGACGGTCGGTCTGAGAGTCTGGGAGGTGCAGGCGGCGCCCAGGGACAGCGCTGCCGCGAGGGAGAGGGTCCGGATCACCTCGGGATTCTAGCGGGATCCCAGCCGGCCCGCCGGCGGGATGGGGGCGAGGGATCTTCTTGGTTCGGTCGGATGGGTGGCCGAAGGACCCTCGTCGGTTCACCGTTCGTGTTCGGGGAAAGGGCTTACCGCCAAGCCCCGAAGCGCAAAATTTACGGGGGCCTTCCCGCCGGCTCTTGACTTGAAGCAAGATGGCGCTCGGCAGCCTGTGCAATCGTGTGCGGCGTTACGTACCTGGTGCCGTCAGATGCGCCCAATGCGGCACCTCCTCGTTCAAGCTCCTTAGCCCAGAGGTGATCGCGTGATGCGCCAGACGCCCCTGCTGCTCGCCGCACTGTTGCTGCTCGCGAGCCCTGCGGTGCGGGCCGACACGGTCGATGCGAGCTCCACCACCTTTCTCACGCTGGGGCCGCAGACGGAGTACCGGGGCGGCACCAAGCCCGAGGTCGTGACCGTGGCCCCGGTCTACGAGATCCTTTCCATCACGGCCCGCGACGTCTCCACCTCGTTCGCCGACGACGTCCAGGCCGTGCTCTCGACCTGGGGAGCGATCGACCTGGGCAACGTGCGGTGGGACTCGGGCACGACCTCGAAGTTCTCGGGGGACGTGACCACCGGCTACCTCCAGGCGCGGCTATTGACGGAGCACCTCTTGCTCCGGGTGGGCCGCAGCAGCGTCCCCACCGGGATCGCGCGGATGATCCAGATCGACGGCGGCTACGCGCAGGCCGACGTCCCCGCCGGCCCGGTCGAGGTCAAGGTCTCCGGGTACGCCGGATCGCCCACCTCGCAGCGGTTCCAGTCGCGGTCGAACGTGACGAGCTGGAACCCGACCGGCGGCACGCTTGCCTATGGCGGCCGCGCCGCCTTCTCGGTCCCGATGAGCGGCGCCCCTGGCCGCGGGCTCGAGCTCGGGGCCTCTTACAACGAGGTCAAGGACCACGAGGACCTCGTGCGCCAGGAGGTGGGGGGCGACTTCCGCCTCCAGCCGGGCGCATTGGGCAACCTCGCCCTGGTGGGGTTCACCTCCTATGACCTCTATGATTCGGCCTTCTCGGAGGCCAGCGTGGCCCTGACCGCGAGCGCCAGCCCCAAGCTGCACGTCACCGCCGACTGGCGCTATGTCGAGCCGAGCCTGCTCCTCTCCCGGACTTCCATCCTCTCCGTGTTCTCCGATTCCACCTGGAACGAGTTCGGGGGGGGAGTGGCCTATGACTTCGGGCGAGCGGTACACGGCGGGCTCGACGCCCACCTCCGGATCGAGCCGGGAGCAGAGTCCGGCAACCATGTCGGCGCGGACCTGGCCGCGCGTCTGGAGCGAGAGGCAGGCGACAACAAGATCGGCGCCGAGCTCTCCTGGCTCAACACGGTCGAGAACGGTTACGTCGGGGCCCGCGTGTTCGGGCGCCGCGACTTCGGCCGGACCTTCCTCTCCGGCGACCTCATGGCCCAGTTCTTCCGCGCGCAGGTGAACGGACAGAGCGCAGCCATGACCGCCAACGTCTCGACCGGCCTGACGCTCACCCACGGCTTCTCGACCGTCCTCTCCGGAAACGCTGCCGTGACCCCGTACATGCAATCGGCCTTCGAACTCTTGGCGAAGATCGCGTACAACCAGACCTACAAGACCGAGGAGGTGCGGTGATGAACCGGCTCCTCCCCTCCGCCCTCGGGGCGCTCGCCCTCCTCGCCCCTGCCTGCTCGGCCAAGCTCCAGGTCGCCGAGGCGGGACCGGCCGAGCCCGCCTACGTCTTCCCCCACGGTCCCCACGTCGACGGTGAGGTGGCCTGCACCAACTGCCACGCCAGCATCTTCGGCGCGACCAAGCTCGACGCCCAGGTGCGGCACGTGGAGCTCATCACCACGCCCTCCAAGGACAAGGCCTGCAAGGAGTGCCACGATAGCGACCCGGACATCCACGTCCCGCTGCGCACCGCGCCCTTCCGCCTTCACTTCGACCACAAGGCCCACCTCGCCCGGGTGAAGGACTGCCGGACCTGTCACCAGAAGCTGACCGAGGCGGGCGACACCGAGGCCCACGCCCCGCCCATGGGCGCCTGCACGAGCTGCCACAACCACCAGACGGACTTCGACACCGCCCGCTGCACGAACTGCCACAAGGACCTGAAGGGCTACCTGCCGAGGACCGCCTACGCTCACCAGGGCGACTGGCTCAGGACCCACGCCCAGGTGGCGAAGACCTCGGGCGAGAGCTGCGCCGCTTGCCACGACCAGACCTACTGCTCGGAGTGCCACGCGAGCCAGACGGTCGCGGCCTTGCCGGCGACGATCTTCCCGGAGGAGGTGGACAAGACGTTCATCCACCGCGGAGACTACGTGTCTCGCCACGACACCGACGCCCACGCCAACCCGGCCAGCTGCCGCACCTGCCACGGATCGGCCTTCTGCAGCGCCTGCCACACGCAGCAGGGCGTGACCGACGCGGCCGTGGCCGTCCGCGATCCGCACCCCGCGGGCTGGAGCACCGACAAGGGCTCGAACCACTTCCATGGCGACGCCGCCCGGCGCGACATCCTTAGCTGTGCCGGTTGCCACGACAACGGCGCCTCCTCGACCTGCGTCGGCTGCCACCAGATGGGCGGCGTGGGAGGCAACCCGCACCCGCAATCCTTCCTCTCCAAGCACACGGACGCGGACCGGCAGCACAACTCGATGTGCAAGGACTGCCACATCAACTGACGCCGGCTTTGGATTGACGGTCCGAGGGAAACGGGCGCCGCGAGGCGCCCGTTTCCTTCTTCCCGGGCTCGCCGCCGCCCCGAGGGGGGCCTCACCCCTCCTCGAAGACCCCCGTCTCGCGGTTCTTCCGCACCCGCTCGCCCGCGAAGCACCGGCCGTTCATGGCCACGTACACGCCCGGGGGGAGGACCTGGGCGAAGGAGAGTGCGCTGCCGAGGTTGAAGAGACCGTCGGACGAGCCGAACGCGTAGGGGATCATCGCCCCGGTGAGGACCACGGTCTTATCGAGCCCCGCGGCACAGAGCGCCCGGGCGGTCTCGGCCATGGTGTCGGTGCCGTGGGTGACGACGATCCGCCCCTCCTCGCAGGCCCTGCAGGCCTCGACCACCCTCCCCCGGTCCTCCTCGCTGAGCTCCAGGCTGTCCTTCATCATGAGGGTCCCGACCCGGACGTCGATCCGGCACCGGGCCAGGCGCAGCATCTCGGGAAGGTGCGTGTCCTTGAAGAACAGCCGGCCGTTGAGCTCGTCGTATTCCTTGTCGAAGGTGCCCCCGGTGACGAGTACTCGGATCGGGCCGCTCGCCCCGCTCATGGCTGTCCCCCGGCCCCGCCCGAGAGGGCCTCGAGCAGCCGCCCCCAGATCCCACCGAACGGACCGTTGGACATGGCCACCACCACGTCTCCGGGCCGGGCGGCGCCGGAGAGGGCCGGCACGAGCTCCTCGACCGAGGCGAACGCCCGCGCCGGCTTGCCGGCGCGGGTGAGGCCGCTCACGACCGCGTCCACGTCGAGCCGTTCGGCCTCCGGGACGCGATCGGTCGGCGCAGGGCGCAGGAGGAACACCTCTGCGGCCGGGGCCCAGGTGGCCGGCGAGGCATACTCTTTTTGGTGCAGGTTCCGCCTGCTGGTGTTGGAGCGGGGCTCGAAGGCTGCCAGGAGGCGGGCCGCGGGGAAGTTCGCCTGCACGGCGGCCAGGGTTTTCTCCACCGCTCGCGGGTGGTGGGCGAAGTCGTCGACCACCGTCACCCCCCCCGCGACCCCCAGCACCTCCTGACGCCGCCTCACCCCCCGGAATGCGCCAAGGCCGGCCGCGATCTCCGCGGGAGAGAGGCCCAGCGCCGTGGCCGCCGCCGCTACCCCCAGGGCGTTCTCCACGTTGTGGGCGCCCCCCACCGGAAGGTGCACCTCACAGAGCCGCCGCCCCGCTCGGGAGAGGGCGAAGCGCGCACCGTCCCGCCCGAGCCTCAGGTCCGAGGCCTGCCACTCGGCGGCCGGGGCCTCTACCCCGTAGAGCTCGACCCGGCAAAGCGCCCGGGCCGCTATCCTCCGCACGCTCGGGTAGCTCGCGCAGGCTGCGAGGTACCCCTCCGCCGGCAAGAGGTCCACGAAGCGCTCGAAGGCGCTCTCGTAATGGGCCTCGTCGCGGTAGATGTCGGCATGGTCGAGCTCGCAGCTCGTGAAGATGGCGGTGCGGGGCCGGTAGTGGAGGAACTTGGGACCCTTGTCGAAGTAAGCGGTGTCGTACTCGTCGCCCTCGACGACGAAGTGGGGTCCGCCGCCCAGCCGGAAGTTCGACTCGAAGTCGCGCGCGATCCCGCCCACGAGGAACGAGGGGTCCCGTCCGGCGTGGTAGAGGACCGCGCTCAGAAGGGCCGAGGTGGTGGTCTTGCCGTGCGTCCCCACCACGACCACGCCATGCCGAGGGGCGATGAAGCGCTCCCCCAAGGCGGCGGGGAAGGAGACGTGCGGCAACCCCCGCTCCCGCATGGCGGTGGCCTCGGGGTTCACGGCCCGGACCACGTTCCCCACCACCACGAGGTCCGGCCGGGCGCGGTCCAGGTTCTCGGAGCGGTACGGCGTCAGCACCTCGATCCCGAGGCGCGCGAGCTGGGTGGACATGGGCGGATAGACGTTCTCGTCGGACCCGGTGACCTCGTGACCGACCGCCTTGAGCATCCCCGCGAACGAGCCCATGCCCGTCCCCGCCACGCCGATGAGGTGGACCCTCTTCACCTCTCTCCAGTCGATCACGGTTCCCTCGCCGGGCGCGCCCCGGAGGTCCTTCTCTCCGGGGGACCGGGCCGGGACCATCCCACAGGTCGGGCCGGGAGTGCCAGACCGCGCGGAGAGAGCCCCGCGGCGGCGTGGCCTCCTGTAGAATGGAAGCGGACGTTGGGGCCTCGACCCCCCAGGGAGGAGCCATGCGGGAGACGTTTGAGCTGGGCGAGAAGGAGGCCACGCTCGCCATCGCCGCCATCCGCGAGGAGCTGGTCCGGCGAGGAAAGGTGGCGGTAATCGCCGTCTCGGACGCCCACGGAGACCTCGTGTCGCTCTTGCGGATGGACGGGGCGCCCGTGTCCTCCGTGCTCGTGGCGACGAGCAAGTGCTGGACCGCGGCCCGCGAGCGCTCCGCCACGGGCGATCTGGGCCAGTTCTTTCAGCGGAACGGCTGGCAGATGGCGAACAGCGATCCGCGCTACACCGGCTGGGACGGCGGCGTCCCCGTTCGGCACCGCGGCCAGGTGGTGGGGGCGGTGGCGGTGAGCGGCCTCGAGCAGGCGGAGGACGCGGAAGTGGCGCGGCTCGGGGTTTCGAGGATCGCCCAGGCGGTCGGCGAGTAGTTCTAGCTCCCGAGCGCGGCGGCGACGGCGTCGTGGAACCGCCGGCGCAGCTCCCGGATCCGTTCCCGCCGCGCCACGCCGCCCGGGTGCGTGTGGTTGGTGAGGAGCACGCACACGAGTTCCCGGTCGAGGTCGATCCACAGCGAAGTTCCGGTGTAGCCCAAGTGACCGATGGCGCCGCGCGGGCCGCGGCCCAGGGCTTGGCCGATGGAGGACCCGGGCCCGGGCGTGTCCCAGCCGAGGGCCCGGTCGCTCCCCGGGGTGGGATCGCGGCGGACGAACTCGCGGGCGACGTTCCCGGGAATGACCGACGGCCGTCCCGAGAGAGCGTCGAGCCAGGCTTGGCCCACCGCCGCCACCTCCGCCGCGGTGGAGAAGAGCCCGGCGTGGCCCGCCACGCCGCCCATGGCAAAGGCGTTGTCGTCGTGGACGATCCCGCGGGCGACCTCGTGGCGGCAGGGACAGGAGCCGGTCGGGAGGAAGGTGCGACCGGCGGAGTGGGCCCGCGCCGCCGCGGGGTCCTTCCCGTCCACAAAGAAGGTCGAAGAGAGGCCGAGGGGCCCAAAGAGGCACGCCTGGCAGAGCTCGGGAAGAGGCGCGCCGCCGGCCCGCTCCACGACCTCCCCGAGCGCGATGAACCCCACGTCGCTGTAGAGAGCACGCGTTCCGGGGGGAGCCTCGAGCGGCTCGGCGCAGGCGGCCGAGAGGACGAGCTCCCGTCCTCGGGCGAACGCCGCGGGGAGCGCCTCCGGAGCGGGCCGCTCGGCCGGAGGGAGGAAAGCCGGGCCGGAGGCGGCGTCCCGGGCCGCGGCCTCGTGGTAGGGCCGAAAGGCGGGCAGCCCGCTCGAATGGGCGAGGAGCTGGCGAAGGGTGACCCCCTCCTTCCCGGCGGCGGCGAACTCCTCGAGGACCCGGGAGACGGGCGCGTCCAAGCCGAGCTGCCCCTCGGCGACGAGATGGGCGGCGACCCCGGTCGTGGCGAGCACCTTGGTGAGCGAGGCGAGGTCGAAGACGTCCCCGGGCTCGAGCGGGCGGGGGGCGTCCTCCTCCCCTTCCCCGTGGAAGGAGGCGTGCACCCTCGCGCCCCGGGAGAGGACGAAGGCGGCGAGGGCCGGGGCGACCCCATTGGCCCGGCCGGCCTCCAGAACGGCCGAGACCGCGGGGAGCGCGGCGCTCACGCCGGCCCCGGAATGGCTCGCTCCGACCACCCCGAGAAGAGGAGCCGGGGAGGCCCGGCCTCTCCCGGGCCCGGGGCGACGAGCACCGCTCGGGCGCCCAGCGGGAAGGCCAGGTTCGAGTCCTCGTGCCCGAAGGTGAAGCCCTCGACCGCGGGCACGCCCAGCTCCGCCGCCCATTCCCGCACCACCTCGAGCCCTCGGGTCCCCTGTCCGTCACAGTCCGTGAACTGACCGAGTGCCACGCCCGAAAGATCGCGCAGGGCGCCTGCCAGGCGAAGCTGGGTGAGGTACCGGTCGAGCCGGTAGGGGCGCTCGTCCACGTCCTCGATGGCCAGGATCGCGCCCGCGAGGCTCGGGAGGAAGGGCGTGCCGCAAAGGTGAGCGACGAGGGTGAGCGAGCCGCCCAGGAGCGGGCCCTCCACCCTCCCGGGGCGTAGCACGGCTTCCCCGACGAGGCCTGTCCCCGGAGCGGGAGGGCCCAGGGGGTCGGGGGTTGGCGCCCTCGTGAGCAGAGCGGCGAGATGCTCGACCACGCTGGACGGGGCCCGCCCGAGCTGGGTCAACACGGGTCCGTGGATGGTCGCCAGACCCGCCCGGTTCAGCGCAGCGTGGAGGGCCGTGACGTCTGAGAAGCCCACGATGAGCTTCGGGGCGGCGAGAAGTGGGGCCGGGTCGATATCCGAGAGGATTCGCATGAGGCCATAGCCGCCCCGGGCGCAGAATATCGCCCGCGCCTCGGGGTCTCCCACTGCCTCCCGCCACTCGTCGAGACGCCTCGCGTCATCGCCGGCGAGGTAGCGGCGGCGGGTGAAGAGATCGTGCCTGTGGCGCGGCGAGAGACCGAGCCGGTCTCGAAGGACGACGATCCCCTGCTCGAGCATTTCCGGATCGAACGGGCTCGACGGGGCGATGACACGGACGATGTCGCCGCGCGAGAGGAGCCCGGGGAGGACCACCGGCCGAGGATAGCCGCGGGTTCGGCGGCGGTCGAGGTTCCCCCATGCCGGCCCCGAGCGCCTTTCGCACCTCGAACCCAGCCATTTGGCTCAAACCCTTCGGGACAGAGGGCGGTTCCGGTAGGCCCCACCCGGGCCGGAGCCTCGGCGAAGCTCCGCGACAATGTTTCGCGCTTTGAAGTTGGGCCACAAACACCTGTTCACCGTCGCTCCAGCGACGCGTCGAGTCATCGAGAGGAGCCCGTGATGAGCCCCAAGACGCAGGAGCTCGAAGGCGAGATCTTCCACCCGTCCGAGGAGGTCGTCGCGCAGGCGCGGCTCAAGGAATGGGAGCAGCTCTCGCGCCGGGCGCTGGAGGACCCCGAGGCGTTCTGGTCCTCGGAGGCCGCGGAGCTCGAGTGGTACCGCAAGTGGGACCGGGTCTGCGACGCGACCGAGAAGCCCTTCTACCGTTGGTTCAAGGGCGGACAGTGCAACATCGTGCACAACTGCCTCGATCGACACCAGAAGACCTGGCGCAAGAACAAGCTAGCCCTGGTCTGGGTGGGGGAGAATGCCGACGTTCGGACCTACTCCTACTTCGCCCTGAACCGCGAGGTCTGCCGCTTCGCGAACGTGCTCAAGGCCATGGGGGTCAAGAAGGGCGACCGGGTCACCATCTACATGCCGCGGGTGCCCGAGATCGCGATCGCCATGCTGGCCTGCGCCAAGGTGGGGGCGATCCACTCCGTCGTATACGGCGGGTTCTCGGTCGACTCGCTCCAGGGGAGGATCGAGGACTCGGAATCGCGGGTAGTCATCACCGCCGATGGCGGGTACATGAACGGCAAGATCGTCGAGCTGAAGAAGACGGTCGACGACGCGGTGCGCCGCTGCCCCTCGGTGGAGACGGTGATCGTGGTCCAGCGCACCGGCCACGAGGTGAAGATCGAGCCGGGACGGGACTACTGGTACCACGACCTCATGAAGCTCCCCCTCGCCACCAACAAGTGCGAGACCGAGGTGATGGAGTCGAGCGACCCCCTTTACATCCTCTACACCTCGGGCACGACCGGGAAGCCGAAGGGGCTCATCCACGGGCACGGTGGCTACATGGTGGGGATCTACTCCACCCTGAAGTACGTGTTCGACGTGCGGGACGAGGATCGCTACTGGTGCGCGGCGGATCCGGGCTGGGTGACCGGGCACTCCTACATCGTGTACGGGCCGCTGCTCATGGGCGCGACCGGTTTCATGTACGAGGGGGCGCCCACCTACCCCTATCCCAACCGCTGGTGGCAGCTCATCGAGAAATACGGCATCACGATCCTCTACACCGCCCCCACCGCCATCCGCGGCCTCATGCGCTTCGGGGAGTCCTGGCCCAACCGTCACGACCTCTCCACCCTTCGCCTCCTGGGCTCGGTGGGGGAGCCCATCAACCCCGAGGCCTGGAAGTGGTACCACCGGGTGATCGGCAAGGGTCGCTGCCCCATCATGGACACCTGGTGGCAGACCGAGACCGGGATGTTCCAGATCACTCCCGTCCCCACCATGCCGCTCAAGCCGGGCTCCGCCACCCGGCCCTACTTCGGGCAACAGGCCTCGATCCTGGACGACGGGGGCAAGCCCGTGCCCGACGGCGAGGAGGGATTCCTCGTCCTGGAGAAGCCCTGGCCCGCCATGGCGGTGACCATCTTCAAGGACCCTGAACGCTGGGTGAAGCAGTACTGGTCCAAGTACCCCGGTCGCTACATGGCCGGCGACTCCGCCAAGCGGGACCGGGACGGCTACTACTGGATCATCGGCCGCACCGACGACGTCATCAAGGTGTCGGGCTACCGCCTGGGAACGGCCGAGATCGAGAGCGCCCTCGTCTCCCATCCCGCGGTGGCGGAGGCCGCGGTGATCGGCCTCCCGCACGAGGTGAAGGGGCACGCCATCCACGCCTACTGCCTGCTCCGGCAGGGATTCAAGGCGTCGGACGAGCTCGCCGAGGAGGTCCGCACCCACGTGGCCCAGCACATGGGGCCCATCGTCCGGCCGGAGCGCGTCGTGTTCCTGGAGGCGCTTCCCAAGACCCGCTCCGGCAAGATCATGCGCCGCGTCCTCCTGGCCCGCGCCCAGGGGCTGCCGGAAGGCGACGTCTCCACCCTGGAGGAGTGACGGGCCGTCCGAAACGATCCGGCGACGGGGCGGGGAGAGGCAGGGCCCCTTCCCCGCCCGAAAAAAAAGCGGGCGAGTCCGCCCCGGATCGGTGAGACTCCCGCGGTTCATGGCGCCCGACCTCTCGCTGTGGAAGCGCCCGCGCGCCCGCCTGGCCTGGGCGGTTCAGCCCCGGGCGCTCGTCGCAGCGAGCGCCCGGCTCGCCCCGGTCCCTCTGCCTGGGTCTTCCCCGGTCGGATCGCGCTCCTCGCGGTCTGAGGCTCTGCTCCTCGCCGGTCGGGCGCCGGCGGTCCTGGGCGCCCAGTGGGCGCCCCCGATCGTGAGCGTCTTCCCGGCGGCGATCCGCTTCCGCCACCGCATGCAGCTCGAACTGGACGCCAGCGCCGCCGCCCAGCCCGATCGCCCCATCGCGACGCCGGTCCCGGCCACCCAAAGCGCCGGTCGAGAAAGGTCGACCCCTCTCATGAGAACCCCATTGTTGGCCGTCCTCTGTACCCTCCTTTCGCTGCCGGCGGCCGCCCAGGACAAGAAGCCGGTCGAGACCCCCTCCCCCGCGAGCGGCGACACCGCGGCGGCCCTGAACGCCATCGGCCTCTCCATCGCCAAGAGCCTGGGGCCGCTCTCGCTCACGCCTGCCGAGCTCGACAAGGTCCTCGCCGGCGTGCGCGACGGGGTATCGGGGAAGAGCAGCGTGGATATCGACAAGAAGGCCCAGGACAATCTCCGCATCTTCGTGCAGGCCCGCATGGCCATGGCGGCGGAGAAGGAGAAGGCGCGCGGCGACGCCTACCTCGAGACCGTGGCCAAAGAGAAGGGGGCGGTGAAGACGCCGAACGGCGCCATCATCATCGTCTTGAAGGAGGGGACCGGTGCCTCTCCCGGGGCCACCGACAAGGTCAAGGTCAACTACACCGGGACCCTCGTGGACGGAAAGGTATTTGACTCCACGAGCCAGCACAGCCCTCCCGCCCCGGCGGAGTTCCCGCTCAACGGCGTCATCCCTTGCTGGAGCGAAGCGCTCCAGAAGATGAAGGTCGGAGGCCGTTCCAAGGTGGTCTGCCCGCCGGCCGTCGCCTACGGGGAGCGCGGCTCCCCGCCGGTCATCCCCGGCAACGCCACGCTCACCTTCGAGGTTGAGTTGCTCGAGATCGTGAAGGCTTCCCCCTCCCCCTCCGCGGCCGCGCCGGCACAACCCGCCAAGTGACGGCGGCCGCTCCGCGCCGACCCCGGGTGGGCCGGTGCGGAGCGACCGCGTCACGGTGCGTTGCAGGCCCGCTCCGCCGCCGCTAAGAGCGCACCATGCCCGATCCCCTCGTGCTCTACGGCAACAAGGACTGGACTAGCCCCTACGCCTTCTCCGCCTTCGTCGCCCTCAAGGAGAAGGGACTCCCCTTCCGCATGGAGGTGCTGGACCTCAAGAAGGACGAGCACCGGCGCCCACCCTACGAGGTGGCCTCGTACACGGGGCGCATCCCTTCCCTCCAGCACGGCGACTTCTGGGTGGCCGAGTCGTCGGCCATCGACGAGTACCTGGAGGAGGCTTTCCCTCCCCCGGACCATCCGCGCCTCTACCCCGACGACGCTCGGGCCCGCGCCCGGGTTCGCATGGTCCAGGCCTTCGTCCGGAGCGACCTCGCCACCCTCCGCGATGAGCGCCCCACCTCGACTCTCTTCGGCTCCGACCGGCCCGCCCCCTTCACGCCCGAGGGGCGCGCGGCGGCGGAGCGGCTCGTTCGGATCGCCGAGCGGTTCTTGCCCGCCGGGGCGCAGTACCTGACGGGCGAGTTCAGCATGGCGGACCCCGATCTTGCCCTGATGCTGCAGCGCATCGCCAAGAACGGCGACCCTTGCCCGGAGCGGCTCGCGAGCTATGCCCGGACCATCTTCCGCCGCCCCTCGGTCCGGGAATGGCTGCAGCACACGAAGTGGAAGGACACCTGAGGGCGGCTTGGGGCCGCGTCTGCGCTGCCCTCGCCGAGAAGGGAGGTGACCCCGTGCCCACCCCCGCCGACCCCGGCGCCATCGCCCGGCTCCTCGCTCCCTTCCGGACGGCGCTCCTCGCCACGCAGGGAGAGGACGGGCACCTCCGGTGCCGACCCATGGCCATGCGCCATGCGGTCCGGGGCGAGGAGATCTGGTTCGCCACCGCGCCCGAGAGCGGGAAGTGCCGGGACCTCGATCACGAGCCCCGCTGCGCACTCGTCTTCTTCGACGCGACCTCGGGGACCACCGTCTCGGTCTCCGGCATGGGCGAGATCATCCGCGACAAGAAGCTGACCGCCTCGCTCTGGGACCGTTCCTGGGACCGGTGGTTCCCGGGTGGCCCCGAGCCGACCAAGGTGGTCCTCTTGCGCGTCATCCCCGAGCTGGTGGAGAGGCACGACGGCGAGACCGGCCGGATGGAGGTGGTCTTCGAGACTCCGCGGCATCGGTCCTGACCGGCTCGCCGGGCGGCGCCCGGGGCACTCTGGCTTCGCGCGTGGGCCTTTCGGTGTGGGCCGCCCACTCACACCGGCGCCTGGGTGCCAAGGACTGTGCCACCCTGGGGCTTCTGGTAGAAGGGGAGCTCGAGCCCGAGGGTGAGGGCCGGGGTGCGCCATGGGTCTCGCTCCCTTCTCGCTCAAGAGCATCCGCGGAAAGATGGTCTCCCCGGCCCTCTCGGCCGCGGGAGCGGCGGTGGTCGCGGCGCTCGTGACGGTGGCGCTCTCCGGCCGTTCCGCGGACGAGCTGACTGCGGCCCGGACCCGGGAGCTCCCCGCCCTCTTCTTCTTCAGGGACATGCGGGCGGATCTGGGCCGGCTCGACGCCCTCGTGGGCTCCGCGGGCGAGGAAGACCTCGCCGAGCGCGGCCTCGAGTCCGGAGCCCTGTACTCGGGCATGGTCGCCCGCCTCGACGGGGAGGGAGCGGCAGCGGTCGGGAAAGACGAGGTGCGCAGCCTCCTGGCGGATCTGAAGGCGTACTGGGAGTCGGCCCGAACCGACGCGGCCCGGCGCGCGGGCAGCGGGCGTCCCAGGGAGCTGGATCTTCGTTTCCAGGCGCTCTACGGCCGCCTCGAGTCCGGCGCCCGGCGGACCCAACTCGCCCTGGAAGATGTGCTGCGAACGGCGGAGGCGCGCCAGCGCCAGTCGATCCTCGTCGGCGCTCTCATCCTGCTCGCGTTCGCGCTCGGCTCGGCGGCCCTGGCCCTCTGGGGCGCTGGCCGAGCCGTCCGGCCCGTGCGCGTCCTCTCGGAAGCAGCCCTCCGGATCGCCGGCGGTGATCTCACCCAGAAGATCTCGGTCCACTCGGAGGACGAGCTGGGCGTTCTGGCCCAAAGCTTCGAGAAGATGCTCCTCCGCCTCCGGGAGCTCGTCTCGACGCTCAAGTCCGCCTCGGAGGAGCTCGCCGCCGCGGCCGAGCAGCTCTCCCTGCATACCCGCGCCCAGAGCGCCATGCTGGAGCGGCAGGCGGCGGGCGTGGCCGAGACCACGAGCACCACCCGCCAGCTCGAGCAGAGCTCGTCGGTGGCCGCGAGCCGCGCCGCCGCCGTCATCGAGGTGGCGAAGCGGGCCGCCGAGACGAGCCAGGCGGGGCAGGAGGCCGCGGAGAAAAGCGCCGGCGAGCTGCACCGGATCGCCGGTTCGGTGGAGAGCATCGTGGCGCAGTCCAGCCGGCTCTTGGAGCAGACGCGCCAGGTGGGCGACATCGTCGAGACCGTGCGGGACCTGGCCACCCAGTCGCACGTTCTCTCGCTCAATGCCTCCATCGAGGCGGCCCGGGCCGGCGAGGCGGGCAAGAGCTTCGCGGTCGTGGCCCAGGAGATCCGGGCCCTCTCCGAGCAGTCGGGCCAGGGAGCGGCGCGCATCGCCGCCATGGTGGAGGCCATCCTCACGGCGGTGGAGAGCACCCGCGACCTGACCGAGCGCGGCAGCGTGGGCATGGCCGGCTCGCTCGACCAGATCCGGGCCTCGGAGGAGAGCCTGCGCGAGATCGGCGGGATCGTGCGCGAGACCAGCGACGCGGCCCTCCACATCGCCGCGGCCGTCCAGCAGCAGTCGACCGGCATCGCCCAGATCGCCACCGCCATGCGCGACCTCGACGGGGGCATGGAGGAGACCATCGGCCGGATCCGCGCCCTGGAGGCATCGGCCCAGCTCGTGGCCGAGACCGCGACGCGCATCTCCGGGGTGGCGGCGGAGTTCAGGCTGTAGTGGGCCGCTCCCCCGGGCGGGCGGTTTCGCCCCCGCCCTTCACCGCCTCCCGGAGGGAGGCCGCGAGCTCGTTGAGCGACCTCGCCTCGCTCTCCACGTGCTGGGTGATGAGCGCGGTACCCCCGGTGGCGTGGGCGATCTCGTTCATGGCCTTGAGCACCAGCTCGATGGCCCCCTCCTGCTGCTGGGCGACGCGGGCGATCTCCCTCGCGGTCCGGGCTGATTGGCGCAGGGCGACGGCCAGGCCGCGGATGGTCTCGCTCGTGTGGGTTGCCACCCGTGCGCTGGCGGCGGCTCGCTCGCTCCCCGCCTGGGCGGCCAGGTTGGCCTCGTCGCTCACCTGCTGTACCTGGCCGAGCAGGTGCTTCAGGTCGCCCGTGGCCCGGCGTAGGGCCTCGACATGCGCCCGCAGGGCACCCAGG
>Ga0335071_10000846_pt1 | contig 32949 bp, 25 predicted proteins | sample Lox_Sample_15_FD_206724 | JGI IMG/M metagenome (GOLD analysis project Ga0335071, IMG submission 206724) | Soil microbial communities from Loxahatchee National Wildlife Refuge, Florida, United States - Lox_Sample_1.5 | ecosystem: Environmental > Terrestrial > Soil > Wetlands | place: USA...
ATAGACATGCGCGGCGTCCTTGGGCACGGCGTAGGTTTGCGGGAGCGGGCCATAAGGACCGCCGGACGGCTGGGCATGACCGTTCAACGTGCGAAGCAGCGTCAGCGCGGCGAGACTCCAGACCAGCACGGATTGAAACTGTGAGGGACAGGACCAATTCATAGTGTTTGCTTTCGCTTGTGTTATTGATGAAGGCGAACGCCCTACCCGGTTTTGGCGTTACCGGGCAAGCAATATCCCGGCGCGGGAAAAGCTGTCAAACAGTTTCGCGACGCGCCGGCAAGATCGGGTGCTTCTTGACTCGGTTCTTTGATGGGGGAAACCGGCTGGCTCGGGCATCTGGAAGATGCCCAAACCCGCAGGCTGGCCGCCGTCGCGCCGCGAAGGCGGAAAGCGTGCGCTACGTAGCGCAGCCATCTTGGCTGCGGGTTCCGGCGGCTTCCAGCCGCCGTTTCCTTGGACCGAATCGAAATGCGCCGTCGGTCAGGGTTTGGGCTCCGGCGCGGCGACCCCGGCGTCGCCCTTCGCCGGCGATTTTATCAGCAGCGTGAGCAATCCGCCCAAAATCAGCAGGACACCCGCCACGATGAAGGATGAGGTATAATTGCCTTTGCCGGCTTCGTCCTTGCTCGCCTCGTACAGCATCTGCTGCAGCCGGGGCAACGCGAAGCCACCGACGCCCCAGGCGGTGAACAGAATGCCGTAATTCACGCCGAAACTTTTCAGGCCCCAAAGGTCCTTGGCAAACGAGGGAAAGAGCGACAGGTTTGCGCCGTAGTTCGCGCCGATCAGCGCCGCCACCAAAACAATCACCACCGCCGCCATGTCCTTCGACCCCGTCACTGGGATGGCTGCGAACATCAGCACAGCCTGGATCAACAGCACCAGCATCAGCGTCCAGCGCCGGCCGATCTTGTCGGATAACGTTCCGGCGATAATACGCCCGCCCGCATTGCCGACCGCCATGACCGCCACCGCCACAAACGCCAGGTCACCCATGCTCTTCTTGGCCATGCCGCTGATGCTGCTGATGACCATGAGGCCCGCGCCCGCCCCAATGAAATAGATGATCCAAAGTAGCCAGAACCTGGGGGTGCGAAGAATTGCCCCCGGTGGCACATCGACGGCGGCAGCCGGTTTGGCAGCCGTGGAACCGCCCGGCGCGGCGGCGACGTAACCGGCCGGCGGATTTTTCAACAGCTGGGCCAGGCCGCAGACGATGACGACGAAGGCCAGGCCGAGAATGAGCATGGATTTCTGGACCTGGTAATGGCCGAGCAGATATTGCGAGGTGGGCGCGAGATAAACCGGCGCCAAGCCAAAGCCGGCGACGACCAGGCCGGCGATCAATCCGGTCTTCGAAGGTGGAAACCACTTGAGTGCCGGTGGCGTGGCGGACGAATAGCCGAAGCCGATGCCCGCGCCGGCCAGCAGCCCGAAGCCAAGCAGCCAAATGCCATAACCGGCAGTGGTGGAGGCGAGCACAAATCCGGCGCCGACCAGCAGGCCGCCGATGGATGCCGTCAGACGCGGACCGAACCGGTCCTGACAACGCCCCGCCAGAATCATGGTGAAGGCAAAAACGACACAGCACAGAGCGTAAGGATCATTCAATTGGGACCCTTTCCAGCCGAACTCCTTCTCGATGGCGCCCTTGAACAGGCTCCAGGTGTAGAGGATGCCGAGGGCGAGATTGATGCCCGTGCCGGAGAACGTGACCAGCCAGCCGCGGTTGGTCGTCGATGGTGTTTGCGCCATCATCACGGTGTCACTCATGGTTGGGTCCTTTCCAGTTCAGCGTTCGTTGTTGTAGCCTCGGCGCTGTGCGCCGATGGTCGAGCCGCCCGCCTGCGCCAAGGCTCCGGCGCGGCATGCAGGCTCGACGCTACACCGTTTGTTCAGTTTGCCAGTTTTACAGCGGCCAATTGTTTCACGATTTCAACGTCCTTTGGCTTTTTGATTTCGATCCGGACGCCGGTCCCTTCCGGATATCGCGGGGCTTCACTCAGAATCTTTCTGATCCGCTGCGGCCATTTCGCTTCCCATACCGCGGCCATCGCTTTGTCGCCGAAAATGATCGCCGCCTGGAAACTGCCCTGACGCGGCCCCAGATGCACGATGTTGCGCCCTTTGCGCCGGAGCTGCAATGCCCATCCCATTTTGACCGAATAAGATTTCCATTCTGCCGTCAGGCCGTTCTCCTGCGCCATCTCTGCCAGCAACCCATCCCACGCCGCCTTGGCCGGTCCCAACGCTGCGGTCAGCTCGGCCGCCGTGGGTGGCTTCGTTTTGCCTATGAACGCATTTGGCTTCATCACTCCAAACCACTGACTCAAAATCGCGCAAGACTCATGGTAGGGCGCGTCACTCCGTGCGCGCCGTTGCGCATGTCTTGTCACGCGGCGGGCAGAGGACTGCCCGCCCTGCCACACGGAGCTGGAAGCTCCATGAACCCGCAGCCACGATGGCTGCGCTACGGTAGCGCACGCTTTCCGCCTTCGCGGCGCGCCATAGCGCCGCTTTGGCGCGACGGCGACCAGCCTGCAAATTCGGGCGGCACCCTGCCGCCAGTTCAACGTTTTCAGACAAGCTCCCGGTTTGGGGACGCGCTGCGGGTTGAGCCAACCCGCGCTCCGTGCCCACCTGCCACTGACCGCTGATGACCGGTTGCCGACTTTATTGCTTCCCCTGCACCAGCACTTCCACCACGTGCGGGTCCGCCAGCGTGGACGTGTCGCCGATTTGGTCCACGGCGTTCTCGGCGATCTTGCGCAAAATGCGGCGCATGATCTTGCCCGAGCGGGTCTTGGGCAGGGCCGGCGCAAACTGCAATTTGTCCGGCGCGGCAATCGGCCCAATTTCCTTGCGCACGTGCGCGACGAGTTCCTTCTTCAGGTCTTCACTCGGATGGATGCCGTCCTTCAATGTCACAAACGCGTAGAGCGCCTGGCCCTTGATGTCGTGCGGCATCGGCGCCACGGCCGCCTCGGCCACCTTCGGATGGCTCACCAGCGCGCTCTCGACTTCCGCCGTGCCGATGCGATGGCCGGATACGTTCACCACGTCGTCGATGCGGCCCATCAGCCAGTAGTCGCCATCCTGGTCAATGCGGCAGCCGTCGCCGGTGAAATAGATGTCCGGGTACATCGTGAAGTAGGTGTCAATGAACCGGTCATGGTCGCCCCAGGTGGTGCGCATCATGCCCGGCCACGGCTTCTTGATGCACAGCTTGCCGCCTTCATTCGGCCCGACTTCCTTGCCGTCGTCGCGCAGGATCACCGGCTCGACGCCGAAGAACGCGCGGCTGGCGCTGCCGGGCTTGAGCGTGTGCGCGCCGGGCAACGGCGTGATGAGATGCCCGCCGGTTTCGGTCTGCCACCACGTGTCCACGATCGGGCATTGGCCTTTGCCGATGACGCGATGATACCAGATCCAGGCCTCGGGATTGATCGGTTCGCCCACCGACCCGAGCGTTTTGAGCGAACTCAGGTTATGCTTGTTCGGCCATTCCTCGCCGAGGCGGATCAGCGAGCGGATCGCCGTGGGCGCGGTGTAGAATTGCGTGACCTTGAATTTCTCAATGATCTGCCAGAAACGCCCGGCGTCCGGAAACGTGGGCACGCCTTCGAACATGACACTGGTGAACCCGTTGCAGAGCGGGCCATAGACAATGTAGCTGTGACCGGTCACCCAGCCGATGTCGGCCGTGCACCAGAAAATGTCGCCGTCATGGATGTCGAAAACGTATCTGGTGGTCAACGCGCAATGGAGCAGATAACCGGCCGTGGTATGGACCACGCCCTTGGGCTTGCCGGTGGAGCCGGAGGTGTACAGCATGAACAGGGGATCCTCAGCCTTCATCGTTTCCGGCGCGCACTCGCTCGAAGCCTTGGCCATGAGATCATGCCACCAGAGATCGCGGCCGGCGACGACGGCGCACGGTGAATCATTGCGCCTGTAAATCACCACCTTCTCGATGCTGGGGCAGGTTTTGAGCGCCTCGTCGGCGATGGCTTTGAGCGCAATGCTCTTGCCGGCGCGCAAACCGCAATTGGCGGTGACCAGCACCTTGCAGGTGGAATCGTTGATGCGGCCAGCCAGCGCGTCGGCGCTGAACCCGCCAAAGACGATCGAGTGGATCGCGCCGATGCGGGTGCAAGCCAGCATGGCGATGGGCAATTCGAGCACCATCGGCATGTAAATCGCCACGCGGTCGCCGCGCTTCACGCCCAGCGACTTCAGCACGTTGGCGAACTTGCAGACTTCGGCAAGCAGGTTCTTGTAAGTAATTTTGGTCACATCGTTTTCCGGTTCGCCCTGGAAAATGAGCGCGATCCGGTCGCCGCGACCGGCCTGGACGTGGCGGTCGAGGCAGTTGACGCTCACGTTCAACTGGCCGTCTTCGAACCAGGTGTGCTGAATGCGGCGCGCGGCGGTGTTCCACTCGTACCTGCGGGCGACGGTCGGTTTCTTCACCCACTCCAGGGCACCGGCCTGTTCCAGCCAGAAATTGTCGGAATCATTCACCGAACGGTCGTACATTTTTTTGTACTGCTCGGCATTGATGTAGGCGCGCTGGATCGCCTCCGCGCTCGGCGGAAACGTCCGGTTCTCCTGCATCAGGGAACTCGTCGAAACGGTCTTGGCTTGTTCGGTCATGTTGTGTTCCTTTCTCGTTTGGTTGTCTCAAATTTAACCGGCTCGGCCGGCAGCGGTCACCCCGGGGCCAGAACCGGTCCGGAGGCCATGCAACGGGAAAACCAGGCGGGTGACGCGGTCCAGCGTGGCCTGCAATTCCGATTCCACGGCGTGGCGTTGCTCGGCGGTAACGGCCAATACGCGATCGCGCAGGCCGCCGGCCCATTCGGTGCTGGCCAGCATCACCCCACCCATTGCCATGTAATCCACCTCGTCATCTTCCCCGCAACAGGTCCGCCAGGCCAGCGCCCAGCCGCGCACGGTGTTTTCGACGTGGTACCCGCCGCCGCCAACTATCAGCATGGGAAGATTGAATCGCAGCAGCCGCTCGAGAACTTCCACCACCGCGTTGTTCGTCAGGCGCAAATGAGTCAGCGGGTCCCCGGCCAGCGTGTCCAGGCCCAGCTCCAGCACGATGACGTCGGGCCGGTAAAACTCCAGCAGCGGCACCGCCACCGCATCGAATGCCGCCAGAAACGCATCATCGTAAGTCTCGGGCGGGAGGGGAACGTTGACGTTGTATCCCCGGCCCGGGCCTTCGCCGATTTCATCTTCGAAGCCGCCCCACGGAAAAAGCGTCCGGCCGGTCTCATGCATCGATACCGTCATCACGTCATTGCGCCGATAAAATGCCGATTGCGTCCCATCACCATGATGCGCGTCCACGTCCAGACACAAGACTCGTTTGCCGGCCTCGGCAAGCTTCTGGCAGGCGAGGACCACGTCGTTCAAAAAGCAGAAACCGGCCGCGCGTTCGGCCATGGCATGATGAAACCCGCCGAGCAAATTGAACGCGATGTCCGCCCGTTTTTGCAACAGCAGGTCGGCCGCCACGAGCCCCGCGCCGCAAGCCCAGGCGCCGTACTCGAACAGGTCCTTGAACACGGGCGTGTCCGGCCCACCCAGACCCAGGTGCAGGCCTTCGGCCGTCAAATCGCCGCCGGCAGCTCGTCGCAATTGGTCGAGATATCGGCCGGTGTGGAACCTTCCCAGTTCGGCGAGAATGGCTTTGCGGGCGGCGACTTCGCAGCGGCCGTCGGTGCCAAGCAGGCCGAAGGATTTCAGGCGCTGGCGGGTGAGTCCGGCGCGTTGGGTCTTGAACGGGCAGTCTGGCGGGTAACTCAGCCCTTCCATTTCGGGCGAGTACAAAAAAGCCAGTTTGCGGTCGCTCATGCGGAAAGCGGGATAATGCTAGGGGGGATTTTGACGAAAAAAAGGAACACCGCCAAGGAGTTTGTGCAAAACTCCCCTGCCGCGCGCGTTCTGGTGCTTTTGCAGTGCAAGGCCATCCCATCCTGTCCGTCCTCGGCCTTTCAGCTTGGACGGCGTCCAGTTGCGACGCCATTCGCCCGGCGTGGCCGCGGGGTGCCAGCATTACGCGGACACGTGGGGCAAATTTTCGGATTAATAATTAAACTGAACCAAAGACAGGGTCTTAACCATTATTGCTAATTGTTTGATTTTTTTTGAAAGCGCTCTCGAATGGCATCGGCCTCTTCGCGCCAAACCCGGCAGGACGGTCCTCAACGGCGGTTGTGCGGAATACACCGAACCCGCGAAAAGGAAAAGTAAGTGAGGAAAAATAGTTGGAAATTGAAAGCGCACTCAACCTTCAACGCTCAACCCTCAGCCGCAGGGTCACCTCGGCACGGGCCACGTGCCGGCGAGGCGGTCCGGCAGGCCCCGGCCAGGCAACGCCAATGACACGATGGTCAACGCGCCGACTAAGAACGTAGCCAATGACACGGCAGGCACCAGGCCGACCAGCACCTTGAATTCGGCAGCCAAGATCAATCCCAGCAAAATCGGACTCCACGCGATCAGCGCGCGCCAGAACACCCGCAGACGCGAGGCCCGCCGGCCGTCCTTGCGGACGAATGTCACCCGCATCGCCAGCAACACCAGCCCGCCCCGGAACAGCAGCGCGGCCACCAGCGCCGGTACCCCAACGTAAATCACGAGCGCCGCGACCAGCATGGCAAAGGGAAACCAAGGCTGTTTCAGCGGCCCGAACGGCGAAGCCGTGTGGTGGAATTTCTCCACGGCTGCATCGGCGTCTTTCAACTCGGTTTCCGTTGGTGAGGGATAGTCGGCAATGCTCTGCTCGGCGAAACGACGGGACTCGCCCTTGATATATGCCAGCGCCAGCCCGCTCGTCCAAGCCAGATCGTTGGTGATGACGTTCCGGTAATGGCCGGCGATGTAGATGGCGAACTGGCGGTCGGTGGGGTGCGCCTTGTCTTTCATCCACCGCGAATTCAGCGTCGTCCGCGTCTGGAGCAATTCCTGAAGCTCAGCCAGGCCCGGATTGTTCCGACTCCACTGTTCCATCGTGTTCAGGCCGAATAGCATGGTCGCGCTGACCAGCACTGGAAACGCGAGACAACCTGCCAGGATGCCGAGGCGGCGCCAGCGGGTGACTTCGGTCAGCCGCGATAATAATGGTTTCAGACCGCCGGCCACGGCGTCCGCATCGGGCAGTTGCGCCAAAGCGTCCAGGAAAAGCCGCGCATGCATCGGCAACGGATTTGTCACCGCAGTCGCGGTCCCCGCAGGCATCTCCGCCCACCCCATCAAGGCCGTGGCAGCGACGGTGCCGAGGAAGGCGCTGGCGTTAACCGGCTGAATCGTTGAATCGTCGGGCTGGACGGCGGGATCAAGGCCGGGCGCCGGGAAATCAAGCAATTTGGCCTGGCCGTCGCTGGTAATCCACACCCGCTCCAACGCCAACACCGGCGGCAAGGTGCCATCCCGCGTCGCCGCCCCCATTTCCCGCGCCAGGTCGTGCAGCCAGAATCGCACATGGCTCCACGGCTGGCGGGTGTGGGCCAGATGCAGGAGCGGCCGGCCCTCCAAGGCTTCAAACGCGTCCCAGTTTCCCTCCGGGGAACGCCGTCCGGCAAGCCAGCGCAGCCGGCCCACGCGGCTGAGATTCCGCAACGCTACCGGGACGGGCAGCGTGCCGGGCGGAACGACCCGGACCCACACCTTTCGCAGCAGGCGCAGGTCGTAAGCCAGCAGCCATTTGGTTCCCTCGGATGGCCCCAGAGTTTCCAGCACGTGATAGGGTCCGACCATGGGCCCGGTTTCGGCAACGGGCGGTGACAACTCGGCCAGCGGCAGCATCGTCCGGGTCTCGAACGCCACCCGGGAAGTCACCCGCGTACCGGTAACCAGATCGTGCACGGCGGCGAAACCGTTCCGGCGGCGGGCAGTGCTGAACAGGAGGGCCAGGACGAAGTAATACGATAAACCCAGGAGCACTTGGGTCAGCACCGAACTTTCAAAGTATGCCTGTGGATGGACGCCAAACGTCAACGCGTACGGCACCATGGGCAGCGCAACATAAATTAATCCCCGGGCCAGCGCCCGCCAGAACCCCGGCACGTTCCGGTCACATCCGACCACGCGCAGGTGGCAGATCGCTTTGCCCACGGCCGCGCCCCGGAAGCCTTCGAGCAACGCATAATAGAGTAAATAAAAGATCAGGGGCGGAATCAGGATGAACAACATTTGGGGGAAGCCCGTGCCGGACAGATTCAGCAGATCCAGCGGGCTCCTGCCCCGCAGCAGCATCAGGGTCGTACAAACGACGCTGAGCACCAGGTGATCGATGAAGCCGGCCAGGACCCGGAGGCCCAGCGTCGCGGGCGTGGGCGCAGTGGAACCGTAAGGCGCCAGCGCCCGGTTGAGCTCCTGATAATGCTTGAAGCGTTCGCCCGGCTGCTTCTCCAGACAGCGCAGGACGATTTTTACCAAGCCCTGCGGAATGGCCGGCCGGAATTTTTTCGGCGAGGGCGCGCGCTGTTCGAGCACGGTGGCCAGCAGTTGCACCGTGTTCTTCGCCTCAAACGGCGTGCGCCCGGTGAGCAGGTAAAAAAGCGTGGCGCCGACGGAGTACATGTCCGAGCGGACGTTGAGCTCGTCGCCGCGCAATTGCTCGGGCGAACAAAAAGCTGGGGTGCCCAGAAACGCGCCGGTTGCGGTCAACGCCGGTTCAATGCGGACGGCCGTGGAAATCGAAAGGCCAAAGTCGCCGATCTTTACCGTGCCGTCGTTGTCCCGGAAGCAGTTGGAGGGCTTGATATCGCGATGCAGGATGCCAATGCGCTGGGCCGCCTCCAAACCGGCGATGATTTGCAGCAGGGCATCCACGGCCTCGGCCACGGGCAGCGGGCCGCGCTCGCGCACGCGGTCCTGCAACGTGCCGCCGTTCACCAGTTCCATGGCGATGGCCGGCGTCCCGCCAATTTCTTCCGTGCCGAAAACGTAAACGCTGTTCGGATGATTGATGGAGGCGGCCATCCGGCCTTCGCGGAAGAACCTTTCGCGCGCCTCCGGTGAATCCAGCGTCTGGCTCAACACCTTGAGCGCCACGCGCCGCCCGCTCTCCAGGTCCTCGGCGTCAAACACCGCGCCCATCCCGCCCTCCCCCAGCAACCGGACGATGCGGTAATGCCCCAGTTGTTCGCCCGGCTGCGGCAGGCCGCCCGAGCGCGCCGGCGTCGGCGCGGCCATCTTTTCGGTCTTCGGCTCGCCGGCCTGGGTGGGGAGGGCCGCCTGCAACAGGCATTTCGGGCAGAGGTCCGGCGGCACGTTGGCGGGCAGCTCCGCGCCACAATGGGGACACCGGCGATTGGTCGTGGACTTGGATCCACTCATGGCTTCGTTCTACCCACAACTTAAGCAAAACCGACAAAAGGTAACGTGCTTGCTGGTGGAGCGTCGAGCCTGTGGCTCGAATGAATCGGCGCAGAGCGCCGACGCTACAACCCAAATAGTCCAACTCCCGCATTCTTACGGCCCAAACGTCGAAAACAGATGGCGGATCTCTTCCTCGACCTCCTCCGGCGACGAGACGGTGTCGGCGATTTCGGCCTGGAGAATTTCTCGATAGCGGGCGCGCAGGCGGTGGATGGCCATTTTGACCGCGGCTTCGGTGAGGTTGAGCCGGGCGGCGATTTCCGCGTACGGCAGGGCCGACTCGTCCTTGGCAAGACAACTGCGGAGGTATTCGAACAGCTTGGCCCGGCCGGAAGCCACGTACTCCTCCTGCAGCCGCGCCATGACCCGCTCGATCAGCGTCACCGCCCATTGGCGATCGAAGAGCACGTCGGGTTGAAGTTGATGGGCAGGCTCGGCGGCGAAGCGCGACTCGGCCAGTTCCTGGTCGATGGACACGATCGGCGCAAACCCGCCGCGTTTCTGGGCGTGTTGCCGGTCCCATTCGTTGGCCAGAAAACGCTTCAAAACCACCAGCAGAAAGGTGCGGAACTTTCCCTTCTCGCGCGCGGCGGACTTTAGGCTGTCCTTTTCCAGCAGCCGGGCAAAAAATTCCTGGGTGAGATCCTGCGCGTCATGCGGGCTTCGTCCCTGGCGGCGCACGAAGGCGTAGAGCGGATACCAATAGGTGCGACAGAGCGAATCCAGCGCCTCGATCGAGCGGGGTGAATTCTTGTCCTGCGCCGACAGCACCACCGACCAATGCGTGGTGACGAACGCCGGCCGGGGCGCACTCTCGCTTGATGGCGGAGGTGCGGAAGATTCATCGGCCGGTCTAGTGCTCACCGTTTCGAGCCTAGTCGGAAGGAGCCAAACTGCAAGTCCGGCGGTGAAATTCCCGGAGCTCGGACGACACCTCGAACTTCAATCCACGGCAAGGAACCGAGCTTCGCCCGCCTTCGTTGCGACAAATTATGACGCGACCGCATCATTTCTTGTCCAGCCGTCCCGGGCAAGAAAGCGGAGCCAGAAAAAAGATTGCCAAAGAACGGCGAGCTTGTGACGCTCGGTGCGCCGCCGGAATTTTTGCCACCCGACGACCGCACCGACAGAACGACCGCAAGCAAACCGAACCGCTCATGAAAGGCATACCTGTCCTGCAAGTTGAGGCCGATTGCATCGCCCGCGCCTGGGAACTCTCGCTCATCGAACTCCACCAGAAAGGCTGCAACGTCAAAACCGAATATGACAAGCCGGAGGACCCGCCCAGCAAGGACGCCACCATGCTCATCACCGTCACCGACCCGCTGAGCGAGCCAATGATCCATAAGGACTTTCCGGGCGGCCCGGTCGAGTTACAGGAATACGTCATGGAAGTGTGCGACGGCATCAAGGACCATCTCGTCCGCGATCCGAACGACCCGAAAGACACGCGTTGGGAATACACCTATCACCAGCGGTTGTTCCAATACGAAGTGCCGCGGCTTCGAACGTTCGACCAGATAGAAATCATCTGCCAGAAACTGGCCAAGACCCCGCACACGCGCCGCGCCCAGGCCGTCACCTGGAAAGTGTGGGAGGACAACGACTGTTACGACCCGGCCTGTCTGCAAAGCATCTGGTGCCGCATCCTGGTGGAGGACGGCCAGCCCGTGTTAAGCATGAACGTGCGCTTCCGCTCGAACGACGCGTACAAGGCGGCGTTCATGAACATCTTCGCGTTGGTACAGTTACAGAAGCGGATTGCCGACCGCATCTCCCAACTAAGTGGCAAACCGGTTGTGCTGGGCCGGTATTGTCACCTGGCCGACAGCTATCACATCTACGGTTCGTACTTCAAAGAATTCGAAGGCCGTTTCCTGGGCCAGTTGCAGAAGCGCGCGTTCGAGCAGCGCACGATGCGTTACGAAGACGTGCGCGACATGATGGAGGAAGCGAAGCCGGCGATTCTAGAAAAGGCCCGGACGATGGGTCAGGGAAAAGGCTGAAGGCTAACGCAAAGGTCAGCGACGGGAGCCAGCTACCGATGACGTTGTATTTGTCTCTGACCTCAACGGCTGGCCCCCGTTTGCTGCACCGTCTTGTGGGACAGTCTCACTCTTCCTCATGAACTTGTCGGGGTGTGCGTTCATGTAATGCATCTTCCGGTTGTAAAACTCAATGAACTGCTCGGTGGCATAGCGATGAGCATGGCCAAGCGATGGATAGAACTGTGGGATCCAGACTTCAAAGGGCCCGTCGTTCGTACCAGTGTACTTTGGCTTCTCGCTCTCGCCGCCCAAGGTGTAAAGGCGTAGATGTCCTTCTTGATAATCGTCCATCGCTTGAGTCGAGGCGGTCACGCCTACCAGTTCATAAACCTCATCACGCCAACCGCCCATATGATAGATCTGCCAATAGCTCCACCCAGCGAGCCACAGACTACCAAAGACCGATACCGAAATCAGTGCTGCCGCCGTAACAATCAAAACTTGAGACGCGCGGGTTTCCATTTTGTCCAAATGTTATGTGACCTTCCAAAGTGAAGTGATATTACCCATTGCGAACCGAGGATGATTTTCACCTCTTCTCCTGTCCAGAAATATTTACATTCATCGAGGCACAAGCCCCTTCTACACCATTGTGGTGAAAATCCCGGCCATCCTGTTCATCCTGTCACAGCGCAGCTAAATCGATCTGCTCAAATGCATTCACGATCACATCAGCCCGGCTCAGGGTTTGCCGGTCGTAAGTGGTGGCAAGGCCGATGGATTTCATGCCGGCGCGGCGAGCGGCTTCCACCCCGTGCGGCGCGTCTTCGATGACGACACAATTTTCCGGCGGAACGCCGAGCCGGTTGGCGGCATGAAGAAAAATATCCGGATTGGGTTTGGAGCGGTAGCCCACCGCCATCAGCGAATAGACGTGGCCGGCAAAGAGCTTCGATAGTCCGAGCCGGGCATCCACGATAGCCAGCAAATCCTCCGGCATGGCAGTGGCCACCGCCGTCCGGTATTTCGGTCGAATGCGCTCGAAAAATTCACGGAACCCGGGCATGAATTCCACGCGCTCCTCCAGTTGACGCCGGACCAGTTCCCGGCGTTCGTTCGCCAGTGCCTGGTTGTCGCCGGCGAGCTGGTATTTAGCTTTGATGATTTCGACGGCCTCGGCCTGGGATTTGCCGCTCAACGAATGCTTGATGTCCTTTCGGTCGTAGGCGATGCCGCGCCGGCGCAGAAATTCCTCCTGGGCCCGGTCCCACATCGGCTCGGTGTCAATGATGACACCTTCCGCGTCGAAAATAATCGCTTTGATCATGAAATGGTCAGGCCATCGTCCTAAAGCCGGCCATGAAATAGGCTGGCGACCGGGCCGGGGCAAGCCGAAGTTGGCTGAAGCACCGGCGGATTTTTGGACTGCGCCGGCAGAGCGATAGCGGCGACGGCGCTTTCGGATGGCCCGGGATGTTCGATTGTGCAACCCCTTGTCCCAAAGCGGTGTCGCGCTGGACTTGCCACCGCAGTCCAAAACCTGGCGGCAAATCGGTCGGCCCACAAACAAGGCAATCCGTTCGCTATCTTCCATCTTCGATCCTCCAGATTCAAGAAACCCGCTTCCACTCCCATCATTTTCTGGGTAATGTCCTAAGTTCGTGTAGCGTTGAGCGTCTCGCTCAACTATCGAGCCAGAGGCTCGACCCTACAATGGCCGAACTAGGACACTACCATTTTCTGCTGTTCCTTTCCGAAAATTTGCCGGATACTGTAGGCGAACACATTTTCCCAATTAAGAAATCGCATGAGTACCAAGCCTGTCAAACCCCGGGAGACCGCCGAGCGCCGCTGGCTTTCTTACCGGCCCGAAATCAAGGTGCTCGATTGCACCATCCGCGACGGCGGCCTGATGAACAATCACCACTTCGAAGACAACATCGTCAAGGTGGTCTATGACACCTGCGTGGCCGCGGGCGTTGATTACATGGAGCTGGGCTATAAAGCTTCGCGCCAGGGCATCAAGCAGGGCGAGCACGGCTGCTGGAAATACTGTGTCGAGGACGACCTTCGCCGCATCGTCGGCGACAACAAGACGGATTTGAAACTGTGTGTGATGGCCGACGCCGAGCGTTGCGATTATCACGAAGACATCCTGCCGAAGAAGAATTCCGTCATCGACATGATTCGTGTGGCGACCTACATCAACCAGATTCCCACGGCGCTGGAGATGGTCAAGGACGCGCACGACAAGGGCTACGAGACGACCGTCAACCTGATGGCAGCTTCGGTCATCCCCGACCGCGAATTGAACGAGGGGCTGGAGATGCTCGCCAAGTCCGAGGCGAAGGCCGTTTATCTCGTGGACAGCTTCGGCGCGTTTTACAGCGAGCAGATCCATTACCTGGTCAAGCTGTACCTGTCGCACTGCAAACCCGCCGGCAAGGAAGTGGGCGTGCACATGCACAACAACCTGCAACTCGCCTACGCCAACACCATCGAAGGCATCATCGAAGGCGCCAATTTCCTGGACGCCACCATGGCCGGCCTGGGCCGCGGCGCCGGCAACTGCCCGATGGAATTGCTCATCGGGTTCCTGCACAACCCGAAATACGAGCTCCGCCCCATCCTCGACTGCGTGCAGAACCACATCGAGCCGATGCGTTCGAAGCTGCTGTGGGGTTACGACCTGCCGTACCTGTTGACCGGCCTGCGCAATCTGCATCCGCGCGCCGCCATCAAGTTCAAGGAAGCCGAGCTGAAAGGCGAAAAAGGCGACATCCTCAAGTTTCTGGATGTGGTCACGGACCAGGAATGACCGCGTAAAACTTCGCCATGCAGTTGACGCGCGATGGATGGCAGTCCCTCACCACATCACAGTGGCCAGTTCGTGCTGTCAAAGACTTTCAGGTCCACGTGATTCGTCGAGCCATCGGCTGCCAATTCAACGGTAACCTGGGCGTCCAGGCGCCCGACTCCGCGTCGATCCGTCCAAACCCAGTGACCGTCAGCGAAGCGCGCCGGCTGGCCGCCGTGGAAGGGCTGGGCGTGGTAAAGTTCAGCGGCTTTGTCGTTGGCCAGCTGTACCGCGAGGCCAGTGGCTTGTTCAACGGTGAGCTTCGCCTTCGGCGGCGAACTCACGCAGCCGGCCAGGAGCAGGGCCAGAGTGATAACCCACGATGTTCTCATAAGTTTCCTAGCACAACTGACGGCCAAAACTGAGCCACGCCAGCCCGATGGTGTCAATGGCGAAATGTGTTCCTCGAAGATTTGGGCTTTAGCTTGGCGGAGGGGGCCCAACAGGCATGTGACAAGTAACGCCCGACGGTAAACCCGAGTCACTTGATGCTTCATGTTCAATGTTGCTTCATCTCGCTATTCAATCACCGACTTCGCGATCCATGCTCGCGATTCCCACCACCAACCTTTAGTCGACCTCTGTGCGTCTTGACCGACCGCGTCCAGAATTCATTTGCTCCGACACCCGTATTACTTTAAAATATCATCAGCCAGCTACACTTCAATTGCTCAATCCATTAGAAGATGCTGTTATGAAAAAGTCGATCCTCTCCACTCTCGCCATTGCCGCAACAATCTCCGTCCATGCGCAGACTTGCGATCCGCCTCCAACTGGGCTGGTCGGCTGGTGGCGGGCAGAGGGCGATACATATGATTTTCTCGGCTTGAACAGCGGCGTCCTACATGGCGGGGTGGGCTACGTCACCGGGCAGGTCGGCCAGGCATTCAGCCTAGATGGCGCCAGCGGTTATGTGGAGGTCCCCGGCAGTGCAAGCCTGAAATTCACCAACGCCATGACCGCCGAGGCTTGGATCAAGCTCAATTCGACTTCCGGCACCAAGACCGTCATCACCAAGGGCCAAGACAGCGACAATTCTGATGATTGGCTGATGACGATCGTGGGCGGGCAATTGAATGGCTCCATCTATGCCGGTGGTTCGTGGCAAGGCGGTAATTTTTCGACGACGATGAATTCCGGGGTTTGGTATCACGTGGCCATCACCTACGATGGATCGGTCTTGTGTGGTTATGTAAATGGCGTGCTGGACGGGCAGAGGAGCATTTCGGGTTCTCTGCGAACAACAGACTACGCACTACGCATTGGAGCTTACGCGCCCACCAACGGAGTGTCGAATAAGAACTTCTTCGCTGGCCTGATCGATGAAGCGAGTGTTTACAACCGCGCACTTTCTTCCAATGAAATCGCCGCCATCTATGCCGCGGGCTTGAGCGGCAAGTGTGCTCAGCCTCTTCCCCCAAAGATTCTTTACCAACCGCTCAGTCAAGTGGCGACCATCGGACATGATGTCACACTCACTGTGCTGGCCAGTGGCACACCGGTTATATCGTATCAATGGACCTGGAATGGAACGAACATGAATAACGCCACGAACGCCACCTTGCTACTGACCAATGTCCAATTCAGTCAGGCTGGTAACTACGCCGTACAAATTTCCAACATAGCGGGATCCACCAACAGCTCTAATGCTGTGTTAACGGTCAGTTTACCTCCCTTGCCTCCCAGCGGCTTGGTCGGCTGGTGGCAGGCGGAGAGCAACGCATGGGATTTCCTGGGCCTGAACAGCGGCACTACAATCGGGGGCGTAACTTACGGGGCTGGTGTCACCGGCCAGGCGTTCAACTTGAATGGCACTAGCGGTTATGTGGAGGTTCCCAGCAGCTCGAGCCTGAAGTTCACCAATGCCATGACCGCCGAGGCCTGGATCAAGCTCAATTCGACTTCCGGCACCAAGACCGTCATCACGAAGGGTCAAGACAGCGACGCTCCGGGCGATTGGCTCATGTCAATTGTCGGCGCCCAATTGAATGGTAGCCTCTATGCCGGTGGATCCTGGCAGGGCGGCAATTTCTCGACCATCATGAGCCCCGGGACCTGGTATCACGTCGCAATCACCTATGACGGTTCCTGGCTGTGTGGATACGTCAACGGTGTGCTGGACGGACAGAAGAATGTTTTGGGCTCCTTGCGAACTACGGACTATGCATTGCGCATCGGGGCTTACGCGCCGGTCAATGGGTCGGCGTATAAGAACTTTTTCGCCGGCCTGATCGATGAAGCGAGCGTTTACAACCGCGCTCTCACCTCCAATGAAATTGCCACCCTGTATTCCGCCGGCAAACGCGCCGTCCCGGCTGCCCCAAGCATTCTGTCGCAGCCGACAAACCAGACAGTGCTGGCGGGCAGCAGCCCGACCTTGGTTGTCTTCACCATGGGAACGCCTTTGCTCTATTATCAATGGAGCCTGAACGGCACGAATCTGCCCGGGGCCACCAACGCGACTTTGAACCTGACAAACATTCAGCCCTTCAATGCGGGCAATTACCAGTTGGCCGTGACCAACAGCTTTGGTTCAACCAACAGCGCTATCGCCACATTGATAGTCGTCGAGCCGCCCCGCATCGTGGCCCAGCCGGTCAGTCAGACGGTGTTAAGTTACCACGATGCTTCCTTCAGCGTGAGTGCTGCCGGCACCCTGCCTCTGAGTTACCATTGGCGAAAGAACGGCCTCTATCTCTCGAACGGCGGCAACGTCAGCGGTTCAACTTCAACCAATTTGGTTCTGACCAGCGTGGGTCTGGGTGACGCGGGCAATTACTCCGTCGTGGTGAGCAATGCCTACGCAACCACCAACAGTATCATCGCCGTCTTGACGGTGCCGCAGACGGCGGTGACGCTGAATCCGACGAACGCCATGGCCGGCACCACGATCGTGGTGCCAGTGACCATGAACGCCTTGGGAGTCGAAAACACGTTTCTGGCCAGCGTGGGTTACGATCCGACCAAACTGGTGTTGCAACGGGTACACTTGGGTCAAACCCTGACAAACGCCTATTTGCAGGAGGTGGATTCCCAGACCAATAATGGGGAAGTGGGCTTTGCCATCTTCTTGGATTGGGCGGCCACCCTGCCGGCCGGAACCCAAAAAGTGGCGGAACTGGTATTTCAAACTATGCCTGCGGCAAGCAACGCAACCGTCAGCCTGACCTTCGGCGACAACCCGACCCTGCGGCAACTGTTGGACGATGATTGGAATATGTTACCGGCAATTTACCAAGGCGGCACGATCACCCTGACGCCGACGGAATATGCCGCAGATGTGTATCCACGCACCAATGGGGATAATCAGGTAACGTTGTTGGACTGGGCGGAAGTTGGCCGGATGGTAGCGGGACTGGATTTTCCGGTGAACAGCGATGAACTGGCGCGTGCGGATTGTGCCCCGCGTTATGCGCCTGACGGAGTTTTGACGGTCACGGATTGGGTGCAGGCAGGTCGATATGCCCTGGCACTGGATTCATTGACCCTCGTGAATTCCCCGGCGGGATCGGGGGCTCCGCCCCCGGATGATCCGGGAACGAACCGGGTTTTGCAGGTGGCCACTGTATCGGCTCAGCGCGGCCAGCCGGTGAGTGTGCCAGTACAGCTGGTTTGCCAGACTAATGAGAATGCCGTGGGTTTGACCTTGGGCTACAATACGAATCAGTTGAAATGGATCAGTGTAGCACTCGGTTCGGCAATGACAGGAGGCCGGCTGAACATCAATTCCAACCAATTGAGGGGTGAGTTGGGCGTCGTGATGGCGCTGCCGCCTGGAGCAGCCCTACCCGCGGGAACCAACGAGGTTGCCCGACTGCAATTTGAGACCCAGCCGAATGCCAGCGACCCGGCGGCTCTGATTCTGAATCAGAGCGTGGTAAAGCTACAGGTGGCGGACAAGATGGCGAATGTGCTAGCAGCCGTGTACGTGAATGGTGCAGTCGTATTGCCGGCCCAACCGATGTTGAAATTCCAATTGACGGGATCCATTTTACAACTCAGTTGGCCATTGGTGACGGGAACTTTCCAGGTGCAGGCGGCCAACAGCCCACTTGGACCGTGGAGTGCCCTACTCTTGCCGATCACCACCAACGGCTTGGATGCAACGGTGACGGTTTCCGCCACCAACCAGCAACAATATTTCCGGTTACAGGGACAGTAGGTTCGCTCCTGCTTAGGGCGCGCGCGACGGTCCTCTCACCTGTGGGTGCATTGCATCTATCGCTAAGTAACCTTAACCACCTGGGGCAGGACGGTTTCGTTTGGCAAGGTTGACTACCATTTCTCCTGGTGCACATAGTCCGGGTTGTACCGCGTGCGCGGCTCCTTCTCCTCGCCCGGCCGGCCGATGGCAATGCCGGCAACCGGAATGACCGAAGCCGGCAAGGCGAGAATTTCCCGGAGTTTGCGAACGCGATCCTCCCGCGGATGAACACCCAGCCAGCAGGCGCCGAGGCCCAGCGCATGCGCCGCCAACAGCAGATTTTCGACGGCTGCCGAGCAATCCTGCAGCAGGTAGCTGAGCTGGCGATCGTGCGCGGCTTCCAGTTCGCCGCAGACGATGATGCCCAGCGGGGCGGTGGCCAGCATGCCGCCGTTGGGCAGAACCGCGGCAATGGCAGCCAATGTTTCCTTTTTGCGGATGACCACGAAGCGCCAGGGGTCCTTGGCAACGGCTGACGGCGCCGCCATGGCCGCCTGCAACAGGGTGGTGATCGCCGTGTCATCAACGTCGCCAGGTGCGTAAATCCGAACGCTTCGCCGCCCGAGCACGAACCGTATTTTGTCTTCGACCGTCATACTCATAATTTTATCCGGGCGCAGAGCTTAGCTCATCCAGCATGGAAGGGCGAGTTGCTTTGGAATGGCATCAGCCTCTGACGAGTTGGCGTTCCACCCTGGGCGGGGCCTTGCCTGAGAAAGGGGGGACGGCACCACGGGTCTTGAATGAAATGGCCGGCGCCCAAAGTCTGTCACCGAAGACAAAATTGCGGGCATGCCAGTCTTGTGCTTCGCGCGGCTATTGATTTTCGACCGGTTTCTTCTTTACGAATTTCTGCCGCGCCTCGTCGGAAAGCTCGCTAAAATAAACCTTGGTCATCGCCATGCCCCCTTGCGCCGGTGTATAGCTGATAATAACCCCGTCCGGTTCCAGCTTTTCCACCTGAACATTCTTGTAGTGAGCGCCGGTGGCGGTCGCCAACTCGAAGCCTGAAGCCGCTTTGGCCGGCATCCGCGCCGTCTTTCGCGCGGCGGGTGCCGCAACCGGTCTGGGTTTTGCCAACGAAGCCGGCGGTTGAGGTCTGGCCGGTGTCGCAGTCACTGGAGCCGGCGTTGCCGGCAGGACCGGGGCAGGTGCGGGCGCCGCAGCGACCGCAATCATTGGAGATGATTTGGCCGATGTGGCGGGCACCGGTGCCGCAACCGGGGGTGCGGCCACCACCGGCTGGGCTTCCGTTCGCGACGGCACGGATACCATTGAAGTTGGCTCCACGGGAGCAACCGGCGCCGGCGCGGCCACGGTTGGCGCTGCAACCACCGGGGCAGTTTCGGCCGGAGCAGCCACTACGGGCGCGACTTCGGCAGGTACTGGAACTGCAGGTTTGACATTGGCTGGCGCCACCTCGACCGGCGTCGCCGCGACTGCAGGAGCGACCGCAGGAATTTCCGCGGGAGGCGGGGCGGTGACAACTGGAGTCGGTTCCACCGAAGGAGCAGGTGCCGGAGCGGACTCGGCCGGCGCGGCAACCGACGGCGCCCCTTCCGCCGGAGCAGGCGCGACGGCAATCGGAGTCACTTCCGCCGGGGTGACGCTCGCTGGTACGGCTTCAGCCGGAGCGACCGCTGCCGGGACAGGTTCGGTTGGCGCGACGACCACCGGGGCGGCCTCGGCGGGCGCGACCGGTACAGGAGCCGGCTCGGCCGGTGCAGCGATCACGGGCGTCACTTCGGCAGGGGCGGCAGCGATCGGTGCAACATTCGTTGAAACGGCTGCAGCCGGGACGGCCGAACTCGGGCTGACTTCCCCTGGCACGGCGGCAACCGGCGGTGTCTCTGCTGGAGCCGGAGTAGCCGCAACCGGAGTGGCCTCACTCGGAGGCGGTACGGCAACGACTGGAGTCACTTCCGCCGCAGCGATATTCGTGGAAACGGTCTCAACCGGGGTAACCGCCGCCGGGACTGGTTCGGTTGGCGCGATGGCAACCGGTGCAGGTTCGGCGGGAGCAACCGGTGCAGGAGCAGCCTCGACCGGCGGGGTCACCGCTGGCATCGCAGCGACCGGCGCGATTTCGACCGGAGCCGCCGGTGCGGGTGTGGCTTCCACAGGTGCGGCCGCAACTGGTGCCGCCTCAACCGGCGCAACAACGGCAGGCGCAGCGTTGGACGGCGCCGCTTCCAAAGGCGTTGCCGCCACTGGCACTACTTCAGCCGGAGCCGGAGTGGCGACGACTGGTGCGGCTTCAGCCGGCGCGGGCACAGCCGGCGCAGATTCGACTGGCGCGGCAACCAACGGCGCGGCTTCAGCAGGTGTGACAAGCGAAGGTGCGACATTCGTGGAAATGGTTTCCGTGGCGACAACTGGAACCGGGGCCGCTTCAACCGGCGCGGCAGCGATCGGCACAATTTCTGCGGGAGCCGGCGCGGCGACAACTGGAGTCGTTTCAGCCGGAGCAGCGGGTGCAGGAATGGCTTCCGCCGGCGCAGCAGCAGCTGGCGGCACTTCCGTCGGCGCGGGAGCAGTCACCACGGGAGTTGCTTCCGCCGGTGCGACATTCGTGGGTGCCGTCTCAACGGGCGCAGCGGCAACCGGGGCTGGTTCGGCGGGCGCGATCACCGCCGGTTGAGCTTCAACCGGAGTGACAGGTGCGGGCGTGGCAGCAACCGGTACCGGTTCAGCAGGTGTAACAACGGCAGATGCAGCGTTTGTCGGCGCCGCGTCCAATGGTGTCGCAGTCACCGGCGTCACTTCCGCCGGCGCCGGAGCGGCGACGACCGGAGTTGTTTCGGCCGGAGCAGCAGGCATGGTTTCGGGCGGTGCGGGCACAGCGGGAGTGGACTCGACAGGCGCGGCAACCAACGGCGCGGTTTCAGCAGGCGTGACAACCGAAGGTGCGACATTCGTGGAACTGGTTTCCGTGGCGACGACTGGAACGGGGGTCGCCTCAATTGGAGCGGGGGCAGTCACTGCAGGAGTCGCTTCCGCCGGTGCGATATTCGTCAGCGCTGTTTCAGCCGCGGTTGCGGCAACCGGGACAGGTTCGGCTGGCGCGACCACCACCGGGGCAGGTTCGGCGGCAGCGGCAGGTGCAGGAGCGGTTTCCGCCGGCGCCGCAGCGTTCGGTGCGGCTTCAACAGGTGTAGCGGTAATCGGTGCCGTCTCCGCGGGCGTAATAACCGCAGGCGTGACATTCGTCGGCGTCGCTTCCGCCGGGGTCACCGCCACGGGAGCCACTTCCGCCGCGGCCGGAGCGGCGACAACGGGCGTCGTTTCCGCTGGCGCAACCGGTGCGGGCGCAGTCTCCGTCGGTGCAGTAACATTGGGTGTGGCTTCAGGCGGCGCAACAACTGCAGAAGTGATATTCGTCGGTGTCGCTTCCTCCGGGGTCATCGCGACCGGAGCTGCTTCCGCCGCCGCTGGGGCGGCGACAACCGGCGCCGTTTCCGTTGGCGTAACCGGTGCAGGCGCGGCCTCCGTCGGCACAGCGATATTAGGTGTGGCTTCGGCAGGTACAATGGCAATCGGTTCTGGTTCGACCGGTGCAGCCGGAACTGGAGCGGTATTCGCCGGGGCAGTTTCAGCTGCCGGGGAGCTCGGCGAAGTCGCCGCATTTTCAGGAACCAGTGCGATCGTGTTGGTAGCGGATGGGCTGGAAGGAGCGGTTGCCACTTTCGCCGGTGCGCCCGCCGTTTTCGGCGGCTTCGCTTTCGGGGTGTCCAACGCGTTCAATTTTTGTTCCAACAGGGCGCGGGCCGCCGCCTGGGCCGGCGTGTCTTCCGCCCGGCTTGAAATCGGAGTCGTTCCCAGCGCAACGCAGAGGCCAACGAAAAGCGTGGTCCGCAGGCAGTGATTCATCCAGATGAAGCGCAGGCAGCCGGCACAAACCGACGGGGACGGACGGCACCCTTGGCTTTGACTGCCCGAACGGGACATCCGGCCATGAAAACGTCCGGCCGAGGATTCAGAACCGTCGAGTCCGTCATGCCTGCCATCCTGCTCTAGATGATCAAACCTGCTGAATTTCATGTTTCGACACGGATTGCCGAGCATTTGCTGTACCAAATGAGTGATGGTGTGAATCTCCTCTCCGGCGAGCGGGCGCGACTGGAGCCGGCCTTCACGAGCCTTGGATCGTCACATACCTGAGACGCTACCGTCCCGGGAGGAGACAGAAACTGCTTCACAAAGGTCGTCGGACGGGGCCTTCCACGAGCCTCAAAGTTTGGGTGATTTGGCGTGAAAACCGGAAAATGATACGGGCGGCCATTGGCATGACCGCCCGGGAGGAACCGGAGGCGTTGTCCGCTTATTCGAAATCCATTTCGTAGCTGTACACGTTGCCGGTCAACCGGCTCCTGATCTGGCAATTCGATTTGTTGATGACCGCCTGCATGGATTTGTTGTCCGTCAACACCTCGGCGGTGAATCCGCGGATGCCGTTGCGCCGCGCAATGCGCATCAGGTGCTTGAGCAGGAAGGTGCCGATGCCATGGTTCTGCCACGCGTCGCTCACCACGAACGCCACCTCCGCCAGGTTCGTCTTCGGATCGAGGTAATAACTCCCGACGGCGATGATTTCCTCCCCGTGCGCCTCGGGCAGTGTGCCGACGATGGTCACGTCGTTGCGGTGGTCGATGTAAACGAAGTCCTGAATCTGCTGCCGCGACACGCGCTTCGAGTGGCTCATGAAGCGGTAGTAGATCGTCGCCTCCGACAATTTGTAGAACAGGTCGCGCATCCGCGGCTCGTCGGTGGGATGAATCGGACGGAAGTTCATCTGGGTGCCGTCATTGAGCAGGTAGGTCGTGCGCAACTCCTTCGGCCCGACGAGGATTTTGCCCTCGAGGTCGGACATGCCGGCGGAGAGGTATTTGGCGTTGATGGCGTCGCGCAGCAGGTCCGCGCGGAATTTCGGGTGGGCGATGCTGATGAGCGCCAGGGCGCGTTCCTGGATGCTCTTGCCGTGCAGGTAGGCCACGCCATATTCGGTCACCACATAATGCACCCCGGCGCGGGTCGTCACCACGCCGGCGCCCGGGCTGAGGTGCGTCACGATGCGCGAGATGGTGCCGCCCTTGGCGGTGGACGGCAGCGCGATGATGGCCTTGCCGCCTTTCGACTTGGACGCGCCGCGGTTGAAGTCCACCTGCCCGCCCACGCCGGAGAAAAATTTCGAGCCGATGGAATCGGCGCAGACCTGGCCGGTGAGATCAATCTCCAGCGCGGTGTTGATGGCCACCATTTTGTTTTCCTGGCGGATGATGGCCGGGTCGTTGACGTATTCCGTGGGATGAAACGCGAAGACCGGGTTGTTGTCCACGTAATCGTAAATCTTCTTCGTGCCGAGGCAGAAGCTGGTCACGATTTTGCCGCGGTCGATGGACTTCCGGTTGCCGGTGATGGCGCCGCATTCAATCAGATCAATGATGCCGTCCGTCACCATCTCGGTATGCACGCCCAGGTCTTTCTTGTCCTTGAGAAACCCGAACATCGCCTGGGGGATGCGCCCGATGCCGAACTCGATGGTGGACCCGTCCTCGACGAGCGCGGCGATGTACTCGGCGATTTGCCGGGTCGTCTCGGTGGCTTCGGCCGGCGGCACCTCGAGAATCGGAGCCGACGACGGCACGAGCACGTCGATATCGTGCACGTGGATGAAGCTGTCGCCCAAGGTGCGCGGCATGTTCGGGTTCACCTGGGCAATGACGAGCGAGGCGTTCCCGGCGGCCGCGCGGATGATGTCCACCGACACGCCGAAGCTGCACAGGCCGTTCTTGTCCGGCGGACTCACCTGGATGAGGGCCACATCGAGCGGCAACTGGCCGGTGTCGAACAGGCGCGGGATGTCGGAGAGGAAGACCGGCGTGTAGTCGCCCAGCCCTTCCTGGATGATGTCGCGGACGTTCTCGGCGATAAAGAAGCTGTTGACGCGGAAGTACTGGGTCATCTCCCGGTGCGCGTAGGGCGCGTCGCCAAAGGTGAGCAGGTGGACAATTTCGGTGTCCGGCAGTTCGGTGGCGCGTTTGCTGAGGGCGCTGACCAGCTCCAGCGGTTCCCCCGCGCCGGTGGCGATGAAGACGCGCTGGCCGGGCCGGATTTTCTTGACCGCCTCGGGCGCGGTAAGGACTTGCGACTGGCAAGTCTCCTGCCAGTTGGGATCGTAAGTGATGGTCTTGGTTTTACTCATGGGCTTTGCCGGAATTTGAAAGGGTCATCCGCGCGTCGGCCACGTAAGCTTGCACGCCCACGGGACCGACGATGAAGGGGTTGATGTCCAGTTCCTTGATTTCAGGATAATCCGTAACGAGCTGGCTGATGCGCTGGAGCGCGCCGGCGATGGCTTCCAAGTCCACCGGCGCCTGGCCGCGCGCGCCCTGCAGCAGCGCGTACGAGCGGGTGCCTTTGAGCATTTGCATCGCCTCCTCCGCCGTGATCGGCGCGAGATGGAAGGTCACGTCCTTCATCACCTCGACAAAGATGCCGCCCAGGCCGAACATCAGCATCGGCCCGAACTGCGGGTCGCGCGTCATGCCCAGGATCACTTCCCGGCCGCGCTGACCCATCTTCTCCACATAAGCGCCGCGAAGATGCGCGTTGGGCGCGCGCTTCTGGATGCGCAGGATCATCAAATCGAACGCATCCCGCACCTGCTCGGCATTGGCCAGGTTGATGCGCACGCCGCCGAAGTCGGATTTGTGAATGATATCCGGCGACGAAATTTTCAGCACGACCGGGTAGCCGATCCGGTCCGCAATGTCCACCGCCTCGTCCGCCGTCTGCGCGAGCTGCCCGCCCAGCACGTTGAAATCGTAGGCACGCAGGATTTCCTTGGCCTCGACTTCGCCGATCTGCGTGACGCCGGTGCGCTCCTGCGCGTTGATGATGCGGTCCACGCGCCGGCGATTGACCGGGAAGCGGGTGACCACGCGCGCCGGCCGGCGCTTCCACGCTGAGTAATCGCACATGGCGCGCAACGCGGTGACCGCGCGGTCCGGCGACGGATAATTCGGGATGCCCAGCGCCATCAATTTTTCCTTGGCAGCGGCGACTTCGGTGCCGCCCATGAACGCCGCCAGCAGCGGCTTCTTGCCCTTGTGCGCTGCGCCCAGCTTTTCGGCCAGCTCGAGCGGCTTGGTCATGTTCTGCGGCGTGACAACTACAATCACGGCGTCAATGCTGTCGTCGTCCTGCATCACTTCAAATGCCTTGGTGTAACGGTCGGGATCGGCGTCGCCGATCACGTCAATGGGATTGCCGAACGCGCCGGCTGCCGGCATGAACTTGCGCAGCTTGGTGTCGCTTACCTTGCTCGGGGCCACCAGCTTGAGCCCCAGGCTTTCCGAAGCGTCCGCCGCCATGATGCCCGGCCCTCCGGCGTTGGTGATGACGGCCACGCGTTCGCCGTTGGGCAACGGTTGCATGGCGAAGGCAGTGGCGTAATCGAACAGGGCCTCGAAATTTTCCGCCCGGATGACACCCGCGCGCTTGAACGCCGCGCCGTAGGCCATGTCGGCCCCGGCCAGACTGCCCGTGTGCGAGGAGGCCGCCTTGGCGCCCGCGGAGGTGACGCCGACTTTGAGGATGACGACCGGCTTGATGCCGGCGGCCTGTTCCGCCACGCGCAGGAATTTGTCACCTTCCTTGATGCTCTCGAGATAGCCGGCGATGACCTTGGTTTCCTTGTCAGCCGCGAGGGTCTGGATGAAATCGACTTCATTGAGATCGGCCTTGTTGCCGATGCTGATGACCTTGCCGAGGCCGAGTTTCATGCTGGCCGCCCAGTCGAGGATGGCCACGCACAGGGCGCCGGACTGGGAGATGACGGAGATTTTTCCGGGCGGCGGGACGGACGGCGCGAACGTGGCGTTCATCGCGTGGTCCGTGTTGAGCACGCCCAGGCAGTTCGGTCCGACCATGCGCACGCCGCCGGCGCGGCAGATCTGCACCAGTTCCTGTTCGGCCTTGGCCCCTTCCGCGCCGACTTCCTTGAACCCGGCGGTGATGACGATGATGGACTTGGCGCCGGCCTTGATGGAGCTGTTCAGCGCGTCCTTGCAATATTTGCCCCCCACCATGACGATGCTCAGGTCGATCTGGCCCGGGTATTCGTCGAGCGATTTGTAGCATTTGACTCCGAGAATTTCGCCGCCGTCGAGGTTGATGGGGACGATCGGCCCTTTGAAGCCGGCGTTGACGAGATTAGCCATGACCGCGTAACCGACCTTGTCCGGGTTGCGGGAGGCTCCGATGACCGCGATGGCCTTGGGATATAAAAGCGTCTCAAGCATAATTTTTGACGGCGTATAAAATTCCATCCTTTTAACCAAACTACTCACCAAAGCTTGTTGAAGGCTTTACCGATTTTGCAAACGCCAGGCTTCAACTCTGCGAATGCGAAAACAAATTGCCAAAATAGCGCGGAATGAAAAGCGGGATTTTACGGGCGCGATGATGCGTCAGGCACAGGCCAAACCTTGCGCCGGTCTCCACTTGCAAGAGATGTTTTGCCAGCGGAGGGTGTGGCGTTCGCGGTTGAGAACATGAAGGAGCGATTGCGGTGTTGCCCGTCGTTTGCCGACGGCTATTTGGGGCCTGTTTCCCTGGGACGAACCGTCAGCTTTCGCTGGAGCGCAGTCATGACAATCTCTGTCGCTGCCTCGACGGTCAGTTCCTCGGTATTGATGGTCACGTCATGGTTCAAAGGATCAGTCGTATTTTTGCCAAATTGGCGACGAGCCAACGCCTTTCGGTCGCGGTCCGATCTTTCAACCTCCGCCCGCGCTGCCTTCAAACTCAAGTTCTCCCGGCTTGCGATTCGCCGGACCCGCAGCTCGACGGGTGCAACCATCCGTACCCGCAGACCGAACTGACTGGGCAAAATGTATTCTGCGCCGCGTCCAACGATGACCACGTCTCCCTGGTGGCCCAAGGTGAGCAGAATTTCCCGCAGCTGAGCCAGGTAGCCGGCTGTCCCAATGGGCTGAGGGTGAAGCAGCCGGTCCACAGCATCCTGGATCGTCGCTCGATCGCGCTCATCCAAACTCTCGATCAACTCCCGGCGGACGTTCGCCTTTCGCGCGATGGCATCCACGATTTCGTTGTTGAACACTTGCCAGCCCAGGCGTTTTCCGGCGAGTTGACCCACCGCACTTCCACCGGCGCCCTTCTCGCGAGAGATGAGCAAATAGGGGCCATAGGACAGCTTGCCCTCCTTGCCGCGTCCCGCCCGCCTCTCCGCATCGGCCCGGATATCGTAGGCGCGATAAAGGGCAATCTGCTTCCGCACCACACTCTCAATATCAATCATAAGTCGGAAAAGGGTCCCGGTTCCCGGAGTGTGCCTCGCTGGCAAAAGCCGGGCAAGCTGAAATTGGAACGATTGCCGAATTACCAGGGAGGCGATGAAACTCAGCGCCGACTGACGTCGGCGGCTGCCGTCCAAGGGTTTAGCGGGCGAGCAATTGCGCCCGGTATTCGGTGGGCGACTGGCCCAGCAGTTTCTTGAAGACGCGGTTGAAATGGGTGAGCGATTGGAACCCGACTTCGAACGCGATCTCGCTCACGCGCAGGTTCGGATTCAGCAGCAGGTTCTTCGCCTTCTCGATGCGGACGCGGGACAGGTAATCGGTGAAGTTGATGCCGGTGACCTTCTTGAACATCTTGCAGAAGTAGAACGTGCTCATGTTCACGGCCTTGGCCGCGCGGGCGAGCGAAACCTCCTCGGTGTGATGTTCCTCGATGTATTCCTTGGCGCGCTTGATGATCGGCGGCTCGGTGTTTTTCTGCTGGATGAAAATCTGGTTGCCCAGCATCGCCAGGTGCTGCGCGAAAATCGTGAGCAGCCGGACGATGGATTCGTGCTGCTTGGCCGTCACCACCTTGGTGGCGTAAAAGGCCTTGCGCAACTCCTCCCGGTCCAGGTCCACGCCCCACCCCGCCACCAGCTTGGCCGCTTTCTCGAACTGGCGTTGAGTCGGCCGCTGGCCCAACAGCTGCCCGGTCTGCAAATAACCGATGAGCCGGTCGCCCAGCCGCACCGGCACCGCCGTGTCCAGCAATCCGGCCGGGCAGGAAACCGTCTTGGGTTCGTTGACGGCCTTCTCGCAAAGCTGTTCCCACACCTGCAAACAGGCCGCGCAGGCCCGGCTCTTTTGCGACACCAGCGCGCAAAACGGATTTTCGTTGCGCTTGCCGTGATGCGGCAATTGCCAGGTCTCGACCGGCTGCAACGACACCGGCAGTCCCGTCAACGTGTTGAACGCGCGCTCGTACTCCTGGTAAACCTTCGAATCGGAAATGGCTTTGATCAGCGCCCGATTGTTGTTGCCATTGCTGCTCGTGCCGTTCATCGGCACGTCCGCAGGCCGGCCCCGGGCAGAACTCCGTCGCGGGGAGACCGCGGCTTCGGGTGTACAATCGCCCTTGTGAAAGCATGGCGCCGGCACCGACTCCTTCACATCCAAAACCGGAGCCGTCGCACCCTTTGCAATGCTTGTTTGCACGGAAACAAATTAAGCAAACCTCACCTGCCCGTCAAGTCAATTGGACTCGATTTAATCCTGCGGCCACCCCCATCCAACGTTTTGGCCCGCAAACAGGTACAAAGCATTTTGGGAACTGATTTTGTGCAGCAGAGCGCGTGATAAAACCGGCGGCAAAACCGCAAGAGTAGCCTGTCCGACCGCCCTCGGGCTTGCCGCGTTTCCCGCGATGGATTCAGGGTTAATTTCCAGCCCAAGGCCTGAATTCCTCGTGATTCCGCGCCGCGCCGGTCCCGCGGCACGACCGTTTTCCACCCTGCCTGCTGAAGGAAAACCAGCGAAAGCCGGGACAGCGAACCGACGGAAACGTCAACCGCGCAAAGCAGGGTGATTGTTTGCCAATTTTTGCAATGCTGCTGCCGGCAAATCAAATAAAAATCTAATGGATGCGTGTCGTTATTTAAGCCGGCCTATGAGCCGGTCGCACGGATGGTACGTCATGAACGCCTTGATGGCCCAGAACCCAACCAGCAGACGGTCGCCGTTGTTTTCACCTGCGGCTCGAACCCGCCGGTCCTGACCATTGCCGAAGCATCATGAATCCCACCCCCGCAGTCGAAACCAATCCCAAACCTGGGGAAAAACCGGCGGTTTCCTTTGCGCAGGAGCTCGTCCATGAACTGCGGGTGCGCGATGCCATGACCAGCCTGACGGTCACGGCCAGCGCCACGGATTCCCTTCGCTCCATTCAACATTTGATGAAGACCCATCGCATCTCCGGCGTTCCCATTCTGGCCCAGGACGAGCTGGTGGGCATCGTGAGCATCGAGGACATCATCAATGCCTTGGACAAGGGGCACATCAGCGAGCCTGCGGAAGGGTGGATGAGCCGCAAAATTGTGACGTTGCGCGACCATTTCTCCCTGGTCCGCGCCGTGGCGGAATTTGACCGGCACGAGTTCGGCCGGTTTCCCGTTCTGGACGGTAACAACCGGCTGGTGGGCATCATCACCCGCGGCGACATCACGAATTGCCTGATGCACCACCTGGAGCGCCGCGCCGAGGAAGTCATGGCCCAGGAAGCCGCCCGGGTCGCCCCGCGAGCCGATGACGAAAAGGCCCAGCGCGTTGTCATCAATGCCGACGTGAAGTCGGGCGATTTTGACAGCGCCGGCAAGTTGTCGCAGCGGATGCGCGAAGTCTTGCGCGTGCGGGGCATTGATCCGGACGCCCGCCGGCGCGCCGCCATCATCGCCTACGAAGCAGAGACCAACATCATCATCCATTCGCTCGGCGGCCGGATTACGGCCTCGATTGATCCGCACAAGGTTTCCATTGAGGCCATGGACAGCGGGCCCGGCATTGAAAACCTGGACCTGGCGATGCAGGAAGGCTGGTCCACCGCCGGTCCGCTCGCGCGCGAACTGGGTTTCGGCGCCGGCATGGGCCTGCCGAATATCAAGCGCTGCGCCGACAAACTGGCCATCCAATCCGAATTGGGCAGCAGCACCCGGCTGCACGCGGAGGTGTTGCTTCAGAAAGCAGGTACGTCATCATGAAACTGAAAACCAGCGCGGAATTGCCGCCTCTCCTGGCGCTCGTCCAGGCCAGCCCGTTGACCAAACTGGACGGGGTGGTTTTGACCGGTTGTTACCTATCCGATCTGCTCAGCGACGTGCTGGCCAATGCCCGGCCCGGCGTGCTGTGGGTCACCATCCAGACCCATCGCAATGTCGTCTCCGTCGCCTCGATGAAAGACATTGCCGCCGTGCTGTTCACCTGCGGCCGCAAACCCGAAGCCGCCATTATCGCCGAAGCGGCCCGGGAGAATATTTGGCTGTTGAACACGCCGTTAACCACTTTCGAATCAGCGGGCAAACTGTGGGAGGCAGGATTACGATGAACCCGAAAGCCATCAGCGAAGCCGCGCGGATCGCGGCCATGGAAACGACCCACCCGAGCGGCGACCCGCGATTTGCGGACCTCGACCGGACGATGGAGAGCTACAATTATGAGTCGACCGCGCTCATCCAGGTGTTGCACGCGGCGCAGCAGATGTTCGGGTATCTCAGCGCCGACGTCCTCCGCTATATCGCCGGCGCCTTGAAACTGTCGGTCGCCCACGTGTACGGCGTCGTCACGTTCTATAATTTTTTCACCCTGGTCCCGCGCGGCAAACACCAGATTCTGGTCTGCCGCGGCACCGGCTGCCACGTGCGGGGTTCGGACCAGGTCCTCGCCGCGCTCGAGAAGCAGCTCGGCGTGAAGGAGGGCGAAACCACCAAGGACGGCCGGTTCAGCCTGGCGACCGCCCGGTGCATCGGCGCCTGCGCGCTCGCCCCGGCCCTGTCGGTGGGTGACGACGTCTATGGCAAGCTGACGGCAGACAAAATCCTGCAGCTGTTCAAGACCGACCTGAAGAAATATGTTTGAAGAGTTGTCCCAGCACATCCTCGACATCGCCATGAATTCGCTCTCCGCCGACGCCAAACAAATCGAGATCGGCGTCGTGGAAAGCCGGCGGCATGACCGGCTGGTCCTCCGCGTACGGGACGACGGGCACGGGATGGATGCGGACACGCTGCGGCGCGTGCTGGCGACATCCGCCAGCACCAAGCGCAGCCGGCGGAAAGCCATTGGGTTGGGGCTGGCCTTCCTGCGCCAGACATCGGAGATGTGCGGCGGCCGGTTTGCCGTGCGGTCCGCGCCCGGTCAGGGCACCTCGGTGACCGCCTCGATGCGGCTGAGTCACATCGACCGGCCGCCGGTCGGCGACTTGAATGCGACCATCCTGGCGCTGTGCGCGGCGGAGAGAAAAACGACAGTGCAGTTAACCTACCACTCCGACGGGGAGAAGTTTCACTTCGACTCGCGGGAGCTGGCCACGAAAGGAGCAGTTCCCTTATGAACCTGGAACAACTGAAAAAACTCAAGGAAAAGGCCCAGAAACAAATCGCCCTGCGCGAAGGCGGCAAGAAATACCGGGTCGTGGTCGGCATGGGTACCAGCGGCGTCGCCGCCGGCGCCCGTGAAGTCATGACCACCATGCTGGACGAAATCGAAAAGCAGAGCCTCGGCAGCGTCGAGGTGTGCGTCACCGGCGAAATCGGCATGGTGGACGCCGAACCGATGGTGCGCGTCGAGGAAACCGGCGGGGAGAAGACCGTCTATGGCAAGGTGGACATCGAAGGCGCCCGCAAGATCGTCACCGAACATCTGCAAAAGGGCAAGAAGGTCCAGAAACTGGCCGTGGGCCAGGCGAAGGAAAAGGAGTAAGCGGCCATGGCCAATTTTCGCGCGCACGTCTTGCTCTGCACGGGGACCGGCTGCACCAGCTCGGGCAGTTACGCGGCCCGCGATGCCCTGTTGCAGGAACTCAAGAAAGCCGGCCTGGAAAGCGAAATCCGCATCGTGGAAACCGGCTGCATGGGCCGGTGCGACCTGGGCCCGGTCGCCCTGGTCCATCCCGATGGCACCTTCTACCGCGGTGTGGTCGCGGCCGACGTGCCCAAGCTCGTCTCGGAGCATTTCGTCAAGGGCCGACCCTACGAGAAACTTCTGCCGCGCGACCCGGTCACCAACAGCGTTGCCGCCACCCAGCAGGATTTCGCCTTCTTCAATTTGCAGTCACGCGTTGTGCGCGCCAACTGCGGGATCATCAACCCGGAGAACATCGAGGAATATATCGCCCGCGACGGCTACGCCGCGCTCGGCAAGGTGCTCAACGAATGGACGCCCGCCCGCGTCATCGAGGAAATCAAGGCCAGCGGCCTGCGCGGCCGCGGCGGCGCCGGCTTTCCCACCGGTGTGAAATGGGAATTGATGGCGAAGGTGCCGACCAAACCCAAATATGTGATTTGCAACGCCGACGAAGGCGACCCGGGCGCGTTCATGAACCGGTCGGTGATCGAGGCCGACCCGCACAGCGTGGTGGAGGGCATGATCATCGGCGCCTACGCCATGGGCGCCAACCGCGGTTTCATCTACATCCGCGCCGAATAT
>Ga0335071_10000847_pt1 | contig 32948 bp, 32 predicted proteins | sample Lox_Sample_15_FD_206724 | JGI IMG/M metagenome (GOLD analysis project Ga0335071, IMG submission 206724) | Soil microbial communities from Loxahatchee National Wildlife Refuge, Florida, United States - Lox_Sample_1.5 | ecosystem: Environmental > Terrestrial > Soil > Wetlands | place: USA...
CCGGTTCCTCTCGAGCAAAGAAGAACCCCGCCGTGATCAGAATCAGAGCCGCGGCGTACGACCACCAAATCGGCACCGCCAGAGCCTCGTTGTCCAGAACGAAGCGGCCAATGGCGATCATGGAATCCGACACCGCGAAACATACCGCCCCGACCGCGGTCCAGATGGTCGGCAGCTGCGCCACCAGGGCCGCGCAGACCATCGCGGTAAGCACGACGATGTAGGCCACCACCGCCGGCTTGTCCCGGCCCAGGTGCGGCCAGAACCATGCCAGCAGTGCGACCGCCGCGACACACATTCCAATCGCGGCGGCGAGGCGCGGCGTCGACGGCCGGGGCGCCGCCAGTGGAACCAGGGCGCCGAGGAAACACAAGTGCGCCAACAGGAATGCCGCTAGCCCCGCCACAAAAGACGGTGCCCACCAAGGGATCGCCAACACGAAGTCACCGGTGGCTGAGAGCAGCAGCGCCGGCATCAGCCAGCGCCGCTCGCGGACGTTTGGATGGCCGACCGCAGCAACGGTCAGCAGCAACGCCATGGACGCCTTGAACAGCGGTTGCAACGCCCAATGACCGGTCAACTCGGTGCCCGGTGGGGAACGCAGCACCAGCACGGTCAAGTACACGCCGTAGCCGATGCCTGCCCACCCGGCCGCGACCCAGGCGCCGGCGACCAGACGAGGTGCGTACGGTAAGTCCATGCCCCGTTTGGACGAAGCAGCCGACGAGGAACCCGGTATCGACCCCATTCTGGTGAAGGTACTGGACGCGGTTCCGTTGCGGCTATCCACCGATGACGGCGTAGACGCAGCGCGGCAGCGGTTTCGTGATCTGTCGCGCCGGCAGCTGCATCCGGAGCTGCGAGTCGAGGATCGCACGATTGACGGTCCGGCAGGTTCTATCCGCATCCGGATCTATTGGCCGCCAAGCCATTGCGGAGAAAGCACTGCGAGTGACGCTGCACCGGTGGTGCTGTATTTCCACGGCGGCGGCTTCGTGGTCGGCGACCTGGACACCCACGACGGCTCGGCTCGCCAGCACGCGGTCGGCGCTGACGCCATGGTGGTATCCGTCGACTACCGGTTGGCGCCCGAGCACCCCTTCCCCGCTGCCGTCGAAGACGCTTGGGCGGCAACGCTTTGGGTCGCTGAGCATGCCGCCGAACTCGGCGGCGATCCGAACCGGATCGCCGCCGCCGGAGATTCGGCCGGCGGCACCATCGCCGCGGTCATGGCCCAGCAGGCACGCGACAGTGCCGATGACGGCGGACCCGACTTGATCTTTCAGTTGTTGTGGTATCCCTCCACGATGTGGGACGCGTCGCTGCCGTCCTTCACCGAAAACGCCGCCGCGCCGATCCTCGACGGCAAGGCCGTCGCGCAGTTCTCTCGTTGGTACGCCGGCGAAGTCGACTTGTCCGACCCGCCGCCGGCCATGGCGCCGGGGCGGGCGAAAGACCTGAGTGGCCTGGCGCCGGCCTACATCGGCGTCGCCGGTCACGACCCGCTTCGCGACGATGGCATCCGGTACGGCGAGCTGCTGGCCGCCGCGGGCGTTGCCGTCGAGGTGCACAACGCCGAGACACTGGTACACGGCTACCTCGGGTATGCCGGCGTGGTGCCCGCGGCCACCGCCGCGCTTGAGCGCGGGCTGGCCGCGTTGCGCAGCGGGCTGCGCGGGTGAACCCGGGCGTACGGTGAAGCCATGACGGAGCCGACTACCGCCCGCCCGGGCATTGACCCGACGTTCAAAAAGTTGCTCGACGCGTTCCCGATGACCTTCACTGCCGCCGACGGCGTCGAGGTCGCGCGCTCCAGGCTCCGGCTGCTCAAGGTGCCGTCCGAAATGCTTCCCGACCTGCGCATCGAGGACAGGACGATCGGTCACGGTGACCTCACCGACATTCCGGTTCGCGTGTATTGGCCCGCTGATCACGCCAGCGTCGACGCACCCCTGCCCGTCGTCGTCTTCTACCATGGCGGCGGATTCTGCCTGGGCGACCTGGAAACCCACGATCCCGTCGCCCGTGCGCACGCCGTCGGCGCCGAGGCCATCGTGGTGTCCGTCGACTACCGGCTGGCCCCCGAACATCCGTTCCCGGCGGGGGTCAACGACTGCTGGGCCGCGTTGCAATGGGTCGCCGCGAACGCCGCCGAGCTGGGCGGTGACCCGAATCGGATCGCCGTGGCCGGCGACTCCGCGGGTGGCAACCTGGCTGCGGTGATGGTGCTGCTCGCCCGCAAGCACGGCGGGCCGGCATTGCGCTTCCAGTTGCTGTGGTACCCGACGGTCACCGCGGATCTGTCGCTGCCGTCGCACACCCTGAACGCTTCCGCGCCGATCCTGAATCGCGACGTCATCGAAGCATTCCTGTCCTGGTATCTGCCCGATCTGGATATCACCGACCCGAAGGCTCTGCCGACCACGCTGGCTCCGGCAAACGCGGACGACTTTTCCGGCCTGCCGCCCGCCTTTATCGGAACCGCGGAACACGACCCGCTGCGCGACGACGGGGCGCGTTACGCCGAGCTGCTGGACGCCGCGGGTGTTCCGGTGGAATTGAGCAACGAGCCAACCCTGGTGCACGGATACATCAGCTTCGCTCTCGGGATACCCGCCGCCGCCGATGCCACCGACCGCGGGCTGGCCGCGCTGAAGACGGCATTGCAGCCCTAGGCAGGCGCTGATGACCCTCACACCCGACTACCACGCCCTGATCGTCGGCGCCGGATTCTCCGGGATCGGCGCCGCCATCAAGCTCGACAAGGCCGGACTGCCCGACTACCTACTGGTGGAAGCCGGCGACGGGGTGGGCGGGACCTGGCACTGGAACACGTATCCCGGTATCGCCGTTGACATTCCGTCGTTCTCCTACCAGTTTTCGTTCGAGCAGAGCGCACACTGGTCGCGGACGTACGCTCCGGGCGGCGAGCTGAAGGCCTATGCCGAACACTGCGTCGACAAATACGGCATCCGATCCCGGATTCGGTTCAACACCAAGGTGCTCACCGCCGAGTTCGACGACGAAAACCACGTGTGGCGAGTCCACACCGATCCCGGCGGCGTCATCACCGCCAGGTTCCTGATCAGCGCCGGCGGCGTGCTCACCGTCCCCAAGCCGCCCGACATCGACGGCGTGGACTCCTTCGCCGGCATCACCATGCACACCGCCCGGTGGGACCACAGTCAAGACTTGGCCGGCAAGCGCGTCGCGGTGATCGGTACCGGCGCCTCGGCTGTCCAGGTCATCCCCGAGATCGGGCCAATTGTCGCGCAGCTCACCGTTTTTCAGCGCACCCCGATCTGGTGCTTCCCCAAGTTCGACGTCCCGCTGCCGGCGCCGGCGCGCTGGGCGATGCGGATTCCCGGCGGCAAAGTCGTCCAGCGCCTGCTCAGCCAGGCCTTCGTCGAGCTGACCTTCCCGGTCGCTGCGCAGTACTTCACGGTCTTTCCGTTCGCCAAAAGGATGCAGTCAGCGGGACTGGCCTATCTGCGCCAACAAGTCCGCGACCCGGCGGTGCGCGAGCAACTCACGCCGCGCTACGCGGTCGGCTGTAAACGACCGGGCTTTCACAACGGCTATTTGGCCACGTTCAACCGGGACAACGTGCGGCTGGTCACCGAGCGGATCGACAAGATCACGCCGTCGGCGGTGGCGACCACCGACGGCGAGAACCACGAGATCGACGCGCTGGTGCTGGCCACCGGCTTCAAGGTAATGGATCCCGACAACGTTCCGACGTTTGCGGTCCGCGGAAGCGGCGGTAGATCGTTGAGCCGGTTCTGGGACGAACACCGGTTGCAGGCCTACGAAGGCGTCGCCGTCCCCGGCTTTCCGAATCTGTTCAGCGTGTTCGGCCCGTACGGCTACGTCGGCTCGTCGTATTTCGCGCTGATCGAGGCGCAGACCCATCACATCGTGCGGTGCCTGAAGCGGGCCGGGCGGGACGGCGCGACCCGCGTCGAGGTGACCGAGGAGGCCAACACCCGCTACTTCGCCGAGATGATGCGCAAGCGGCACCGTCAAGTCTTCTGGCAGGACAGTTGCCGGCTGGCCAACAGCTACTACTTCGACAAGAACGGCGACGTGCCGCTACGGCCGGCTACCACCGTCGAGGCCTATTGGCGCAGCCGGCGGTTCCCCCTGGACGATTACCGGTTCAGTCGCTAAACGGCGCGCTGCAGGTCCTCGACCTTGTTCAACTGCTCCCAGGGCAGGTGGACGTCGGTCCGGCCGAAGTGCCCATAGGCGGCGGTCTGCGCGTAGATCGGGCGAAGCAGGTCCAGGTCGCGGATGATGGCGCCGGGGCGCAGGTCGAACACCTCGGGAACGATCTTCTCGATCTTGACCGGGTCGACCGTCGCGGTGCCGAAGGTCTCGACGAACAAGCCAACCGGCGCGGCTTTGCCGATCGCGTAGGCAACCTGCACCTCCACCCGCTGTGCCAGCCCCGCGGCGACGATGTTTTTTGCCACCCAGCGCATCGCGTAGGCCGCTGACCGGTCCACCTTGGACGGATCCTTGCCGGAGAAGGCGCCGCCGCCGTGTCGCGCCCAGCCGCCGTAGGTGTCCACGATGATCTTGCGGCCGGTCAGGCCCGCGTCTCCCATCGGCCCACCGAGCACGAACTTGCCGGTCGGGTTGATCAACAACCGCGTCGACGAGATGTCCAGCGTGTCGTGCCCCAGATCGTCGAGCACGGTGTTGAGCACCTTTTCCCGGATGTCGGGGGTCAGGGTGTTGTCCAGGTCAATGTCGGCCGCGTGCTGGGTGGAGATGACGACGGTGTCCAGCGCGACCGGGACGTCGTCCTCATAGGCGATGGTGACCTGCGTCTTGCCGTCCGGGCGAAGATAGGGCAGCACACCGTTCTTCCGGACTTCGCTCAGCCGCCGCGACAGCCGGTGCGCCAGCGCGATGGGCAGCGGCATCAGTTCCGGGGTGTCGTTGATCGCGTAGCCGAACATCAGGCCCTGGTCACCCGCACCCTGCGCGTCAAGCGGGTCCCCGGTGCCCTCGACGCGCGCCTCGAAGGCGGTGTCGACGCCCTGGGCGATGTCGGGGGATTGCGCACCGATGCCGATGTTCACCCCGCATGACACGCCGTCGAAGCCCTTCTCCGAGGAGTCATAGCCGATGTCCAGGATGCGCGCGCGGACCGTCTTGGTGATGTCGGCGAAGGCTTCCTTCGCCAACGTGGTGACCTCGCCGACCACGTGCACCTGGCCGGTTGTCACCAGCGTCTCGACCGCGACGCGTGAGTGGGGGTCTTGGGCCAGCAGCGAGTCGAGGACCGAGTCGCTGATCGCGTCACAGATCTTGTCGGGGTGTCCCTCGGTTACCGACTCACTGGTAAACAGGCGACCCTTTTCGCTCACAATCCCAATCCTTCCGAATAGTTAGTTAGCCGAATGATATCGGCTGGCGTCGGTCTCCTCAGCACCAGTGCGGGCGCCGCAAGAGAACTGGTTCTTCCTAGCCGCTGCCGCCGTGCAGAAACGTGACGATCGCATCCACGATACGACTGGCCATCAACGTCTTGGAGCCGTGCTGCAGTGCCGACTCGGTACCGTAGGACGCCAGCAGCCAGCCGTCGTTGTTGTCCACCTCGAATGCCCTGCCATCGCCCACCGCGTTGACGACCAACAGATCGCACCCCTTGCTGCGCAGTTTCGCGCGGGCGTGAAACAGCACGTCGCCGTTGGCGTCGCCGGTCTCGGCGGCGAATCCGACGATGGCACGCATGTTCGGCAGCTCGCCGTTGGCGCGCGCCCGTACCGCGCCGGCCAGCACGTCGTCATTGCGCACCAGCTCGATCGTCGGGGGTCCGGCTTGGTCGTACGGGCCCTTTTTGATCTTCGCGGCAGCAACTTGCGCGGGCCGGAAGTCGGCGACCGCCGCCGCCATCACCAGCACGTCCGCTGCGGGCGCATGCTTGGACACCGCGTCGCCGAGTTGCTCCGCCGAGCTGATGTGCACGACCTCGACGCCGGCGGGATCGATCAATCCTGCGGTGTGCCCCGCGATCAGCGTGACCTCGGCACCGCGCTGAGCGGCCACCCGCGCCACCGCGTAGCCTTGCTTGCCCGAGCTGCGATTGCCGATGAAGCGCACCGGGTCGATCGGTTCGCGGGTGCCGCCGGCGGTCACCAGCATCTTGCAGCCGGCAAGGTCGTAGGGAAGCGCGTCATGCCGCTCCAGCAGCAGGTGAGCCAGCGTGGTGATCTCTTCCGCTTCGGGCAGGCGGCCCGATCCGCTGTCGGTGCCGGTGAGCCGCCCGAAGGCCGGTTCCAGCACCACAGCCCCGCGGCGGCGCAGGGTGGCCACGTTGTCCACGGTGGCCGGGTGCAACCACATCTCGGTGTGCATCGCCGGCGCGAACATCACCGGGCATCGGGCCGTGAGTAGGGTGGCCGTCAGCAGATCATCGGCCCGCCCGGCTACCGCCCGCGCGAGCAAGTCTGCGGTGGCCGGCGCCACGACGACCAGGTGGGCCCGCTGGCCGAGCTGAACATGCGGCACCTCGGAAACGTTCTCGAAGACTCCGGTATGCACCGGCTGGCCGGACAGCGCCTCAAAGGTGGCGGCGCCGACGAAGCGCAGCGCGGACTCAGTGGGGATGACCCGGACCAGATGACCGGCCTCAGCGAGCTGACGGACGACGGTGCACGCCTTGTATGCGGCGATACCCCCGGAGACGCCGACGATGACCCGTTTGCGATCCACAGCGCGCCCGGCCCGGTCCTGTTACTCGCCCTCGGTGTGCTCGAGCAGGTCGGCGTGGATTTCCCGCAACGCGATCGACAAGGGCTTCTCCTGCAACCCCGGCTCGACCAGCGGCCCGACGTATTCGAGGATGCCCTCGCCGAGCTGGTTGTAGTAGTCGTTGATCTGGCGGGCCCGCTTGGCGGCGTAAATCACCAGCGCGTACTTGCTCGAAACGCGGTCGAGCAGCTCGTCGATGGGTGGGTTGGTGATGCCCAGCGGGGTGTCGTAGGCGCCCCGTCCTCCCACCGACGGGTCGAACCGATCGGGGACGGCGGCCAGCGGTGCGTCGGACTGCGGAATAGTCACGTAAGTCAATCTCCTTGGCGGGCTAGAGCCCCGAAATTGTGGTTTGGCTCCCGGTCTGGCCAGGCGGATCGTGCCGGCCCGGCGCAGTTTTCACCAGCAACGATACCAATTCCGCGCAGGCAGACTCCAATCGGCTGTTCACCACGACCTCGTCGAAGTCGTCCTGGGCAGCCATTTCGACGCGGGCGGTCTCGAGGCGGCGCCGCATGGCCTCCGGTGTCTCGGTGCCGCGGTCGACGAGTCTGGCCCGCAGGTCCTCCCAGCTGGGCGGCGCCAGAAAGACGGTGATGGCCTCGGGCATCGCTTTCTTGACCGCCCTGGCGCCGGCCAGGTCAACCTCGATGAGCACTGGGAATCCGGCGGCGGCAGCGGCCCGCACCGGCTCGGCCAGGGTACCCGATCGGTGCAGTCCTCCGTGGATCTCGGCCCACTCCAGCAGCGCGCCCTCGTCGATGAGCTGCTGGAAGCGGGCCGGACTGACGAAGTGGTAATCGACGCCGTCGACCTCACCGGGCCGCGGCGCCCTGGTGGTCGCGGAGACGGAAAAATGCAGGTTCGGTATCCGCTCGCGCAGACACCGGACCACTGACGACTTGCCGACCGCTGAGGGACCGGACAGCACGACCACACGCCCCTTACCTGGTGGTTCGGCACGTACGCCGTGCTCGCTGTCCGGTCCCCCGCCGGCGCTCACCGGCACTCCCGAACCGGTGCGCCCACCGGGCGGGCTAGGAGCCGAACTTTTCCAGCAGGGCCTTGCGCTGCCGGTCGCCGAGGCCCCGCAGGCGGCGGGTGGGGGCGATCTCCAGCTCGGTCATGATCTCCTGCGCTTTGACCTTGCCCACCTTGGGCAATGCCTCAAGCAGCGCAGATACCTTCATCTTGCCCAGGACTTCGTCGGTCTCGGCGTCCTTGAGCACCTGACTGAGGTTGGTGCCGCCACGCTTGAGCCGGTCCTTGAGCTCTGCTCGCGCTCGACGTGCGGCGGCCGCCTTCTCCAACGCGGCCGCGCGCTGCTCGTCGGTCAACTGGGGAAGGGCCACGATTCCTCCGTATCTGATCAATCGATCTTCAATCGATCTCTGTGTGTCTCTGCCGGCACTTCAGCCAGCGCAGACGACCGTACTCAGGCCTCCTGACGAAATCTAACCCGCCCCCCTGGTTGGGGGGACAAACTCCCAGCATGAGCCGCGCGCGCGGCCCGACAAAGCGGTCCGCGCCGGGACACCGATGACGGCCGTGCGGGGCACCATCCGCCACCCGCGGTGATCACCGTTCTAGCATCTCTACCAGCGGTTTTAGCCTTCCAGCGGGGCACAACGCGCCGCGCTGAGGCCGCCGCTGATGGCCGCGTCGTGCGGTCGCCAGTCGCGGTGCGAGGGATCACGCATTTCTCGTGGCGTGTCGCGCGTGTCGCGCCTGCGCCGCCAACCGCCGGCGCGGTTGCCTGCCGATTGCTGAACCGGCGTCAGCCAACAGATCGGTTACCATCTAGCGGTGTCGAACCTGCGGATTCGTCAGGCGGCTGAGCTGCTCGGAGTCAGCGACGACACCGTTCGGCGATGGATCAATCAAGGCGCGTTGACGGTCGGTCACGACGCGGCCGGCCGCAAGGTCATCGCCAGCGAGGAACTGGCCCGGTTTGCCCGTAGCAACGCGCCCGCTCCGCCTCCCGACCCGCTGCGCATCGGCAGCTCCGCCCGCAACCGGTTCGTCGGGCTGGTCACCAAGGTGATCAGCGACACGGTGATGACCCAGGTGGAGATGCAGTGCGGGCCCTTCACCGTCGTTTCGCTGATGAGCACCGAGGCTGCCGAGGAGTTGCAACTGCAGGCCGGCAGCGTCGCCGTGGCGGTTGTCAAGGCCACCAACGTCATCGTCGAAACGGCCAGGCCCAGCACGGCCATCGCTTCCGATTAAGGCCGTTTCTGGGCCTCGAACGTGGGCCCTGGGGACGAAATGTGGGGGCGTTTCGGGTACTTAAAGCCCACACTCGGCGCCGGCTACAGCGCCCCCAGGTAGGCGACGGCATCCAGCATCCGTTCGGCGGCCGCCCGCAGTTCCAGCACGCCCGGCCCGGCCCGCAGCACCTCGCGGGCCACCGCGGGCAGCAGCTGGCCGGGCGCCGCGCCGCCCAGCCCCCGTAGCGCCTCGGGACGGCCGCCCTGCACACCGAGCCCGGGCACCAGCACCGGCCCTCCCAGCGCCCTGAGGTCGGGCGCCTCGAGCACGGTCGCACCCACCACCACACCGACGTATCCGGGCCCGGACCCGGTAGCTGACCGATTCACCACCGCCGCCTGGTCGACCACCAGCTGGGCCACGGTACGGCCATCGAACAGGGCACGCTGCACGGTCGCGCCTTCCGGGTTGGAGGTCGCCGCCAGCACGAACACCCCCCGGTCGTGCGCGGCGGCGGCTTCCAGCAGCGGGCGCAACGAACCGAAGCCCAGATACGGCGAGGCCGTCACGGCGTCGGCGGCCAGCGGCGAATCGCCCGCCCAGGCGGACGCGTAGGCGGCCATCGTGGTCCCGATGTCGCCCCGCTTCGCGTCGGCCAATACCAGCACTCCGGCTTTACGCAACGCGGCGATGGTGCGTTCCAGCACCGCGAAACCGGCAGCACCGTAGGCCTCGAAGAACGCCACTTGTGGTTTGACGACGGCGAATCCGGAAAACGCCTCGACGCAGATGTCGCAGAACGCGGCCAGCCCGACGGCGGTGGTGGGCAGGTCCCACGCCCGCAGCAGCTCGGGATGCGGGTCGATGCCCAGACACAGCGGACCCCGCTGTGCTTTGGCCTCGGCCAAGCGGACGCCGAATCCCGTCACGGCGCGCCTTCGTCAGACCCGGCGCCCGGCGCGATCAGGCTGTGCAGTTCCTGCAAGGACCGCACGCCGATGTCGCCGCGGATGCCAGCCTCGATGCCCTGGATGGCCGCCGAGGCGCCCTGCACGGTCGTGACGCAGGGGATGTTGACCGAGACTGCGGCCGAACGGATTTCGTAGCCGTCGACGCGTGGACCGGAGTTGCCGTACGGGGTGTTGATCACCATGTCGACCTGACCGGCCTTGATCGCGTCGACCGCGGACGCTTTCGGGCGGCCCGGTTGCGGCGGCTCGAAATGCTTACGCACTTCGTCGCACGGAATCCCGTTGCGCCGCAAGGTTTCGGCGGTGCCCTCGGTGGCCAGCACGCGGAACCCCAAATCCGCCAGCCGCTTGACCGGGAACACCAGTGACCGCTTGTCGCGGTTGGCGACCGACACGAATATGGTGCCCGCACTGGGCAGCGACCCGTAGGCGGCGGTCTGGCTCTTGGCGAAGGCGCTGCCGAAATCGCGGTCGATGCCCATCACCTCGCCGGTGGACTTCATCTCCGGGCCGAGCAGTGAATCGATGGCCGCACCGTCGGCGCGCCGGAAACGGTGAAACGGCAGCACGGCCTCCTTGACCGCGATGGGGGCCTGGGGCGGCGCGTGCGCGCCGTCGCCGGTGGCAGCGAGCATGCCTTCGCCGCGAAGCTGGGAAATGGTGGCGCCCAACATGATCCGGGAGCACGCTTTGGCCAGCGGGATCGCGGTGGCCTTCGAGACGAACGGCACCGTGCGGCTGGCCCGTGGGTTGGCCTCCAAGACGTAGAGCACGTCGTCTTTCAGCGCGTACTGCACGTTGAGCAGCCCCACCACCCCGATGCCGTGGGCGATCGCCTCGGTCGCGTGGCGCACCTTCTCGATGTCACTGCGGCCCAACGTGACCGGCGGCAGCGCGCACGCCGAGTCACCGGAGTGGATGCCGGCCTCCTCGATGTGCTCCATGATGCCGCCGATGTAGACCTCGGTGCCGTCGCACAGAGCGTCGACGTCGATCTCGACCGCGTCCTCGAGGAAGCGATCGACCAGAACCGGGTGTTCGGGCGAGAGCTCGGTGGCGCGGGTGATGTAGTCCTTCAGGGTCTCTTCGTCGTAGACGATCTCCATGCCGCGACCGCCCAGCACATACGACGGCCGCACCATCACCGGATATCCGATCTCTTCGGCGATCCGGCGGGCTTGGGCGAATGTCGTCGCGGTGCCATACCGCGGAGCCGGCAGGCCCGCCGCGCTGAGCAGGTCGCCGAAGGCACCGCGGTGCTCGGCCAGGTCGATCGCTTCCGGCGGGGTGCCCACGATTGGAATCCCCGCGTCGGCCAGCCGCTGCGCCAACCCGAGCGGGGTTTGACCACCGAGTTGCACGATGACACCCGCCACACCCGGGCCTGCACCGGCCGACTGTTGTTCGGCGTGGAACACCTCCACGACGTCCTCGAACGTCAACGGCTCGAAGTACAGCCGGTCGGCGGTGTCGTAGTCGGTGGACACCGTTTCCGGGTTGCAGTTGACCATGACCGTCTCGAACCCGGCCTGGCTCAAGGTGGTTGCCGCGTGCACGCAGCTGTAATCGAACTCGATGCCCTGGCCGATGCGGTTGGGTCCCGAGCCGAGGATCAGCACCTTGGGCCTCTGATCCTGGGCGGCGACCTCCGTCTCGGCGGCCGGGTCGAGCTCATAGCTGCTGTAGTGATACGGCGTCTTGGCCTCGAACTCCGCCGCGCAGGTGTCCACCGTCTTGTACACCGGGTGAATGCCGAGCCGCTCACGCAGCGACCGCACCCCACTCTCGCCGGCCAATTCCGGTCGCAGCGCGGCGATCTGGCGGTCCGACAGGCCGCTGTGCTTACCGCGCCGCAGCAGGTCCGCGTCGAGCACCGGGGCGGCGACCAGCTCGGCGCGCAGCTTGACCAGCTCGCCGATCTCCGCGACAAACCATGGGTCTACACCGCTGGCCTCGGCCACCCGCTCAACCGAAGCGCCCAGCCGCAGCGCCAGTTCCAGATCGTAGAGCCGGCCCTCGGTGGGGGTCCGCAGCCGGTCGAGCACCTCGTCGACTGTGCCTTCCGGGTCGGGCTTCGTCCAGAAGCCGGCGCGGTCTGCCTCCAGGGACCGCATCACCTTGCCGAGCGCCTCGATGAAGTTGCGGCCCAACGACATCGCCTCCCCCACCGACTTCATCGTGGTCGTCAGGGTGCGATCGGCGCCGGGGAACTTCTCGAACGCGAACCGCGGCGCCTTGACCACGACGTAGTCCAGGGTGGGTTCGAAGCAGGCCGGTGTCTCCTTGGTGATGTCGTTGACGATCTCGTCGAGGGTGTAGCCGATGGCGAGCTTGGCGGCGATCTTGGCGATGGGAAAGCCGGTGGCCTTGGACGCCAGCGCACTTGACCGGGACACCCGCGGGTTCATCTCCACCACGATCAGCCGGCCGTCGCGCGGGTTGACCGCGAACTGGATGTTGCAGCCGCCGGTGTCCACACCGACCTCGCGCAGGATCGCGATGCCCAGGTCGCGCATCCGCTGGTATTCGCGGTCGGTCAGGGTCATCGCCGGCGCGACCGTGACCGAGTCGCCGGTGTGCACGCCCATCGGGTCGACGTTTTCGATCGAGCACACCACCACCACGTTGTCGTGGCCGTCGCGCATCAACTCGAGCTCGAACTCTTTCCAGCCGAAGATCGATTCCTCGATCAGCACGTTGGCGCTGGGCGAGGCGGCCAGCCCGGCACCGGCCATCCGGTCGACCTGCTCGGCGGAATGCGCCATCCCCGAACCCAGCCCGCCCATGGTGAAGCTGGGCCGCACCACTACTGGCAGGCCGACTTCCTCGACCGTCTCGCGGACCTCGTCCATGGTGAAACAGACACGGCTGCGAGCGGATTCACCGCCGACCTTGGCGACGATGTCCTTGAACCGCTGGCGGTCCTCACCGCGCTGGATGGCGTCGAAGTCGGCGCCGATCAGCTCGACGCCGTAGCGATCCAGCGCCCCGTTCTCGTACAGCGCGACCGCGGTGTTCAGCGCGGTCTGCCCGCCCAGCGTGGCCAGCAGGGCGTCGATTTTGTTGCCGCGCTCGGCCTGCTGGGCGATCACCCGCTCGACGAACGCCGGGGTGATGGGCTCGACATAGGTGAAGTCGGCGTACTCCGGGTCGGTCATGATGGTGGCCGGGTTGGAGTTGATCAGGCTGACCTGCAGTCCCTCGGCGCGCAGTACACGGCAGGCTTGCGTGCCGGAGTAGTCGAATTCGGCCGCCTGCCCGATCACGATCGGCCCGGAGCCGATCACCAGGACGTGACGCAAGTCGGTGCGACGCGGCACTACCCCTCCCCTGCCATGAGCTCGATGAATTGGTCGAACAGGTACTCCGCATCGTGTGGACCGGCGGCGGCCTCCGGGTGGTACTGGACCGAAAACGCTTTGCCGCTGCTGAGTTTGACGCCTTCCACCACGCCGTCGTTGGCGCAGGTGTGGCTCACTACCGCCCGCCCGAACGGCGTGTCGAACGTCTGGCCCGCCTCCCCTTCCAGGGCGAAGCCGTGGTTTTGTGCGGTCACCGCGACCCGGCCGGTGGCGTGGTCCATGACGGGGATGTTGATGCCGCGGTGGCCGAAGACCATCTTGTAGGTGGACCGGCCGAGCGCCCGGCCCAGGATCTGGTTGCCGAAGCAGATGCCGAACAACGGGATTCCGGCGCCCAGTACCTCACGGGTGACGGCGACGACATGGTCGGCGGTCGCCGGGTCGCCGGGGCCGTTCGACAAGAACACACCGTCCGGCTTGATGTCGGCGATCTGCTCGAAGGTCGCCGACGACGGCAGCACATGGCTGCGGACCCCACGGCGGGCGAAATTGCGCGGGGTGTTGGTCTTGATGCCCAGATCCAGCGCGGCGACGGTAAAGCGCTGCGGCCCTTGTGGTTCCACGATGTAGGCCTCCGGCGTGCTGACCTCGCCGGCCAGGTCGGCGCCCAGCATGGACTGCTGGCCGCGGACCCGCTGCAGCAACTCGGCGGGGTCGGCGAGCGCATCGCCGGAGAACACGCCGGCCTTCATGGAGCCGCGGCTGCGCAGATGCCGCACCACCGCCCGGGTGTCGATGCCGGCGATCCCGACGACGTGCTGGCGGACCAGCTCGTCCTGAAGGGTGCCGGTGGCGCGCCAGCTGGAGGCGCGCGGGGACGGGTCGCGCACCGCGTACCCGGCGACCCAGATCTTGTCGCCGCGGCTTTCGGCGTCCTCGGCGTTCCAGCCGGTGTTGCCGATCTGGGGGGCGGTGGCCACCACGATCTGCCGGTGATAGCTGGGATCGGTCAGCGTCTCCTGATACCCGGACATACCGGTGGAAAACACCGCCTCGCCGAGGGTTTCGCCGACTTTGCCGAAGGGTGTTCCGGTGAAGACGCGCCCGTCTTCGAGTACCAGTAGGGCTTTGTTCACGCGGCCTCCTCATGGGACTCGAGCCACGCGGCGTAGTCATCGCGGTGGTTTGCCCGAAACCCGATGTCGATCGCGACCCCTGATGGCAGCCGCCAGCGGATCGCCAATATGCCAATTCGGGCCCCAGCCCTACCTGGCATTCGACGCTCCCTGCGAACACCCTCGATCGAGGCTTGTGGAATCCAAAGGGGCTGAGCGCGAATGCGATCCACCATGATCCCCTCGGAATAGCGGGTCAGCACCGCCTTGCTGCGGTAGCCCAGATCGTCGACCGCGATCCGCTCGCTCCAGTCCGGCGCCATCATGGCACCGCAATAGTGGCCGCGGGTGGTGATGAGCGCGGTGCCGACCTGTTCTGGCACGTCGGGCAGCTCACCGATCAGCTCCTGTTGCCGCTCCGAGCGGTGCCGCCAGCTTCGCATCATCAGCTGGATGACCACCGCGATCACCACCACCAGCACCGCCGCAAATATCAGCGAGCCCACCAGCGTGCCGGAATTCATGTCGGGCACTTCCCGTCCCGGGCGGTGACCTTGCCCCGCAGCAGCGTCGCCGTCACGGTGGCGGGCAGGGCCATCGACTCGTATGGCGTGTTGGCCGACCGGCTGGCCAGATCCGACCCGGCGACGGTCCACGTGGCGTCGGGGTCCACCACCGTCAGGTTGGCCGGTTCCCCCACCTCCAGCGGCCGGCCGTGGTCGGGCAATCCGGCGATGCGCGCAGGATTTTCACTCATCACCCTCGCGACGTCGCGCCAGGTCAACAGTCCGGGCTCGACCATCGTCTGCACCACGACCGAGAGCGCCGTCTGCAACCCCAGCATGCCGGGACGCGCCGCGGAGAACTCCACGCACTTTTCGTGCTCGGCGTGCGGGGCATGGTCGGTGGCGACGCAGTCGATGACACCGTCGGCCAACGCCTGACGCAACGCCAGCGCGTCGGCGGCTTCCCGCAATGGCGGGTTGACCCGGTTCACCCCGTCGTAGCTGGCCAGCCTGCTGTCGTCCAGCAGCAGATGATGCGGGGTGACCTCCGCGGTGATCGCAATGCCTTGCGCCTTGGCCCATTTCAGTATCTCGACGGTGCCCGCGGTCGACGCGTGGCAGATGTGCACCCGGGCGCCGGCGTCGCGTGCCAGCAGAGCGTCCCGGGCCACGATGGATTCCTCGGCTGCCCGCGGCCATCCCGACAGCCCCAACCGCGCGGCGGTGGGTCCCTCGTGGGCGACGGCGCCGACGGTCAGCCGGGGCTCCTCGGCGTGCTGGGCGATGAGCACCCCCAAGCCGGTGGCGTACTCAAGGGCGCGGCGCATCACCAGCGGGTCGTGCACACAGCTGCCGTCGTCGGAGAACATCCGCACCTGCGCCGCTCCGGCCGCCATCATGCCCATCTCGGTCAGTTCGGTACCGGCCAGTCCCAGGGTGACGGCGCCGACCGGGTGCACGTCGACCAGGCCGACCTGCTGGCCGCGGTGCCAGACGTGGTCGGTGACCACCGGGCTGTCGGCGACCGGGGTGGTGTTGGCCATCGCGAACACCGCCGTATAGCCCCCCAAAGCAGCGGCGGCCGAGCCGGTTTCGATGTCTTCGGCGTATTCGCGGCCCGGCTCACGCAGGTGGGTGTGCAAGTCGACCAGGCCGGGCAGCAGTATGTGGTCGGTGGCGTCGATGACGTCGGCCGTGTCGGGGATATCGAGGCCGGGACCGATGTCGGCGATCTGGCCTTCAAAACCGGGACCGTCGACCAGCACGTCGACCCGGTCGCCTTCGCCGTAGGGGCGCACACCCCGGATCAGCAGGCTCATGCCGCGATCTCCTCCGCCCCTACCAGCACATGGAACAGCACTGCCATCCGTACGTGTACACCGTTGGAAACCTGTTGCAGCACAGCCGATTGCGACGAGTCAGCCACCGACGACGCGATCTCCATGCCGCGCAGCATCGGGCCCGGATGCAACACCACGGCATGGCCGGGCAGCAGCGCCTGGCGGCGATCGGAAAGCCCGTACAGCGAGGAGTATTCGCGGACCGACGGGAAGAAGCCGCCATTCATCCGCTCGGTCTGCACCCGCAGCATCAGCACCGCGTCCGCGGCGGGCAGTTCGGCGTCGAAGTCGTTGCATACGGTGACCGGCCAGCCGTCGACTCCCACCGGCAACAGCGTCGGCGGGGCGACCAGCACCACCTCGGCACCAAGGGTATTCAGCAGCATGACATTCGAGCGGGCGACCCGGCTGTGCAGGATGTCGCCGACGATGACGACGCGCCGGCCTTCGATGTCGCCGAGGCGCTGGCGGATGGTCAGCGCGTCCAGCAGCGCCTGCGTCGGGTGCTCGTGAGTGCCGTCGCCGGCGTTGATCACCGAGGGGCCGTCGTTCTTGCTCCCGGTCCACTCGGCAAGCAGATGCGCGGCACCGGATGCCGGGTGACGGAGGATCAGCGCGTCGGCGCCGGCCGCGCGCAGAGTCAGCGCGGTGTCGCGCAGTGACTCCCCCTTTCCCACCGAGGATCCGGCCGCGCTGACGTTGATCACGTCGGCGCTCATCCATTTGCCGGCCACCTCGAACGACACGCGGGTGCGCGTCGAGTTCTCGTAGAACATCGTGACGATGGTGCGGCCCCGCAGCGTCGGCAGCTTCTTGATCTCGCGGCCCACCAGCGCTTGGGCGAACCGGTCGGCGTCGTCGAGGATGGCGATGGCTTCGTCGCGGCTCAAGTCCCCAGCGGCCAGTAAATGTCGGGTCATCGCGAGATCACCACCCCGTCGCGATCGTCGTGCTCGCTGAGCAACACGTGCACGCTCTCGCTGCGGGACGTCGGGACGTTCTTGCCGACGTAGTCGGCGCGCAGCGGTAGTTCGCGGTGACCGCGGTCGACCAGCACCGCCAGTTGCACCACCCGGGGCCGGCCCACGTCGCGCAGCGCGTCCAGGGCGGCTCGCACCGACCGGCCGGAGTACAGGACGTCGTCGACCAGGATCACCAGCGCGTCGTCGATGCCGCCGGCCGGAATGGAGGTGGCCTCCAGCGGCCGCGGCGGTTTCTGCATCAGGTCGTCGCGATACAGGGTGATGTCGAGCGCACCGTGGCCGACGTGGACCCCGCTGTATTCGCCGATGTTGGTGGCCAGCCGCTTGGCCAGAATCACGCCGCGGGTCGGAATGCCCAACAGCACCACCCGGGGTGCGTTGGGCCCGTCCAACGCGGTCTTTTCGATGATCTGGTGTGCGATACGGGAAATGGTGCGACCGACGTCGGCCGCCGACATCAGTTCCCGGGATCCTTGGCCTAAGCCCGTGTCACCCGCAGCACCCATGAGCGATTAGACCTCCTTCTCCGCCTCGCCGGACGGATCGTTAAAGGATGTCGACTGCCCGGCAGCGTAGCACTTCCCTTTCGGGCATGGCGTCAACGTGTCGCCCGACGCGTGTATAGTCGAACACATGTTCGAACGGAGGCACGGCGAGGCGGCGCTCATCGCGCGGATCGCCGAGTTGGAGACGGTCAAGTCGGCGGCCGCCGCGGAGCAGGCGCGCGCGGCCGCGGACCTCGATGCGCTGCGCCGTGCCAATGAGGCTGCGGCCGGGGTACCGGCCGCAGCACGTGGCCGCGGGCTGGCCAGCGAGATTGCGCTGGCTCGCGGGGATTCGCCGGCGCGGGGCGGAAGGCATCTGGGTTTTGCCAAGGCGCTGGTGCACGAGATGCCGCACACCCTGGCCGCGCTGGAGGCCGGCCGCTTGTCCGAGTGGCGGGCCACGCTGATCGTGCGGGAATCGGCGTGCCTGGACGTCGACGACCGTCGCCTGCTGGACGCCGAACTCTGTGCCGACGCGTCCAAACTGGACGGAATGGGCGATGGGCGGATCGCCGCGGCGGCCCGGGCGATCGCCTACCGGCTGGATGCGCGGGCGGTGGTCGATCGCGCCGCCAGGGCGGAATCCGAACGCACCGTGACGATTCGGCCGGCCCCCGACACCATGACCTGGGTGACGGCGCTGCTTCCGGTGGCCAAGGGGGTGTCGGTGTACGCGGCGCTCAAGCGGGCCGCCGACACCACCTTCGACGACCGCTCGCGGGGCCAGGTGATGGCCGACACTCTGGTCGAGCGGGTCACGGGACGTGCCGCCGAAGTAGCCGAGCCCATGGCGGTCAACTTGGTGATCTCCGACGAGACATTGTTCGGTGACGACGACAGCGCGGCCGTGGTCGACGGCTACGGCCCGATCCCGGCGGCCGTGGCCCGCAACCTGGTGGGCGGCGCGGCCACCGATGCCCGGTCCCGCGCGACGTTGCGCCGGCTTTACCGTCGTCCCCGCTCCGGTGCCCTGGTGAGCATGGAGTCGCGGGCCCGGCGCTTCCCCAAGGGGCTGGCGAGGTTCATCGGACTGCGCGATCAACGCTGCCGAACCCCGTACTGTGATGCCCCGATCCGCCACCGCGACCACGCCCAACCGCATCATCGCCGCGGTGCGACCGCCGCGGCCAACGGTCTGGGAGTGTGCGAAGGCTGCAACTACGCCAAGGAGGCGCCCGGCTGGCGCGTCACTGCGGCGATAGACGAAAGCGGTTGCCACACTGCCGAATTCACGACGCCAACCGGAGCGCATTATCATTCCGGCGCGCCACCGGCGCCCGGACCGCTCGAAATATTCGTCAGCGAGGTGGCGGCCAGGATCACCGTCGCGCTGGTCGAGCTACACGCCGCCTAGGGCTACGCTGGCGGCATGGACTTCGACGCACTGTACCGCGGGGATAGCCCCGGCGAGGGCATACCGGCGATGGCCACACCACCGTGGGATACCAAGGCGCCCAAGGACAGTGTCATCGGCTGGCACACCGGCGGCTGGATCCACGGCGACGTCCTCGACATCGGCTGCGGGCTGGGCGACAACGCCGTTTACCTGGCCAAGAACGGCTACTACGTGACCGGACTCGACATCTCGCCGACCGCGCTGCTCACCGCCGAACGGCGCGCCCACGATGCGGGCGTCGACGTGAAATTCGCGGTGGCCGACTCCACCAAGCTCGAGGGCTACAGCGACGCGTTCGACACAATCGTCGACAGCGGGATGTTCCACTGCCTCGACGACGACGGCAAGCGCAGCTACGCCGCCGCGGCGCATCGGGCGAGTCGGCCGGGCGCCACGTTGCTGATCAGCTGCTTCTCCGACGCCAACCCAACCGAGCAGGACTGGCCGCGGCCCGCGGTATCCGAGCAGACGCTGCGCGACGTGCTGGGCGACGCGGGTTGGGACATCCAGTCACTGGAGCCGGCCACGATGCGCCGGGAGTTTGACGGCAACGAAGTCGAGATGGCGTTCTGGTACGTCCGCGCGCAGCGACGCCCACTACCCTGAACCGGTGAACCTCGACCTCAATGCGGCCTCCATCCGCGAAGTGTGCGACGCCAGCTTGCTGGCCGGTGCGGTGACCATGGTCTGGCAGCGCGGAGAACTGTTGCAGGTCAACGAAATCGGATATCGCGACATCGACGCCGGCCTGCCGATGCAACGAGACACGCTGTTTCGGATCGCGTCGATGACCAAGCCGGTCACCGTCGCGGCGGTGATGAGCCTGGTCGACGAGGGCAAGCTGACGCTGAAAGACCCCGTCGTGCGCTGGGCGCCGGAGTTGGCCGGCGTGCGGGTGCTGGACGACCCGCACGGCCCGCTGGACCGCACCCACCCGGCGCGACGAGCCATACTCATCGAGGATCTGCTCACCCATACCAGCGGCCTGGCCTACGGGTTCTCGGTGTCCGGGCCGATCTCGAAGGCCTACCTGCGGCTGCCGTTCAACCAGGGCCCGGACGCGTGGCTGGCCGAGCTGGCCAAGCTGCCGCTGGTGCATCAGCCCGGCGAGAAAGTCACCTACAGCCACTCCATCGATCTGCTGGGCGTCATTGCTTCCCGCATCGAGGACAAGCCGTTCTACCAGGTTCTCGATGAACGGGTGCTGGGTCCGGCGGGCATGCCCGATACCGGATTTTTCGCGTCCGCCGAAGCGCGCCGCCGCGCCGCCACCATGTACCGGCTCACCGACGAACACGAGCTGCAGCACGGCGTGATGGGCCCGCCACACATCACCCCGCCCTCGTTCTGCAACGCCGGCGGCGGGCTGTGGTCGACCGCGGACGACTACCTGCGATTTGTGCGGATGCTGCTCGGGGACGGAACGGTCGACGGCGTGCGGGTGCTCTCCCCGGAGTCGGCCCGTCTGATGCGGACCAACCGGCTCACCGACGAGCAGAAGCGGCACGACTTCCTGGGTGCGCCCTACTGGGTGGGCCGCGGGTTCGGGCTGAACCTATCGGTGGTCACCGATCCGGCCAAGAGCACCCCGCTGTTCGGGCCCGGCGGGCTGGGAACGTTCAGTTGGCCCGGCGCCTATGGGACGTGGTGGCAGGCCGATCCCGGTGCCGACCTGATCCTGTTGTATCTGATCCAAAACTTGCCGGACATGACCGTGGATGCGGCCACGGCGGTCGCGGGCAACACGTCACTGGCGAAACTCCGTACCGCTCAACCGAAGTTCGTCCGCCGCACCTATCAGGCGCTCGGCCTCTGAGATGGCCGACTACCCGCCTGACCGCATTACGGGTTCGCGGCTGGTGCTGCGTCCCCCGGTGCTCGACGACGCCGGCGCACTGTTCCAACGGGTGGCCCGCGATCCCGAGGTCACCAAGTACCTGCTGTGGGCCCCGCACCCGGACGTGGCGGCGACGCGGCGGGTGATCACCGAAAAGCTGAACGTCAGCGACGACGAGCGGACCTGGGCGATCGAGCTCAAGCACAGCGGCGACGTCGTCGGGCTGGCCAGCTGCCGGCGCCCGGTTCCGCATTCGGTGGAGATCGGGTACTGCCTGGCCCGGCGGTGGTGGGGCAAAGGATTGATGTCAGAGGTGGTCGAGATGCTGCTGGCCGCACTGGATGCCGATCGGGCGGTGTATCGCGTCTGGGCCACCTGCAGCGTCGACAATGACCGCTCGGCGCGGCTGCTGGAGCGCGCCGGTTTCGTCTTGGAGGGACGGCTGGCGCGCCACGCCGTCTACCCCACCATGGGACCCGAACCTCAGGACAGCCTGCTCTACGCAAAGATACTGCGCTGAGCGGCTGACTATCCGTGTGCCAAGCCCTCGTCCAAGGCCCGCCGCGCGTACGCCCGCATGTCGGCGTCGCTGTCCTTGAGCGCGACTCGCAGTGCTTCCCGGGCGGCGGGTTCATCGGCCCACCGGGTCAGGCTGAGCACCGCCACCTTGCGTACGTCGAGGTGCAGGTCGCCGAGCGCCTCGGACAGCCTCGAGATGGCTTGGGCCGCAAGGTCAGCCGTCGCGCCCGCCTGCGCGCGCGCCGCACCCACCCGGACCTGCCAGGCCGGTGCTCGCAGGGCACGTTCGACGGCGGCGAAATCGCCCTCCGCGCAACCCAATCGGCCCAATGCGGCCAACGCGGCCGCGCGGATAAACGACACCTCCACCGTGCGTATCAGCCCGTGCGGATCACAGGCCCGTCTCGGCGATCTCGTAGCGCATCCGGTCGAAGGTGCGCACCGCCGATGACAGCTTGGCTGCCGTCTTGGGCGGGTGCCAGATAGCCGTTGACGAAGCGGCGCAGCTTGTATTCGACCTGAGGCTGCTGATTCGGGGACGACCAGCGCACACCCGGGCCGATCCCGCTATTGCGCCACCTGTGCAGGAACGTCGTCTTTGCGATCCCCGTGAGCAGAACCATCAGAGTCACCGTTCATTCCGGAGGGGTCCGAGGGCAGCTCGAACGGCGGGAACTCGGAGCCGACGGCGGCCATCGCCGCATTGCGTTGCGCCTCCATGCGCGCCAGCGCCGCCGCGGTGAAGACCGACAGCCCGAGGTCGGGGTTGTATCCGTGGATCTCTTTGACGTCGAGCTGGGCGAGGAAGTAGATGATCTCCTTGGAAACCACCTGGCCGGGCACCAGGACCGGGAAGCCGGGCGGGTAGGGCACCACGAACGTGGTGGACACCAGCGTCTTGCCCTCGGCCAGCCGTCGCCCGGCCATCCCGATCAGAACGTGTTCGCGGTCGGACTCTTCGTATCCGGCATAAAAGGCCGACCGCATGTCGCCGAATTTGCATGCGTCGACCGGCCGGAAGGCATCGTCGAATTCGCTGAAGTCGGGCAGATGCGGCAGATCCTGGGTGATCTCCTCGATGTGGCGTTGTTGCAATGCCCGGTCGGCGGCGCTGGCAGTCTTCTCGGTGCGGTCGAAATCGGTTGCTATCCGCCGCAATACGTCGAGCAGGTAATGCACGCTCGACCACGTGACACCGATGGTGAAGATCAACAGCACGCTGTTGATCGACGTCTTGTTGATCTGGATGCCGAATCGGTCCATCAGGATCTTCTCGCGGAAGTCGTAACCGTTCATTCCGGTCTTGCCGATGAACAAGGTCACCCGCGTGGCGTCGAGCACGAACTGGTCGGAGCGCCACGCCTCATTCCACTCGGCCAGGGCACCCTGCCGGACCTCACGGTACGAGCTCACCGAGGAGGCGCGGAATTCCTCGGGCACCAGATCCGACTCGTCGAGGATTCTGAACCACTTCCCGATCAGCCGGTCCCTGCGGACGCGATGCCGGAATACCAGCGCCATGTCGTAGGTCTGCCGGACCAGTTGGAAACCCTCAATGTCGACCTGCCGGCGCGCCAGGTCCAGCGACGCGAGCAGCTGCTGGTTCGGCGAGGTCGAGGTGTGGGTCAAGAACGCCTCACCGAACGCGTCCCGGGACAGCGCTTTGAAGTCCTGGTCGCGGATGTGGATCATCGACGCCTGCCGCAGCGCCGAGAGGGACTTGTGCGTCGAATGTGTCGCATACACCCGGACCCGGGCGTGCGCCGGATCAGGCAGCAACCGTCGGTCCGCCCACTGCGACCGGTCGACCCCTTGCATCGTCGCGGCCCAATCCCGGTACTGGGCAGCGTATTCCGGCGACGCCAGCATCTGCTCAAGCCGCTCGGCGGCCACCATGGCGGTCCGCTGCCGGGCCCATGGCACGGTGGTGGCGAACGCGTACCACGCCTCATCCCACAAAAAACAGATGTCCGGCTTGATCGCCAGCACCTCCTGCATTACCTGCAGCGGGTTGTAGACGACGCCGTCGAAGGTGCAGTTGGTCAGCAGCAGCATGCGCACCCGGTGCAGCTGTCCGGCCGCTTCCAGGTCCAGCAGCGCCTTTTTGATGGTGCGCAGTGACACCGCCCCGTAGATCGCGAACTGCGGCAACGGATATGCGTCCAGGTACAGCGGGTACGCACCGGCCAGCACCAGCCCGTAGTGGTGCGACTTGTGGCAGTTGCGGTCGATCAGCACAATTTCACCCGGCCGGGTCAGCGACTGCACCACGATTTTGTTGGCGGTGGACGTCCCGTTGGTGACGAAGTAGGTGTGGTCGGCGTTCCAGGTGCGCGCGGCCTTATCCATCGCCTTCTTGATGTTGCCGTGCGGGTCCAGCAGCGAATCGAGGCCGCCCGAGGTTGACGAGGTTTCGGCCATGAAAATGTTGCGGCCGTAGAACTCCCCCATGTCCTGCAGCGACTTCGAGTTGAAGATGCTGGCCCCCCGCGCGACCGGCAGGGCGTGGAACTGGCCGACCGGCGCAGCGGCATACGCACGCAGGGCGTCGAAAAATGGTGTGGCGAACCGGTTTCGCAAGCCGGCGAGCACCGTGCTGTACAGGTCGGTGACGTCGTTGAGCCGATAGAAGGTCCGGTCGTAGACGTCCGGCTCGGCGTCATCGCCCGCCGCGATCGACTCGTCGGTGAGCAGGTACAGGTCGATGTGCGGGCGCAGTTCCCGGATCCATTCGCCGCACTCGACCCAGTCGTGGCCGTGGTCGGGGATGACGAGGCTCGCGTCCTCGTTGGGCCCGAGCAGCCTGCTCATCAACGGCAACCGGTCCCGGGACCGCAGCGGCAGGTCGTCGCGGATGATCGCGGCCTGGATCTCGCCGTTGAGGGCGACCGCGGTGATCGCGTCCTCCACGCTGGGCACCATCAGGACCTCGAACTGCACATCGTCGGACGGGTCGCGCAGCGCCCGCAAGCACTCGGCCAGGCAGTCGGGAGCGGTCGCGGGGGCGTCGTCGGCGAGCAACACCGTGTAGAACTGCTGCTGTTTGGCCTGGGCGACCAACTCCTGGTCGGCCAACGGCGCAGAAGTGTCGAAAAGCCCTGCGCGGTCGCCATATTCACCCAACAACCGCACGGCCAGCGACACCTCTTCAGTGAGCCGCACCGTGGAAAGGCTGTCCAGGTGAGCGCGAAAGGTCGCCAGATTCCCCGCACCGGGATACAACCAGTACCGCTCGTAGGCGGCGATACGGTCCATCAGGCGTTTCACCCGGGCCACGTCGTGGGTTTTGTCCAGCCCCGCGAGGTCAACCTCGGCGAGGCGACGGCATGCGTCGTCCAGCAGGTTCCAGGTGTCGACGCGCGCGTAGGACGGGTTGGCGACTGCCGCCAGCGCCGAGACCCGGAGCCGTCGCGGTTGGGTGGTGTATCGATTCATGACGTCACCTATTGTGGACCCGCGGCCGGGCAGGAGTCACGGCTTCTCGCCAGCTCAGTCAGTCATCCAGCTCGTCGCCGCGCCTGCCCTCCATCCACCGCAGCACCGGAAGCTCCCACCGGCGGGCGGGCAGCTCGGTCACGTCGGTCAGCGACCGCACCACGCCCTGGGTCAGGCCCATGATGGCGGCCATCACCGGCAGCAGCGGCTGCAGCGGCTTGGCCGCCGAGCGCACCGTGCTGATGCGGCGGGCCAGGACCAGCCGTTCGACGCTGTGGTACAGCCAGGCTCCCACAGCCAGCGCGTAAATCGAGAGCACCGACGCGACGATTGTCCACCCGTAGGCGGCGCACACGACCGCGCCCAGCACCACCGTCGTGGCCAGGAAGGCGGCGACGGCGGCGCGCAACTCGAGCCGGGTCACGATTCTTCTCGGACCGCCGCCGCGGCCGCCCGGATCTGCGGCGTCACCAGCATCACCTGGCCCAGTACGCCGTTGACGAAGGCCGGCGAATCGTCGGTGGACAGCTCCTTGGCCAGCTGTACCGCCTCGTCCACCGCCACCGGCTCCGGCACGTCGTCGGCGTAGAGCAGCTCCCACACCGCGACGCGGAGAATGGCGCGGTCCACGGCGGGCAGCCGATCCAGCGTCCAGCCCTGCAGGTGCGAGCTGATCAGTTCGTCGATGTGGGCGGCGTGCTCGCCGACCCCCCGCGCGGCAGCGACCGTGTAGGGCTGCAGCGGTGCCACGTCGGGATTGGCGTCGGCCAGCGCGGTGCGCCCGTCGACTACTTCGGCCGGCCCCAGCCCCCGCGCCTCGGCTTCGAACAACAGGTCAACGGCGCGCTTGCGGGCCTGGTGGCGTCCTTTGCCGGGCCGTGTGAGCCTGCTCACGCGTTAACGCGCCCCAGGTAGCTGCCGTCGCGCGTGTCCACCTTCAGCTTGTCGCCGGTGTTGATGAACAGCGGCACTTGGATCTCGGCCCCCGTTTCCACGGTGGCGGGCTTGGTGCCGGCGCTGGACCGGTCGCCCTGCAGGCCGGGCTCGGTGTGGGTGACCTCCATTTCGACCGACACCGGCAACTCGATGTAGAGCGGTGCGCCGTTGTGGAAGGCCACCTGGACCGGCATGCCCTCGAGCAGGAAGCGGGCGGCGTCGCCGACCAGCGATTCCGGCAGCGGGTGCTGCTCGTAGTCCTGGCTGTCCATGAACATGAAGTCCGAGCCGTCGCGGTACAGATAGGTGGTGTCGCGCCGGTCGACGGTGGCCGTTTCCACCTTCACCCCGGCGTTGTAAGTCTTGTCGACGACCTTGCCGGAGAGCACGTTCTTCAGCTTGGTGCGCACGAAGGCCGGACCCTTACCCGGTTTGACGTGCTGGAATTCGACGATCTGCCACAACTGGCCGTCGATCACCAGCACCAGTCCGTTCTTGAAATCGGCGGTGCTTGCCACGGTTCGGTGTATCTCCTAGGGGTTTTTCGCTTATTCGGGGAAAGCTTCCCACTCGACGTCAGAGGTGTTGCGCCCGCGTGGGGGAGTAAAACCTCGGCGCGATCGTCGTTACCACCGGGACGCGCAGGGTTACGCCGCCGGCGACGGGCATGTGGACCGTCACGTACACGATCTGCACGTCGAGGCCCACCTGGAGGCGTAGCTCCCTTAAGGGCTCCGTCCGCACACCGAAGCTCAAATCCCGCAAGCGCGCCAAGCCGCCTCCGGCGGACTCGACGGACTCCGCCCGCTTGGGATCACTCGGCTGTGCGTTTCCCCCGGTCCTCGTTGTCACAACTCGACTCTACTAGTCCGGCAAGCGCACAGCCTTGCCAAGTTGCGGGCAGCGGTCAGGTGAGAACGGTCAGTTCCTTGGGGAACCGGGTGAGTAGTTCGGGGGCGCGCGCCGCGGTTCCGTGGGTTTCGTCGGGCACGACCAACGTGTCCTCGATGCGCACCCCGCCGCGGCCGGGTAGGTATACGCCGGGCTCCACGGTGACCACGGAGCCGGCCAGCAAGGTGCCGGTGGAGGTGGCCCCGATGCCCGGCGCTTCGTGGATCTGCAACCCGACGCCATGCCCCAAGCCGTGGCCGAATTGCTCGCCGTAGCCGGCATCGATGATCAGCTGGCGGGCCGCGGCGTCCACGTCGCGCAGGCCCGCGCCCGGACTAAGCGCCTCCCGGCCGGCCCGTTGCGCCTCGGCGACCAGCTGATAGATCTCCAGCTGCCAGTCGGCGGCCCTGCCCAGTACGAAGGTGCGGGTCATGTCAGAGTGGTAGCCGGCCACCAGCGCACCGAAGTCGATTTTGACCAAGTCGCCCGATGCCAGCACCGCGTCGGTCGGGCGGTGGTGCGGGATGGCCGAATTGGGCCCGGCGGCCACGATGGTTTCGAAGGAGATCGCGTCGGCGCCGTGGTCGAGCATCAGCGCCTCCAGCTCCCGGCTCACCTGCCGTTCGGTCCGCCCCGGCCGCAGACCGCCGCGCGTCACCAGATCGGTGAGCGCGGCGTCGGCCGCCTCGCAGGCCAGCCGCAGCAACGCCACCTCGCCGGCGTCCTTGACCTCCCGCAACGCCTCGACGGTTCCGGCCGCCCGCACCAGCTCAGTGGACGCGTTGCGCTCGCCCAGTTCGCTGGTCAGCGCGTCGAAGCCGTCGACGGTGACCACGTTGCTTTCAAAGCCCAGCTTGTGCACACCGGCCGCGGCGGCCCGGCCCACCAGATAGCGCCCGACGGCGCGTTCGATGGCGACCTCGAGCCCGGCCGCCTGCTCGGCGGCTTGGGTGCGGTACCGGCCATCGGTGGCCAGCACCGGGCCGCGATCGTCGGCGAACACCAGCAACGCGCCGTTGGAGCCGGTGAAACCCGACAGATACCGAACGTTGACCAGGTCGGTGACCAGCATTGCGTCCAGTCCACCGGCAGCAAGTTGCGCTCTCAGCTTGTCTCGACGCTGGGAATGTGTCACGACCCTTGACGGTACTCGCTACGCTAAATGCCCATGAAGAGCTGGATGGTGCGCGGGCTGGTGTACGCCGCTGCGATGGTCGTCGTTCGGTTGCTGCAGGGAGCGTTGATCAACGCGTGGCCGACACAGGCCGGGCTCTTCAGCGCGGTGCTGCTGCTGGTGTTCGTCATCGGCGTCGTCCTCTGGGGGGTGATCGACGGCCGGGCCGACGCCCGGGCCAATCCGGATCCAGACCGCCGCGGCGATCTGGCGATGACCTGGCTGTTGGCCGGACTGGTGGCCGGGGTCGTGAGCGGCGCCGTCTCGTGGCTGATCGCGCTGGTGTACAAGGGCATCTACACCGGGGGCCTGATCAATGAGCTGACCACCTTCGCCGCATTCACCGCGCTGTGCGTCTTCCTGCCGGGGATCATGGGCGTGACCTTCGGCCGTTGGCGAGTGGACCGCAATCCCCCGCCCCGCTGGCACGCCGGAACGGACTCCGAACGCGCTGATACCGACGTGTTCTCCGCCGTTCGCGGTGACGAGTCACCAACCGGCGAGATGGGCCGGGCCGAGGCACGCCCCGAGGAGCGCACCGCGGCGGTCGCCACGGCCGAGCGTGAAGCACCCACCGAATCGATACCCACCACCGAGGATGACGCCAAAACCGAGGTCATCCGTACCGAGCCCGACCACAAGAACCGCTAGTCCTTGGCGTCGGCCAGGTAGCGCAGGGCGAGCAGGTAGCCCTGGACTCCCAGCCCGACGATCACTCCGGTGGCGACCGGGCTGAGGTAGGAGTGGCGCCGAAACTCCTCACGGGCGTGCACATTGGAGATGTGCACCTCGATCAGCGGTGCCCGCAGTTCGGCGCACGCGTCGCGCAGCGCCACCGATGTGTGGGTCAGGCCGCCGGCGTTGAGAATCACCGGCTCGGCCGCGTCGGCCGCCGAATGAATCCAGTCCAGCAGTTCGGCTTCGCTATCGCTTTGCCGCACAAGGGCTTTCAATCCGAGCGCGGCGGCCTCACGCTCAACGAGCGCGACCAGCTGGTCGTGGGTGGTGTCCCCGTACACGCCGGGTTCGCGCCGGCCCAGCCGGCCCAGGTTCGGGCCGTTGATGACGTGCACCGTGCGCGTCACGACGCGTCGGCTTCCGCGAGTCCCGCATAGGCCGCCGCCAGCAGCGACGGGTCGGGTCCGGCCAACCGGCCCGGCTTGGCCAGCCCGTCGAGCACGACGAAGCGAAGCACGCCGGCGCGCGACTTCTTGTCGCCAGCCATGTATTCCACCAACTGCGGCAGCGCGTCGGCGTCGTAACTGACCGGCAGGCCGAGCGCGGACAGGATGGTCCGGTGGCGTTGCGCGGTGGCGTCGTCGAGCCGCCCCGCAAGTCTGGCAAGCTCCGCGGCGAACACCAGCCCCACCGACACCGCGGCGCCGTGCCGCCACTGGTAGCGCTCCCGGCGCTCGATGGCATGCCCCAGGGTGTGGCCGTAGTTCAGGATTTCGCGCAGCTCGGACTCCTTCTCGTCGGCCGCGACGATCCCCGCCTTGACGGCGATCGCCCGCCGGATCAGCTCGGGCAGCACGTCGCCCGTCGGGTCCACCGCGGCCTCGGGATCGGCCTCGATGAGGTCGAGTATCAGCGGGTCGGCGATGAACCCGGCCTTGACCACCTCGGCCATCCCCGCAACCAGCTCATTGCGCGGCAACGTCTCCAGCATCGTCAGATCGACCAGCACCGCGAGCGGCTGGTGAAACGCACCCACCAGGTTCTTGCCCGCGTCGGTGTTGATAGCGGTCTTGCCGCCGACGGCGGCGTCCACCATCCCCAGCAGCGTGGTCGGCACATGCACGATGGAGACCCCGCGCAGCCAGGTGGCTGCCGCGAAACCGGCCACGTCGGTGGCCGCGCCGCCGCCGAGGCTGACCAACGCGTCTTTGCGGCCGATGCCGATGCGGCCCAACACTTCCCACAGAAATGCCACTACCGGCAGCTCCTTGCCGGCTTCGGCGTCCGGAATCTCGATGCGGTGCGCGTCAACTCCCTTGTCCGCCAATCGGTTTCGGATCAGCTCGGCGGTCGGCGCCAGTACCGGTTGATGCACGATCGCCACCCGGTGCCGGTCGGCCAGCAGTTCCTCCAGCTCGCCTTGCACGCCGGTGCCGATGACCACCGGGTACGGCGGGTCGACGGCCACCTGCACGGTGACCGGTGCGGTGCGATTGGTCATGTGGCGGCCTTGCAGGAATCGGTGGCGGGTGCCTGCAGCCGCGAGACGATGTGGCGGACCACCGCCCCGGGGTTGCGGCGGTTGGTGTCGACGCGGATGGTGGCCACCCGCCGGTACAGCGGAACCCGCTTCGCCATCAGCGCCTTGTACTTGTCGGCGCGGTCCGCCCCGGCCAGCAGCGGGCGCACCGTGTTGTCGCCGGTGCGCCTCACCCCTTCGGTGGCGCTGATCTCCAAGTAGACGACGGTATGGCCGGCGAGCGCTTCGCACACCCCAGAGCTGGTGACGGCACCACCGCCGAGCGACAGCACGCCGTCGTGCCCGGCCAGCGCGGCGCGCACCACGTCTTCCTCGATGCGGCGGAACCCCGCTTCCCCGTCGGCGGCGAAGATGTCGGCGATGCTACGGCCGGTCTGCTGTTCGATCACCACGTCGGTGTCCAGGAAGCCCACCCCAAGGGCTTTGGCCAGCCGCCGCCCGATGGTGGTCTTGCCGGAACCCGGCAGCCCCACCAGCACCGCCTTCGGTGCCATCACGCGGTACCCCGGGCCGCCGGCGCTTCCCGGTCGGCGACCGCACGCAGGTAGGCCTGGCTGTTGCGGCGGGTCTCGGTCAGCGAATCGCCGCCGAACTTCTCCAGCGCCGCCCGGGCCAGCACCAGCGCCACCATGGCCTCGACCACCACTCCGGCGGCCGGCACCGCGCAAACGTCCGAGCGCTGATGGATGGCGACCGCCTCGTCGCCAGTCGCCATGTCGACCGTGGCCAGCGCGCGCGGCACGGTGGAGATGGGCTTCATCGCGGCGCGCACCCGCAGCGGCTGACCGTTAGTCATGCCGCCTTCCAGCCCGCCTGCCCGGTTGGTCGAACGCACCACGCCGTCGGGCCCGGGGTACATCTCGTCGTGGGCGCGGCTGCCGCGGCGGCGCGCCGTCTCGAAACCGTCCCCGATCTCTACGCCCTTGATCGCCTGGATGCCCATCACTGCGGCAGCCAGCTGGCTGTCGAGCCGGTTGTCGCCGCTGGTGAACGAGCCGAGCCCGACCGGCAGGCCGGTGGCCACCACCTCCACCACGCCGCCGAGCGTGTCGCCGTCTTTTTTGGCCGCTTCGATCTCGGCGATCATCGCCTGCTCGGCGGCCTTGTCGTAGGCGCGCACCGGGCTGGTGTCGATGGCGGGCAGGTCTTCCGGGCGCGGCGGCGGGCCCTCATACGGCGCCGACGGGCCGATCGCGATGACGTGGGAGAGCACTTCGACACCAAGTGCCTGACGCAGGAACGAGCGCGCCACCGTCCCCACCGCGACGCGGGCGGCCGTCTCCCGGGCGCTGGCCCGCTCCAGCACCGGCCGGGCGTCGTCGAATCCGTACTTGAGCATGCCGGCGTAGTCGGCGTGGCCCGGCCGCGGCCGGGTCAGCGGGGCGTTGCGCGCGATACCGGCCAACTCGGCGGGGTCGACCGGGTCGGCGGCCATCACGGTTTCCCATTTCGGCCACTCGGTGTTGCCGATCTCGACCGCGATGGGACCCCCCAGGGTGACGCCGTGGCGCACCCCGGTGAGCACGGTCACCGCGTCGCGCTCGAAGGCCATCCGCGCGCCGCGGCCGTACCCCAACCGGCGGCGGGCCAATTGGTCGGCGATATCAGTGGACGTGACCTCGACGCCGGCGACCATGCCTTCGAGCAGTGCCACCAACGCGCGGCCATGCGACTCCCCGGCAGTAATCCAGCGCAACACCCCGCTATTTTCCCATGCGCTCCGCCGACCAGTGCTCAACCCTGGGTTGGCCCGTGTATTCGGGTACCAAAGGCCCTGGTGACGACGGTTCGTGTGGCACCCCGGGTATCGCGCTGAAGTCGGCTCAGGCGGTATCGCCCGGGCATGGCGCGGCGCGTTGGAGATCGCTCTCGCTGCACCGCCCGGATGCCCGGATGAGCTGGCGCGCAACATGGTTGGTCCGCTGGTAAGCCGCCGGCGAGGGGCGAGTTCTCGAGGAATGGGAACGCCACCGTGGCGGCGAGAACCGCGGGCTCTTCGCGTTTCCAATCGATGTGGAGCTTATTCCCCCACGCGCGGACCGCCGCGTTGTCGGCAAGCACTCGGGCGTGAAATCGCTTGATGCCGTTGACGCACGCCGTAACCACAAGCCCAGCAAGCAGTAACGTGCCGATGCCACGGTGCTGATAGGCGTCTGCCACGGTGAGTGCAATCTCGGCGGAGGCAGGGTTGTTGGTGTCGCGCACGAAGCGAGCGCCGGCGATGACGGGCCGATGGACACCATCCGTGACCACCCAAACGAAGTGGTCAACGTAGTCGACCTCGAAAAGGTAGGCCAGTTGCTGCCTCGCTGGGAGCGCCGCCGCCCAAGAGCTGCCGGTACAGGGTTTTCCGCGAGAATTGCGCACTTGCATCAACGAAGTTTGTTGCGATCACCGGGAAGCCCTGGGCGAAGCCACAATTCGGTGCCATCGTTGGCCATGACCGCACTGGGCGCAATGTGGGCGGCCAATCGCTGCCGGGAACTGGCGAGCGTCGCCGGGATCGGCGCCGCGGCAATGCCAACGGCAAACTCGGATGAGCTATTCCTCATGGTTCACGCTCTCTATGGTTCACGCTGTCTATGGTTCACGCTCTCTCGGTGAGCGGCGCTGCTCGGCGCCGTGGTCTGACGCTTCAGCAAAGCGTTCGGCTGCGCGCGGCCGAATGTCGTCATCGCTAGCACCCAATGCCGGTTGGCGCCAGCGGTAATGGTGCCCGGCCAAACCCGAGTCCTGCCGGAGGAACCATGCCGCGTCGGATCTTCCGGCTGGCAGGCAGCGGAATGCTATAGGTGGCACCCACC
>Ga0335071_10000848_pt1 | contig 32908 bp, 36 predicted proteins | sample Lox_Sample_15_FD_206724 | JGI IMG/M metagenome (GOLD analysis project Ga0335071, IMG submission 206724) | Soil microbial communities from Loxahatchee National Wildlife Refuge, Florida, United States - Lox_Sample_1.5 | ecosystem: Environmental > Terrestrial > Soil > Wetlands | place: USA...
TAGCTCGAGCAGCTTCCGGCGCAGGTCGGCGGGATCGCCCGTCTCGAACGACGCGAGGTGCCGCAGCCCCGGCGGGTACGCCGCCTCGAGCCCCGCCGCCACCTCGGCCAGGCCGGAGTGCCGCGCGACGAGCGGCGGCGAGCCGGCGGCCGCCGCCTCCGCGGCGACCATCCCGAACGCCTCCGGGAAGATCGACGGCACGACCGTGACGTCGGCCAGCGGAAGCAGCTGCACCAGATGACGATGCTCGAGCGGCCCGGTGAAGAGCGTGCGCGCCGGCGCCAGCCGCTCCAGGGTCTCGCGGTAGGGCCCGAACCCGACCACGACGAGCCGTGCGTCGATCCCGTGCATCGCCTCGAGGAGCACCTGCACGCCCTTCTGCTCGATCAGCTTGCCGAAATAGACGACGGTCGGCGCGTCGCCGGCGAGAAACGAGGCGAGCCGCTCCGCGTTGCCGTCGTCCGGATGACGCTCCTCGCGGTTGCCCGGGTTCGGAGCGTCCCGCCGAGCCTCCTCGATCAGCCCTGCGAGCGCCTCGCCGCGCGGCCGAAGCGTGAACTCGTCCACGTCGACGCCCGGCGGCACCTCCGCCACCCGCGCGACCGGCCCGACGACCTGCTCGAGCACGTCGCGGATGTGCGCCGAGCCGACATACGTGACGTCGGCGCCGGTGAGCGCCTCCGCGCCGAGCCGCTCGAGCTCGGGGCGGCCCCGCATCGAGTACTCGAGCTCGGAGCCGTGCGCCTTGACGCGAAACGGCGCGCCCGAAGCGGCGCCGACCGGGCCGCCCATGAGGACGTGGTTCGCGAACACAAGGTCGGCGGGGAGCAGCGCGCGCAGCGCGGCCGCATTCGCCTCGACGTACGCGTCGCGCTCTGCGCGCGTGAAGTCCTGCAGCAGCCGCGGCTCGAGCCCCGCGTAGCGGTCCATCACGAACACCGGCAGCAGGCCGCCCGGAAGCTCCGGGACGACGACGGGCGCGCCGCCGAGGTCGTACCGCTCGGGTGCACGCTCCTGGCACACGACGATCACCTCGTGGCCGGCGCGGCCCCACTCCCGCGCGAGCGCGCGCGAGTAGACGTTCGAGCCGGTGCCGCCGAGCAGGTAGCCGTGCCAGAGCAGGATCCGCACGGGGCGGACGGTACCCGCCCTACGCCAGGTGGAAGTAGAGCGCGTGCAGCAGCTCGACGGCGGGATTCGACGTGTGCACGGTCACGTCGCCGGGGACGTCGAGCAGCGCTTCCGAATAGTTGAAGATGATCCGCACGCCGGAGTCGACGAGATCGTCGGCGACCTTCTGTGCGGCAGCCGCCGGCACGGCGATCACGCCGACGACGATGTTCTTGTCGCGCACGGCGTCCTTCAGCCGGGCTTCGTCGTCGACCGTGATGCCACCGATGTCGGCGCCGATCACCGCCGGGCTGGAGTCGAACACGGCCGCGATGTTGATCCCGTGCTCGGCGAAGATCGGCGAGCTCGCGATCGCCTGGCCCAGCCGTCCCGCGCCGACGAGCGCGATGTTGTGCTGGCCCTGCGTGCGCAGGATCTTGCGGATCTCCGACAGCAGCGAGTCGATCGAGTAGCCGACGCCGCGCTTGCCGAACTTGCCGAAGTTCGAGAGGTCGCGGCGAATCTGCGTCGCGTTGATGTTCGTGTAATCGGCGATCTCCTGCGAGGAGATGCGCTCCTTGCCCATCTTCTTCGCCTGCGTGAGCACCTGCAGGTAGCGCGAGAGCCTCGCGGCCACGCCGACCGTGAGCCGGTCGGGAGCGGCGCCGTTCGGGAGGGGAGTTTGCAACATCACGAACCCATTGTGCCCGAGGCTCGCCGACGGCCGTTCGGTTGTCACAAAGCCTTACGTTTGTGACGCTCTGCTCAACCTTCTTCGCAGTGCGCCCTCATCGACGAAGTAGACGAACGCACGCTCGCCGTCGATCTCGACGACCGGCAGCCACTCGCGATAGGCGGCCTCGAGCTCGGGGTCGCCGGCGATGTCCACGGACGCGTATGCGACACCGGCACGCTCGAGCACCTCGCGCGCGCGCTCGCACAGCGAGCACCCGTCGGCGCGGTACAGGACGACGCTAGGGGTAGAGGCCACGCGTAACCGTGGCCTCGGCGACGCGCTGCACCGCGAGGCCGTAGGCGGCCATGCGCATCGACGTCGCGCGCTCGCGACGCGTCGCCCAGGTCTCGTCGAAGGCGCGGGTGACGATCTCCCGCAGCCGGGCATTCACCTCGTCCTCTTTCCAGAAGTACTCCTGGAGGCCCTGCACCCATTCGAAGTAGGAGACGACGACCCCACCGGCGTTCGCCAGCACGTCCGGAAGGATGAGCACGCCGTTCGACTCGAGAATGTCGTCCGCGTCCGGCGTGACCGGCCCGTTCGCGCCTTCGACCACGATCTTCGCCCGCACGCGCTCGGCGTTCTCCCGCGTGACGACCTGCTCGAGCGCGCACGGCGCGAACACGTCGCAGTCGAGCTCGACGAGCTCCTCGTTGGTGATCGCGTCGCCGCTTCGGAAGTCCGTGAGGCGGCCGCCTTCGCGCTTGTGGATGATCGCGGCGGCGACGTCGAGGCCCGCGGCGTTGTAGCGGCCGCCGCTCGAGTCGGACACCGCGACGACGGTCCCGCCGCGCTCGGCGACGAAGCGGGCGAAGAACGCCCCGACGTTCCCGAAGCCCTGGACGGCGACCCGCAGTCCCTCGAACGGCGTGTTCTCCTGGAGCAGCGCCGCCTCGAGGCAGAAGAGCCCGCCGCGGGCCGTCGCCTCCACGCGGCCGAGCGAGCCGCCGATCGTCAGCGGCTTCCCGGTGACGACACCGAGCACCGAGTGGCCCTTGTTCATCGAGTAGGTGTCGAAGATCCACGCCATCGTCGACGCGTCGGTGCCGACGTCCGGCGCCGGGATGTCCTTCTCCGGGCCGATCTCGTTGATGATCTCGGAGGTGTAGCGGCGCGTCATCCGCTCGAGCTCGCCGCGCGACATGCTCTTCGGGTCGCAGATGACGCCGCCCTTGGCGCCGCCGAACGGGAGCCCCATCAGCGAGCACTTCCACGTCATCCACATCGCGAGCGCCTTCACCTCGTCGAGCGTGACGTCCGGGTGGTAGCGGATGCCGCCCTTCGACGGACCGCGCGAGACGTTGTGGGTGACGCGGTAGCCCGTGAACGCCTCGACCGAGCCGTCGTCCCGCGAGGTCGGGATCGAGACCTCGACGGCCTTCTTGCACTCCTGGAGCACGTTGACGAGACGGTCGTCGATGCCGAACACGTCGGCGACGCTCCGAAGCTGCCGCTGCGCGATCCGGAACGGGTTCTCGCGCAGATGGGACTCGGTGGCCGTAGCCATCGAAACCTCAATCTACTCGATCCGGAAGGTGGCCTGCGCCCGGTCCGGTTTCGCGGCGAGCGGCAGGGTCGGCCAGGCGGCCAGCCGCAGCTCGTAGCTTCCCGGCTTCAGCCGGGCGCTCGTGGGGCCGCGGCCGGTGATCCCGAAGCTGTAGGCGCCGGGGAGCAGGTCGTTCAGCCGCGCCATCACGCCGAGGAACTTCCCCGAGGTCGAGTAGAGCAGGATGTCGAGCCGGCGCACGGGGACGATCTGGGTGCCGCCGTCGCGGACGACGGCGCCGGCCCGCACCGTGAGGATCGCCGGGCTCGCGTCGGACGGCGCGAACGAGGTCTCGCTCAGCGAGACGGAGCCGAGCAGGTCGGCCGCGGGCTGCCGGAAGAGGAGCGCCCAGGGGACGCGCAGCGTCTCCGTTCCCGGCGCACCGATGCGGATCGCGCCGGTGACGAGCCGCGTGCCCGCGGGGGCGGCGGGCGCCAGCACCGAGACCTTCACCTTGCGCGCCTTGCCGGGCGGGATCGCGACGCGGGCGGGCGCGACGAGGAAGCGGAGCGCCTCCGAGTCGCCGTAGACGGCGACCGACGTGTCGACCTCGAGCCGGCGCGTCGAGACGTTCCGGATCGTGAGCTCGCGCGTCGCGTGCCAGTGCGCGCCGCCCCAGACGCCGAAGCCGATGCTCATCGGGTCGGACGCGAGCTCGCCGACGGCCGAGGCGCCGAGGTCGAGCGCGCCCGCGCCGACGGCCGTCACCGGTGCGCCCGTCGGCCGCGCATAGCCGGCGAGCAGGCTCTCGAGCGCGGGCCCTGCGAGCGCCGGGCGCAGCTGGGCGAGCAGCGCGGCCGCGCCGGCGACCGTGGCGGCTGCGGCGCTCGTCCCGTTGACGGTGCCGTAGAGCGCCGAGCCGTCCTCCGCCCGGCCGGGCTCGGCGGTGGCGATCGCGACGCCGGGGGCGGCCAGGTTCGGCTTGACGCCGCTGTCGTAGGCGAGCCCCCGGGAGGAGAAGCCGGCGACGCCGCCGCGGCCCGCGTTGGCGCTCCGGCGGGCCGGCCCGACCGCCACCTCGACGTCGATCCCGGCGCGCCGGGCGGCGAGCAGCTCGTCGGCGGCGGCCGCCGGGACGACGACCGCCGGCGCGGTCGCGTCGTCGGAGAGCCGCAGCCCGCCGGCCGGGAGCGGGCTGCCGTAGAGGACCACGGCGGCCGCGCCGGCGCGCGAGGCGGCCACCACGGTCTGCCCGGGGTCGCCGCCGACCGGCAGCACCGCGGCCTTCCCGACCCCGTCGCCGACCTGAAGGGTCAGCGGATGGGACGGTGCGGCGGCGCCCGCCAGCGGCAGCGTCCGGTCGTAGAAGACGTCCAGGCCGCGCCGGAGGACGACGCGCACCTGCGGCACGGTTGCGCGGGCGTCGGTCGCGCCGACGGCGAGGGCGGCGGGCGCCCCGGCCGGGCCGGCGACCGACCCGAAGGACGGCCCGGCGGCGCCGTCGTTCCCGGCAGCCGCGACGACGGCCGTGTTCAGGTCGAGCGCGCCCTGCACGGCCTGCGCGGCCGGCCCGTCGGTGAAGGCGCCGAAAGGCTCGGCGAGCCCGACGAGCGCGATCCGCACCGCGTCGTGCGCGTCGCCGTCCCCGTTCGGGTCGACCGCCCGGTCGAGGCCGGCGATCAGCTGGTCGGTGCGGCCGTAGACGAGGTCCTCGCCGGAGCTGTCCTGCTGCCGGCCGGCGACGCGGATCGGCAGCACGGTGGCGCCGGGGGCGACGCCGTGCAGACCGCCGGGGCCGCCGGCGCCGACGAGGATCCCCGCCAGCTCGGTCCCGTGCCCGTCGTCCGCGGACGGATCGCCGCCGACGAGGTCGATGGGCGGCAGGACGCGCCCGCGCAGGTACGGATGCGCCGCGTCGACGCCCGTGTCGAGCAGCGCGATCGTCACCCCTTTGCCGGTGGTCCCGGGCAGCTGGACGTCGGGGCGGTGCCCGGAGCCGGCGGCGTACTCCTTCGAGGCGAGCACCTTCTCGGAGATCGACGCCGGGTAGGCGACCCGCACGGGGTAGACGCCCGCCACCTCCGGCATCTGCTCGAGGAGCGAGACGGCGCGGGAGTCCAGCTCCGCCGAGAACCCGTCCAGGACGCGCGTGTACTCGTAGTCCGGCTTGACCGCGATCCCGGCGGCGGCCAGCCGCAGCAGCACCTGCTTCTGGGCCGCGCCGGCGGACGCCGACCAGGTCCGCTCCTGGATCTCGGTGGCGTACCCGTGCTGCTGCTGCACCCGCTCGGCGACCGGCGGCGTCTTCAGCACGACGATCGCCCGGCCGGCGGTCGACACCGCGGCGCGCGGCGCGCCGACGAGGCCGAGCCAGCTGACCGGCGCCACCGGCGTCCGCGGCTTCGCGCCCGGCCGCGTCGCCACCGCGGCCGCACCCCCGATCGCGAGCGCGACGACCGTCAGGACGAGCGCGCTACGCGGTTGGACGCGCATCGAGCGAAAGGTAGCCCGGGTACGGGACGGGCTCCGTGTAGCGCGCGGCGGACGCGATCATCGCGGCGTTGTCGGTGCAGAGCGGGAGCGGCGCGAGCGCGGCATCGGGCAGGGCCGCGCGCAGCTCGGAGTTCGCGGCGACGCCGCCGACGACCGCGAGCCGCTCGCCTCCGGCCGCCTCGATCCGCTCGACGAGCGCCCGGACGATCGCGCGCTGATAGCTCGCGGCAAGGTCGGCGCGGCGCTCGGCCAGCTCCTCGGGCGAGAGGCCGCGGACCCGGTAGAGGAGCGCCGTCTTCAGCCCCGAGAACGAGAAGTCGAGCCCCGGCACGCGCGCGACCGGGAAGTCGTAGGCCTCGGGGTCTCCCTGCTTCGCGAGAGCGTCGACCTCCTTGCCGCCCGGGTAGCCGAGCCCGAGCAGGCGCGCGCCCTTGTCGAAGGCCTCCCCTGCGGCGTCGTCGAGCGTCGTCCCGAGCACGCGGTAGCCGCCTCGATCCTGCACGTCGAGCAGCATCGTGTGGCCGCCGCTCGCGAGCAGGCACGTGAACGGCGGCTGCAGGTCGAGCGGCTTCAGGTACAGCGAGGCGACGTGCCCGTGAAGGTGGTTGACGGGAACGAGCGGGAGCCGCCGCGACCAGGCGAGCGCCTTGGCGGCGGAGACGCCGACGAGCAGCGCGCCGATCAGCCCCGGCCGCGAGGTGACCGCGACGGCGTCCACCTCGCGCCCGTCGAGCGCCTCGGCGATCACCGGCGCGATCAGCTCGAGGTGCCGGCGGCTCGCCACCTCCGGGACGACGCCGCCGAAGCGGGCGTGGAGCTCAGCCTGCGATGCGACGACGTTGGAGACGATCTCGCCGTCCCCGGTCACGACCGCCGCCGCCGTCTCGTCGCAGCTCGTCTCGATCCCGAGGATCAAGCCGTCGGCCGCCGGGCGTCCCGCCACATGATCAGCGCGTCTTCGCGGTTGTCGGTGTAGTAGCCGCGCCGGATGCCGCGCGGCTCGAAGCCGAGGCGCTCGTAGAGGCGGATCGCGCCTTCGTTGGAGACGCGCACCTCGAGCGTGTAGCCGCGGCGTTCGTCGCTCCGGGTCAGCTCGAACAGCCGCTCGAGCAGCGCGGTTGCCGCCCCGCGCCGCTGCCGGTCGGGGTCGACGGCGACGTTCATGACGTGCCACGCATCGACGTAGCGCGAGTTGATCACGTAGCCGATGAGGTCGTCGCCCTCGAATGCGCCGAGGCAGATCGAGGTCGGCTTGGCGAGCTCGGATGCGAACATCGACCGCGACCACGGTGTCGGATAGGCGCGCTGCTCGATCGACTGGATCGCGTCGAGGTCGCCGAGCTCGAGCATGCGGATGCGGACGGCGACCGCGGTCACTGCCGCGGCCTCGCGTCGGGCTCGCGGACGTACAGCGGCTCGACCAGCTCGGCCGGCCCGAACGGGCCTGCGCGCTCGAGCAGCAGGAGCGGATCGGGGAGATGCACCGGGTCGTCGTCGGCCGGGACGGAGCCGCCGCCCGCCTCGAAGAGCTCGCGGTAGCGGATCGCGCCGTCGCCGACGAGCAGCAGCCCCCCGACGTCGAGCTCCTCCGGCCGGCAGACCCGCGGGCCGGGCGCGAAGACCTCCCCGCGCCGCGCGTCGATCACAGGGGTCGCGCCGGCGTAGGCGTCGAGCGTCGACGCGCCTGCGACCGGGACCCCGAGCGAGAGCGCGAGCGAGCGGGCGACCGCGAGGCCGATCCGGATGCTCGTGAAGCTGCCCGGCCCGCGCCCGACCACGATCCCTTCCAGCGCGCCCGGATCGTCGACCAGCTCGTCCACCGCCGCGAGCACGTCGCCGGCCCGGCAGGCGCGGCTGCGGCCGCCGGTCGAGGTCCCGCAGAGCGCCCCGAACGATGTTGCGGTGTCAAAGGCCACGATCACGGTCGATCCTCACGCTCCGATGCGACTCGTCGACGTGACCGAGGGTAACGATGATTCGCGCCTTCGGCAGCCAATCGCCGCCGTGCTCGGGCCACTCCACGAAGGCGACGGTGCCGTCGAAGTACGGCTCCAGGTCGCCCCACTCCTCGGGATCGAGCCCGGCGATCCGGTACAGGTCGAGGTGCGCGACCGGCACCGGCGCCTCGTAGCGGTGCCCGATCGTGAAGGTGGGGCTGGAGACCGGCCCCGTCACGCCGAGCGCACGGGCCGCGCCGCGCACGAAGGTGGTCTTGCCGGCCCCGAGCTCGCCCGAGACGGCGACGACGTCGCCGGGCACGAGCTGCGCGGCCAGCTGCGCGGCCAGCGCCTCGGTCTCCTCGGGCGAGGCGGTCACCACCTCCATGCCCGGAGGCTAGAAGAGCCCGAGCTGAACCGGCTGCTCGAGCGGCTCGGGCTCCGGCACCGCGGGCGGCGCCACGGCCCGGCCGAGCAGCTCCGGCAGGCGCGCGAAGTCCTCCTGCAGCACCTGGAGCATCCGCGGCGTGTAGAGCGCCGCGGCCGGGTGGAAGATCGGGTAGAGCGTCACCGGGTTGCCGCCCAGGGTCACGTCCTGCGGCCGCCCGTGCACCTGCGTGATCCCGTTCGGCCTGCCGGAGAGGAGCTTCGTCGCAAAGTTCCCGAGCGTGCAGATGAGCTTCGGCTGGATCAGCTCGATCTGCTTCCACAGGTGCGGCTCGCAGGCCTCGATCTCCTCGGGCAGCGGGTCGCGGTTGCCGGGAGGGCGGCATTTGAGCACGTTCGCGATGTACACCTCGTCGCGCGTGAGGCCGATCTCCGCGAGCAGCTTCGAGAGGAGCTGGCCGGCCGCGCCGACGAACGGGACGCCCTGCTTGTCCTCGTGGAAGCCGGGCGCCTCGCCGACGAACATCAGCTCGGCGCCGGGCGCGCCCGATCCGAAGACGACCTGCGTGCGCCCCTGCGCGAGCGCGCACTTGGTGCAGCCGGCGACGGCGTCGGCGTACGAGAGGAGCCCGAGCTCAGCAGCAGCCACAACTACCGCCGCAGCAGCCGCCTGAGCCGAAGCTGGGCTGCCCGGAGGTGCCGTGCGCTGCGAACGAGGCGCTGAACTGCTTCGCGACCTTGGTCGCACCGCAGTCGGGGCACGCCGGATCGGGATCCGACATGCCGACCAGCTCCTCGAAATGGGATTCGCAGCTCATGCAGACGTAGTCGTAGATCGGCACGGTGGGAAGACCCTAGCAGCGGCATCCTGGCAGGCACCCCGGACGGTTAAGCTACGGGTGCCCGGTACCCGGAAGGGACTGGAGCCAACGACATGTTCGACGACGTCACCGTCATCGGCGCGGGCCGCGCCGGCTCCGCGATCGCCGCGCGACTGCGCGAGCGCGGGATCCCCGTGCGCGAGGACGGGGAGCTTCGCCTCCTCTGCGTCCCCGACCGGGCGATCGCGGAGGTCGCGCGCTCGATCGAGCCCGGCCCCTGGGTCGCGCACGTCTCCGGGGCGACGCCGCTCGCCGCACTCGACCCGCACGTGCGCCGCTTCTCGGTGCATCCCCTGCAGACGCTCGTGAAGGGGCGCGGGCCGGAGCAGCTCGACGGGGCCTTCGGCGGCGTGACCGCCGAGACGCCCGACGCGCACGAGCGCGGCCTGTGGCTCGCGGAGACGCTCGGCCTGCAGCCGTTCGACCTGCCCGACGACAGCCGCGCGCTCTACCACGCGAGCTGCGCGATCGCGTCGAACTTCCTCGTCACGCTCTACCGCGTCGCCTCGACGCTCGCCGAGCGGGCCGGGGCGCCGCCCGGCGCGCTCGTGCCGCTGATGACCCGCACGATCGAGAACGGCTTCGAGCTGACAGGCCCGATCGCCCGCGGCGACTGGGAGACGGTCGAGCGCCACCGCGACGCGCTCCACCACACCGAGTACGCGCATCTCTATGACGCGCTGGCAGAGGCGACGCGCCCGTGATCGTGGTGCGCTCGATCTCCGAGCTCGACCTCCCGCGCCACGGGCTCGTCGGGCTCGTCCCGACGATGGGCGCGATCCACGGGGGGCATGCGGCGCTCTTCCGTGCGGCGCGGCCCGTGTCCGACGTGCTCGTGGCGAGCCTCTTCGTCAACCCGGCGCAGTTCTCGGAGAGCGCCGACCTCGACGCGTATCCCCGCGACCTCGACGCCGACGCCGCACGCGCGGAGGCGGAAGGGGTCGACGTGCTCTTCGCGCCGCCGGCCGACGAGATGTACCCGCCGGGGTTCGCGACGTGGGTCGAGCCGGCAGGCGCGGCGGACGGCCTCGAGGGAGCATCCCGGCCCGGCCACTTCCGCGGCGTCGCAACCGTCTGCGTGAAGCTCTTCAACATCGTCCGCCCGGAGATCGCCTGGTTCGGGCGCAAGGACGCCCAGCAGGTTGCGGTCGTGAAGCAGCTCGTGCGCGACCTCAATCTCGCCGTCGAGATCCGCGTCGTCGACACGGTCCGCGACGCGGACGGGCTCGCCCTCTCGTCCCGCAACGCACTCCTCTCGCCGGCCGAGCGCGAACGAGCGCTCGCGATCCCGCGCGCGCTCGCGACGGGCGACGCGGACCGCGCCCGCGCCCTGCTCGCCGCCGCCGGCATCGAGCCCGACTACGTCGCCGTCGCCGACCTCGACGGCCCCACCCTCGCCATCGCCGCCCGCGTCGGCCGGACGCGGCTGATCGACAACGTCCTCCTGGAAGGAGCCTCATGAGCACGCGTCCGCGCACCCCTGCGCCCGCCACCCCCGCCCCCGGCAAGCTGCCGCTTCCGGAGCTGGCAGAGATGAAGCGGCGCGGCGACAAGATCGTGATGATCACCGCCTACGACGCCCCTGCTGCACGGATCGCGGACGAGGCGGGTGTCGAGCTGATCCTGGTCGGCGACACCGCGGCGATGGTGATGCTCGGCCACGAGTCGACCGTGCCGGTGACGCTCGACGAGATGATCTTCCTCACGCGAGCCGTGACGCGCGCGGCGCGACGGCCGCTCGTCGTCGGGGACCTGCCGTTCGGGACGTACGAGATCTCCGACGAGCAGGCGGTCGGCAGCGCGATCCGGATGGTCAAGGAAGGCGGCGCCGACGTGGTCAAGCTGGAGGGCGCCGGCCGGATGCTCGGCCGCGTGCGCGCGATCGCCGACTCGAACATCGGCGTCATGGGGCACGTCGGGCTGACGCCGCAGTCGGCGACGAAGCTCGGCGGCTTCAAGGCGCAGGGCCGGTCCGCCGACGCTGCGAAGCGGCTCTACGAGGACGCGCTGGCGCTGCAGGAGGCGGGTGCGTTCGCCGTCGTGCTCGAGGCGGTTCCCGCTCCGGTCGCCGAGCGGGTCTCGGAGGCGCTCGCCGTGCCGACGATCGGCATCGGCGCCGGCGCGGGAACGGACGGCCAGGTGCTCGTCTGGCACGACATGCTGGGAATGTACGAGGGACGCACGCCGCGCTTCGTCAAGCGCTACGCGGAGATCGCCGCGGAGATCGGCGACGCGGTCGCCCAGTACGCACACGACGTCCGCACGGGGGCGTTCCCCGAGGAGCAGCACACGTATGCGATCTCTGCCGAGGAGCTCGCAGCGTTCGAGCGGCAGCTACCGAAGTAGCTCGTTGTCGAGCGCCCAGCGGACGATCTCTGCTCTCGAGGAGGCGCCCAGCTTCCTCATGGCGTTCGCACGGTGCATCTCGGCGGTGCGGACGGAGATCCCAAGCTTCTCCGCCACCTCGCTGTTGGTGTAGCCGTAGGCGAGCAGCGTTGCGACCTGGAGCTCTCGGCGGGTGAGTGTGGCAACCATGACAGCCATGGATGGAGGATCGTTCCGGGGCGGTCGACCGGCATCAGAGCCGACGCGGAGCGAGCGCCGTAGGAACTACCGATGCAGCGCGCCCTCGCTAGGCTGGCATCCCCGTGCGTCGAGGGGCCATCCTGCTGCTGCTCGCCTGCCTGACGCTCGCGCTGCCCGCGCGCGCCGCGGCGCACCCCCGCTCGGCCACCGTGGCCCTCGACTACGACCTGGTGCTCGACGGCGCGACGAAGGCGATCCCCGGCGTCACGGTGGCGATCCTCGACGGCGACCGGTCGCTGCGTGTCCGCGCGCACGGCGAGACGGTGGTGGTGCGCGGCGACCTGGGCGAGCCGATGCTCCGGATCGAGCCCGCAGGGGTCTGGGTGAACCGTGCGTCGGTGACGGCCGAGGCGAACAAGCTGACCTCGACGGGAACGGGCTGGAAGAAGCTGTCGTCGGGCAGCGAGTACGTGTGGCACGAGCACCGGCTGGCGCCGCCGCCGTGGGGATCGAGGCTCGGCCCGGTCGCGCGCTTCTCGATCCCGGTCACGGTGAACGGGAAGACTGCGGCGATCGCCGGGACGTTCGTCCGCCGCGCCCGCCCCTCGCTCTGGCCGTGGCTGCTGCTCGCGGCCGGGCTCGCCGTGCTCGTCGCGGCCGCGCTTCGCCTGGGACGCCGCGTCACGACGCTGCTCGGCGCCGTCGCGGGTCTCGCGGCGGTCGGCTCGATCGTCGCCTTCTCGACGGCCGACGCGCCGAACGGCCGCATCGGCTGGATCCAGATCGCGTTCGGCGTGGTGCTCGCCGCGGTCATGTACGCCGCCCTGGTCCGCGCGCACGGGCCGCGCCGCTCGGCGATCGCAGGGCTGCTCGGCGGCGCCGCGGCCGCCGTCAGCCTCGGCTCGCTCGGCGTGTTCCGCCACGGCGTGGTCGTCTCCTCGCTGCCCGCCGTCGCGAGCCGCGCGCTGGTCGAGATCGCCTTCGTCTGCGGGATCGCCGCCGCTGCGACCAGCCTGCGCCGGGAGAGCCTGCGGTGATCCTCGGGACGCCTCCGCCCGTGTACCCGTGGCCGATCGGCGTCGGCCCGCGCTACCACCCGGCCGCGGCGAACCCGGCGGTGCGAGCCGGCAAGCCGGTCTCCGGGATGACGTGCGCGAACGGGCGGCGCTTCGCCGTGCATCTCGAGCTGTTCGCCGGCCGCAAGGTGATCATCGTCCCGCCGCGCATCGGGGTCGCACGCAGCGGCTGCCGCTATCCGCTCTCGACCGACACGCCGACCGGCGTCGTCGAGGTGCGGGCCGCGGCCCGCTACACGCTCGGGGACTTCTTCCGCATCTGGGGCCGCACGCTCGCGTCCACCCGGCTGCTGTCGTTCCGGGGGCGCGTGTCCGTCTACGTGAACGGGCGCAGGCGCACCGGCAAACCCGGCACGCTTCCGCTGCACCGGCACGATGAGATCGTCGTCGAGGTCGGGCCGTACGTCGCGCCGCACACCTCGTACCTGTTCCCGAAAGGAGTCGGATGACTCGCCGCCTGCTCGCTCTCCTCCCGGCCGCGCTGCTCCTGACATCGTGCGGCGGCGGCTCCTCGTCGACGGGCGGGCTGCCCACGATCCAGGCGGCGAAGCAGTACACGCTCGGGAGCTTCGGCCCGTCGCGGCCCGCCCCGCTCGGGAAGCCGGTCCGGGTGTCGTTCGTGATCCTGCAGCCGAACGGGAAGCCGCTGACGCAGTTCAAGCGCGGCGCCGGCCCTCACACCGGGGTCCATCTGATCATCGTGCGCAAGGACCTCGCCACGATCATCCACACGCACCCGCCCGTGCACGCCGACGGGACGATCGCGACGACCGTGACGTTCACGCTGCCCGGGCCGTACCGCGTCGTCGTCGACGCGTACCCGAAGTCGGGGATCCAGCCGAACTTCCAGCTGTTCACGTCGCTCGTCGTGAAGGGCAGGTACGTCCCGAAGCCGCTGCCGCCGTTCTCGAAGAAGCAGGTGGTCGGCGGGTACACGGTGGCGATGGTCGGCCAGCCCGATCTGCACGCGATCCAGGCCGGCTTCGTCCATTTCACCGCCACCGACCCGCAGGGAAAGCCGGTCGTCTTCACGCCGTGGTTCGGTGCGCTCGCACACGCGATCTTCTTCCGGCAGGGGACGCTCGACTACTTCCACACCCACATCTGCTCGCCGAGCGAGACCGCGTGCGCGGCCGCCGTCGGGAGCACGCGCATCTCCGGCAAGTCGGACAAGCCTGGGAAGCTGACCGCGGGCGTTCTCGTCCCGGTCCCGGGCACGTGGCGGCTCTTCCTGCAATTCCGCGACCATGGAACGATCGTGACGGCGCCGTTCACGCTGCACGTCAAGCCGTGATGCGGCGGGCCCTCCTGCTCGCCGCGGCGCTCGCCGCGCTCGCCGCGGCGCCGCTCGCACGCGCCGACGGAGACCCGGCGAGCGACTGGCTGCTCACGCAGCCGACGTTCGTCCCCTCGGATGACGGCGTCCCGCCTGCATACGCCGCGCAGCTTCGCGCGACGGTCGCGGCGGCGAAGGCGCGCGGCTACGGCATTCGTGTCGCGCTGCTCGGGACGCAGTACGACATGGGCTCGGTCTACTCGCTCTGGCGCCAGCCGAAGGAGTACGCGCTGTTCCTCGGCAAGGAGCTGTACTTCGTCTACCCGGGCCGGCTGCTCGTGGTGTTCCCGAACGGGCTCGCGACGACGGTGGGCGGCAGGGCGGCGCCGGCGTCGCAGCAGGCGGTGGTCGCGCGCATCGCGCCGCCGGGCGCACGCCCCGCTGCGCTCGCCGCGGCGGCGACCCGCGCGGTCGTCCGCCTCGCCGCGGACCGGGGCGTCGTCATCGCGGCGCCGCCGCTGTCGGGGAAGAAGACCACGCCGGCGAGCTCGAACAGCCGCGACCGCGTGACGATCGCCGCCGCCGCGCTGCTCGCCGCCGCCGCGGTCGCAGTCGTGATGCTGATTCGCCGGCGCCGGCGCGTCAGCGCGTGACGAAGAGCACTGCGGCCAGGATCGGCAGCACCGCCGCGAGCCCGGTCGCGGCGAGCGCACGCGCCCACGTCCAGCCGTGGACCGAGCGGACGCCGATCGCGAGCAGCGCGACCGCCCACACGAAGAACGCGTCCGTGAGCAGGTCGAACGCCGCACCGCCGAGGCCGGTGTCGCCGCCGCCGGTGCGGAACCAGTCGCCGCCGTAGAGCGCGAGCTTCACGGGCCAGAGCACGACGAGCGACAGCGCCACGGGCACCGCCGCGAACGCGAGCACGTGTCGGGCGCGCCGGTACGAGCCCTGCGAGCCGAGCGCCCGGGCGCTCGCCCAGAGCACCGCACCGAACGCGAAGTAGACGAACCCGCCGTAGATGCTTCCGAAGACGAAGGTCCAGATCGCGGTCACACCCGGGTCGAGCGCGCTCTCTCCAGGATCCATGAGGTGAGCGGCCGTCGACGTGGTCAGCACGCCCGCCATGCCGGCGAGGATGACGATCGCGAGCACGGGCTCGGCGCGGTCGGAGAGCGATTCCTTGCTGTCGTCGCGGAGCGCGACAAAGACGGCACGCGGCCGCTGCAGCACGAGCAGGGTGCGTAGCCACCAGTCGCGCATGCCGTTCGGGCCGGCGATCTCAGTCCGAGGTGGTGATGATGCGGCCGTCATGGCACTTGTAGTCCACCATGCCGAGCATGTCCGAGCGCTGGGCAACCGGCGGCCTGCCGTCGGGGCAGATCGTGTGATGGCGGTTGTGCCACGCCGCCGCCATGCCGCCGAGGAAGAGCACGAAGCAGACCCCGGCGAGCATCAGCAGGACGACGCGCTTCGACTTCCAGTTCATGCCGCGACTGCGCTCCGGTCGAGGAGCGGACGCAGGAACGCGCCGGTGTAGGACTCCGGCACCTGCGCGATCTCCTCGGGCGTGCCGGTGGCGATGATCTCTCCGCCCGCCTCGCCGCCTTCGGGACCGAGATCGACCAGGTAGTCCGCCTGCTTGATCACGTCGAGGTTGTGCTCGATCACGAGCACGGTGTTGCCGCCGTCGACGAGCCGCTGCAGCACCTCGAGCAGCTTCTCGATGTCGGCGAAATGGAGGCCCGTGGTCGGCTCGTCGAGGATGTACAGCGTCTTCCCGGTGGCGATCTTCGACAGCTCGGCGGCCAGCTTGACGCGCTGCGCCTCACCGCCCGACAACGTCGTGGCCGGCTGCCCCAGCGTCATGTAGTCGAGGCCGACGTCGTGCAGCGTCTGCAGCCGGCGCCGGATCTTCGGGATGTTCGCAAAGAACGCGAGCGCCTCCTCGACCGACATCTCGAGCACGTCGGAGATGGTCTTGCCCTTGAAGCGCACCTCGAGCGTCTCGCGGTTGTAGCGCTTGCCCTTGCACGTTTCGCACGGGACGTACACGTCGGGCAGGAAGTGCATCTCGATCTTGATCTGCCCGTCGCCCTTGCACGTCTCGCAGCGGCCGCCCTTGACGTTGAACGAGAAGCGGCCCGGCTTGTACCCGCGCACCTTGGCGTCGGGCGTCAGCGAATAGAGCTCGCGGATGTGCGTGAACAGGTCGGTGTACGTCGCCGGGTTGGAGCGCGGCGTACGTCCGATCGGGCGCTGGTCGATCTCGATCACCTTGTCGAACGCCTCGATTCCCTCGACGCCCGCGTGCGCGCCGGGCTTCGTCCGCATCTTCTGCAGCCGGTTCGCGAGCGCCTTGTAGACGATCTCGTTCACGAGCGTCGACTTCCCGGAGCCCGACACACCGGTCACGGCGATGAACTTCCCGACCGGGAACTCGACGTCGATCCCCTTCAGGTTGTGCTCGGCCGCACCGAGAACGGTGAACCAGCCGTGGTCATCGTCGCGGCGCTCGGGCACCCTGATCTCGCGCGTGCCCGCGAGGAACTGGCCGGTGACCGACTTCTTGTTGCGCCGCACCTTCTCGGCCGTTCCTTCGGCGACGACGTGGCCGCCATGCTCGCCGGCGCCCGGCCCCATGTCGACGAGCCAGTCGGCGACACGCATCATCTGCTCGTCGTGCTCGACGACCACCACGGTGTTGCCGAGGTCGCGCAGCCGCTCGAGCGTGCCGATCAGCTTGTCGTTGTCGCGCTGGTGCAGCCCGATCGACGGCTCGTCGAGGATGTAGAGCACCCCGACGAGCTGCGAGCCGATCTGCGTCGCGAGCCGAAGCCGCTGCGCCTCGCCGCCGGAGAGCGTCGCACTCGCGCGATCGAGGTTCAGGTAGCCGACGCCGACGTCGTCGAGGAACGTCAGCCGCTCGCGGATCTCCTTGACGATGCGGTGCCCGATCAGCTCCTCGGTCTCGGTCAGCTCGAGCCCGTCGAGGAACCGCAGCGCCGCAGTGATCGAGAACCGCGTGAACTCGTGGATGTTCCTCTCGCCGACCGTCACGGCGAGAACCTCGGGCTTGAGGCGCGCGCCCTTGCACACCGGGCAGGGGCGAAACGACATGTACTCCTCGATCCGCTCGCGCTGCGTCGACGAGTCCGTCTCCCGATAGCGCCGCTCGAGCGAGGAGATGATCCCTTCGAACGCGATCATGTAGGAGCGGCGCCGCCCCATCTTGTTGCGGTACTGGACGTAGACCTTGTCGCCGTCGGTCCCGTAGAGGAAGAAGTCCTGCTGCTCGGTGGTGAGCTCCTGCCACGGCACATCGGTCGGGATCTCGTACCGGTCTGCGATCGCCTGGATCACCGACTCGTAGAAGCCGCTCCCGCCGACCGCCCACGGCACGAGCGCCCCGTCGTCGATCGAGAGGCTCGGGTCGGGGACGAGCAGGTCGGGGTCGATCTCCTGCTGCGCACCGAGCCCGGTGCACCGCGGACACGCGCCATGCGGCGCGTTGAACGAGAAGATGCGCGGCTGCAGCTCGGGCAACGAGACGCCGTGCTCCGGGCAGGCGAAGTTCTGCGAGTACGTCGTCTGCGCGCCTGTGTCGACCTGGTCGACCACGACGAGCCCCTCCGCGAGAGCGGCCGCGGTCTCCACCGACTGCGTCAGGCGCGTCCTCAGGTCCTCCTTCATCACGAGCCGGTCGACGACGACCTCGATCGTGTGCTTGAACTTCTTGTCGAGCGCAGGCGGCTCGTCGAGCGTGTGCTGCTCGCCGTCGACCTTGATGCGCGAGAAACCCTCGTTGCGGAGCTCCTCGAACAGGTCGCGGTACTCCCCCTTGCGATCGCGCACAACCGGTGCGTTGACGGTGAACCGCGTTCCCTCCGGCAGCGCCAGCACCTGCTCGACGATCGAGTCGATCGACTGGCCTGCGATCGGCCGCCCGCAGACCGGGCAGTGCGGCCGCCCGACACGGGCGTACAGCAGCCGGAGGTAGTCGTAGATCTCGGTCACGGTGCCGACCGTCGAGCGCGGGTTCCGCGACGTCGTCTTCTGGTCGATCGAAATTGCCGGGCTGAGCCCGTCGATCGAGTCGACATCCGGCTTCTCCATCATCTGCAAGAACTGCCGGGCGTACGCGCTCAGCGATTCGACATACCGGCGCTGGCCCTCGGCGTAGATCGTGTCGAAGGCAAGGCTCGACTTCCCGGACCCGGAGAGGCCCGTGATGCAGATGAGGGCGTTCCGCGGGAGCCGGACGGTGATGTCCTTGAGGTTGTGCTCCCGGGCGCCGTGGACGACAAGCTCGTCGGAAGCGGCCATGGGAACGCCATTGTACCGCCCGAACGTGTGTTCGCCTAGAGGGGCGAGGCGGCATTTGTCGCAAAGACGGCACACCGCCGCCCGTGGCACACAGGTACTCATGCGCATGGGCACAGGTACTCATGGGCATTCGGTTCAACCTCATCCTCGAAGAGCGCCAGTACCGCTTCCTGACCACCGAGTCGGAGCGGCAGAGTCTCGCTGCAGCGGAGCTGATCCGACGCGCGATCGACGACGCCTTCGGCCTGACGCCGGAGCACCGCACCGACGGGTTCGAGGTGAGCTTCGGCGTCTGGCGGCGGCCGGACGCCGCGATCGTCGGACGGCGTCCGGGGGTCAGGTTCCGGCGGTGAGCGCCCGCTCGAACGCCGCGTAGGTGCGTGGGTCGAACAGCACGAACCGGATCACGGCGAGGTCGTGGCCGTGGAGGCGGGCGGCAGCCAGAGCGACGGGCGCAGCCTGATCCGGCGGGTAGCCGTAGACGCCACAGGAGATCGCCGGGAAGGCGACGGTCCGCGCGCCCAGCTCGCGGGCGACCTCGAGCGAACGCCGGTGACAGGAGGCGAGGAGCTCCGGCTCGTCCCGGCCGCCACCGTGCCAGACCGGGCCGACGGTGTGGATGACGTAGCGCGCCGCCAGCAGCCCGCCGCTCGTCGCCTTGGCGTCTCCGGTCTCGCACCCGCCGAGCAGCCGGCACTCCTCGAGGATCCGCGGCCCGCCGGCCCGGTGGATGGCGCCGTCCACCCCGCCCCCGCCGAGCAGCGTCGAGTTCGCGGCGTTGACGATCGCGTCGACCGGCTGGATCGTTATGTCGCCGAGGGCGAGCTCGATCACGCCTTGCGCCAGCGGCCGAACACGAGACCGCCGAGGGTGAAGCCGAGGCCGAACGTCCCGAAGGCGAAGCCGCCGACCGCGACGCCCTTCCGCCATGCCGAGAGGCGCTGCCAGCGTCCGAGCGCCTCGCGCTCCTCCGCCGTCAGCGGCTCGCCCCGGCGCTGCTTGCGCAGAGCGCCGCCCGCGCGCAAGCCGAGATAGAGGTCGTCGAAGATCTCAGTCGACTGCTCGTCGGCCATCTCGCTCACTGTATAGCCTGCTTCGCCGGTGGTAACGCGCATCCTGCACGTCTCCGACCTCCACGTGGGCGCCCGGGACGACCCCGTGGTGGCGCGGGCGCTGGCGGAGATGGTCGAGCGCACGGCTCCGCAGCTGCTCCTCGCGAGCGGCGACCTGACCCACCGCGGCCGCCGCGACGAGCACGAACGCGCCGCCGCGCTGCTCCGTTCGCTCGGCGTGCCGGTCCTGGCCGTCCCCGGGAACCATGACATCCCGTACGCCCTTCCCCGCCGCCTCACCCGCCCGTGGCAGGAATTCGAACGGATCTGGGGCGTCACCGAGCCGGTGCACGCAACCGCGGCGCTGCACGTCGTCGGTCTCAACTCGGTGCGGCCGTGGCGCCACCAGTCGGGCGCAGTCGACGACGGGCAGCTCGACCGGGCCGCGGCGCGGCTGGGCGAAGCGGCCCCCGGCGCGCTGCGCGTGGTCGCGCTCCACCACCAGCTCGTGAACGCCCCGTGGCGGTCGCGCAAGAAGCCGGTGGCGCGGCGCGACCACGTCCTCGCGCGCCTCGCGGACGCGGGCGCGGAGCTGATCGTCGGCGGGCACGTCCACCAGGCGGCGGTCGCCGAGCGGCGCGAGTTCGCCGTGCTCGACGAAGCGGATTCCCCGGCTGTCATCTCGATCGCCCCCGGGATCGGGCAGCCCCGCCCCCACCGCCTCGGCGAGGCGCGCGGGTGCGCCCTCTACCTCACAGGAGACGGCGAGCTGACGGTCGAGACGTCGATCTGGACGGACGCCGGCTGGACCCGCACCGGGACGCGCCGCTTCCCGCGCGCCTAGGTCTCTTCGGTCTTCGAGTGGAGCTGCTCGCGCTTCGCGGCGAGCTCCGCGTCGTCGAGGAGGCCTGCGCGGTGGAGCTCCTGCAGCATCGCCTCGAGGCGCAGCCGCTGCGCCTGCTGCGGGGCCCGCATCAGTTCGGGATCGATGCCGAGCTGCCGCAGCCGCTCCCGCGTCTCGGGGACACCGAGCCCGCGCTCGGGGAAGGCGAGCGCTCCCGGGCCGAAGATCGGCCGCCGCTGCACGAAGTGCCGGTACGCCGCCACGAGCAGAATTGCGACGCCGAACGCGAGGAACGAGACGACGTAGCCGTTGTTGCCGGCGATCGCCTTGCCGAGGACGGCGCCGACGATCGATCCGGCGAGCCCGATCGCGAGCGTCAGCCACACCGGCATCGGATCCGGGCCGGGGATGGCGAGCCGGGCGAGCGCCCCCGTGATGAACCCCGAGGCGAGGATCGCGATCACGAAGCCGAGGCTCACGCCGAGACCTCCGCGAGCGCGTTCAGGTCGCGCCGGATCTCCTTGATCTCGTCACGCAGCTTCGCCGCGTACTCGAACCGGAGCTCCTCCGCCGCGGTGTACATCTCCTCCTCGAGCGTCACGAGCAGCTTCTCGAGCTCCTCGCGGTTCAGGCCCTCGGCCTTTTCGCCGCGGCGGCGCCGCGAGGTCGGGACGTGCGGCTGCTCCAGCGCCAGGAACTCGGCGATGTCGGAGACGCCCTTCGTGATCGAGATCGGCTTCGTGCCGTGCTCCTCGTTGTAGGAGAGCTGCACCGCCCGGCGGCGGTTGGTCTCGTCCAGCGCGCCCTTGATCGCCTCGGTCTGCTTGTCGGCGTACATCAGCACCTTGCCGTCGACGTGACGCGCAGCGCGTCCGATCGTCTGGATCAGCGCCGTCTTGCCGCGCAGGAAGCCCTCCTTGTCGGCGTCGAGGATCGCCACCAGCGACACCTCCGGCAGGTCGAGGCCCTCGCGGAGAAGGTTCACACCGACGAGCACGTCGTACTCGCCGAGGCGCAGCTCGCGGATGATCTGGATCCGCTCGAGCGTGTCGACCTCCGAGTGGAGATAGCGCGTCTTGACGCCGGCCTCGAGCAGGTAGTCGGTCAGATCCTCGGCCATCTTCTTCGTCAGCGTCGTCACGAGCACGCGTTCGCCCTTCTCCTCGCGGCGGCGGATCTCGTTCAGGAGGTCGTCGATCTGGTTGCGGGTCGGGCGCAGCTCGACCTCCGGGTCGACGAGGTACGTCGGGCGGATGAGCTGCTCGGCGATGCGCGTGGACTGCCGCAGCTCCCACGCGCCCGGCGTCGCCGACACGAAAACGGCCTGCGGCACCTTCTCGAGAAACTCGTCGAAGCGGAGCGGCCGGTTGTCGAGCGCGCTCGGAAGACGGAAGCCGAAGTCGACGAGCGTCTGCTTGCGCGAACGGTCGCCCTCGTACATGCCTCCGACCTGCGGCACCGTCTGGTGCGACTCGTCGATGAACACGACGTAGTCGGACGGGAAGTAGTCGAGGAGCGTATGCGGCGCGGAGCCGGGCGGACGGCCGTCGAGAATGCGCGAGTAGTTCTCGATGCCGTTGCAGAAGCCGAGCTCCTTCATCATCTCCATGTCGTACTCGGTGCGCTGGCGAATGCGGTGCGCCTCGAGCATCATCCCCTTCGACTCGAAGAGCTTGACCTGCTCCTCGAGCTCGTGGCGGATCTCGACGAGCGCGCGCTCGATCGTCGGCGCCGACGTGACGTACTGGGTCGCCGGGAACACGGTGATGTGGTCGAGCTTCGACAGCACCTCGCCGGTCAGCGGATCGAAGTGCGTGATCTGCTCCACCTCGTCGCCGAAGAACGAGATGCGGTACGCGGTCTCGGAGTGCGACGGCTGGATCTCGACGACGTCGCCCTTGACGCGGAAGCGTCCGCGGCCGAGCAGCGTGTCGTTCCGCGCGTACTGGATGTCGATCAGCTTGCGGAGCACGAGGTCGCGGTCGGTCGACTCGCCGACCGCGAGGAAGACGAGCCTCGCCTCGTACTCCTCGGGCGAGCCGAGGCCGTAGATGCACGACACCGACGCGACGACGATCGTGTCGCGCCGCGAGAGCAGGCTCGACGTCGCGGCATGGCGCAGCCGGTCGATGTCGTCGTTCCGCGAGCTGTCCTTCTCGATGTAGAGGTCGGCCTGCGGAACGTACGCCTCGGGCTGGTAGTAGTCGTAGTACGAGACGAAGTACTCGACGGCGTTGTCGGGGAAGAACTCCCGGAACTCGTTGCAGAGCTGCGCTGCGAGCGTCTTGTTGTGCGCGATCACGAGCGCCGGCCGCTGCACCTGCTCGATGATCCACGCCATCGTCGCCGTCTTGCCGGTCCCGGTCGCGCCGAGCAGCGTCTGGTAGCGCTCGCCCGCGCGGACGCCGTCGGCGAGCTTCTCGATCGCCTGCGGCTGGTCACCGGTCGGCGCGTACGCCGTGGATGTCTTGAGCGGTGGCACAGTCGAGACAGGGTAACCGGCCGATAGCGTCCCGAGACGTGGGACTCATCGACGAGATCGCCGACGAGATCTCTGCGCTGCGCGGCGCGCGTGTCGCGATCGACGGAGTCGACGGCGCCGGCAAGACCTACCTCGCGGACGCTCTCGCGGAAGCGATCAAGCCACGACCGGCGCGCCTTTCGATCGACGACTTCCTCAACCCGACCGAGGTCCGGTACGCGCGCGGCCGCGATTCTCCCGAGGGCTTCTTCCTCGACTCGCACGACCTCGCGGCGTTCATCGCCGCCGTGCAAGCGGTGCCGGCCGATCGAACACTCATCGTCGACGGGATCTTCAGCCATCGCGACGAGCTCGTCGGCTTCTGGGACTACTCGATCTGGCTGGAGGTTCCCTTCGACGTCTCAATCCCGCGTGGCGCAGCCCGCGGTCACGGATTCGGGGATCCCGATCCAGACGCCGAATCGAATCGCCGATACGTCGAAGGGCAGCGCCTGTACATCGCGACCTGCAACCCGCGCAGCCGGGCGACCATCGTGATCGACAACACCAAGCTCGACGCGCCGCGCCTGAACTAAAGGCGGGTTGCAGATGCACCGCGCGCGTCGTGCGAGTGCGGGCTTTGCCCGTGCTCGCCAGCTACGAGTCGTCAAGTGTCGGAGAGGGGGCCACCGGGGGAGAACCGGAGGTGCTCCCCCGGTCCTTAATCGCCCCAGTCGAAGTCGCGCGAGCGCGACCAGAGGTTCTCGTCGGACGGCTGGTCCGGATCGAGCGCCTCGGGCGGAAGCGCCTCCTGCGTCGCGTCGGGATCGACCGCGGGCGCGGACGGCGCGTCGATGAACGTGTCGTCGGCGCTGGGCCAGTCGAGCGAGGTCGACTCCGCCTCGATGCCGGTCACCCCGCCCATCGTGTCCTCGAGCCGGGCCTGCTCCTCCGTCTTGAAGAGCGGGTGGTTCTCGAACGGATCGTCCGTCAGGTAGCGCTCCAGCGGCATCTCGTGCTCGAGCGCGGCGTTGCGGCGCTTCAACTCGAGGTGGTCCTGGATCACCTGAGCGAACATCGACGGGGTGTCGACGGCCATGAAATCCTCCTGCTCCGACGCCATTCTCTCCGGTTCGGGATGTTAGACGATCTTCCCGGAGGCCGATTCGAGCGCCTTCACAACCCGGTTCTTTCCCGAACGCTTTGCCTCGTAGAGCGCCGAATCGGCGGCCGCGAGCAGCTCGCCGGGCTCGTCCCAGTCGGGGAACGACGCGACGCCGAAGCTGGCCGAGACGTTGATCGACGAGCCGTCGGGGAGCTGCACCGCCTCCGCGGCGAGCGCGGCGCGCGCACGCTCGGCGAGGCGCAGGGCGCCGTCGAGGTCGGTGCTCGGCAGCACGAGCGCGAACTCCTCCCCGCCCCAGCGGCCGGCGGTGTCGCTCTCGCGGACCGTTCGGCGAAGCGCCGCAGCGAACGTCTTCAGCACGACGTCGCCGACCGGATGGCCGTAGCGGTCGTTCACACGCTTGAAGTCGTCGAGGTCGGCGAGCACGACCGACATCGGGTCGCCGTAGCGGCCGGCGCGCGCGACCTCCGCGCGCAGCGTCTCCTCGAAGCTGCGCCGGTTGGCGAGCCCCGTCAGGCTGTCGACGAGCGCCTGCCGCTCGACGATGCGGTGGAGACGGGCGTTCTCGAGCGCGACCACGACCTGGGCGGCGAGCGAGGTCGCGGTCTCCGTCTGCGCGGCGTCGAAGCCGTCGCCGGTCAGCACGAGCAGCCCGAAGTCCGAGCTTCCCGCCCTCAGCGGCAGCGCGATCCGCTCCGTCCCCGCATCCGGGTCGCCCGCACGCGCGAGCTCGCCGTCCGGGCCGAGGACGACCCCGCCGCTCGCTCCGGTGGCCTCGACCGCCGACTGGACGACGACCGGGACGAGCTGGCCGACGTCGTGCGTCGCCGCAAGCGCCTCGCCGAACCTCGAGACGGCCTCCTGCACGCGGGCACGCTCCGCCTCCAGCTCGGAGAGACGCTGCTCGAGCTGCGCCGCCATCCCGTTGAACGCGCGGGCGAGCTGCGCGAACTCGTCGTTCCCCTCGACGTCGACCCGCTCGGACAGGCTGCCGCTCGCGATCGCGTCGGCCGCACCGGCGAACCGCCGCAGCGTGCCGACGATCGACCGGCCGAGCAGATAGGTGGCGACGGCGAAGAGGACGAGCGACACGGCGAGCGCGCCGATGATGCGCCGCTCGGCGGCGTTCGTCGCGGCGTCGATCGCCGACTGCGGCGTGAGCGCGGCGAACTCGAGCCCGCTCGGGGCGCCGAGCCCCGAGGTGAGGAGCGCCCGGTACCTGCGGCCCGCGACCGCGACCTGCGCCGGCGTGCCGGGCGTCGTCACGCCGAGCGGGGTGCCGGTGCCCGGCCCCGCGACGATCCGGCCGTGCTCGATCGCCACCAGACGGTCGTGCGGGGCGAGCCCGCCGTCGAGCTGCCGGAGCAGCTTGTCGCGGATCGGCACCCACACCGAGACCTCGCCGAGCACGCGCCCGTCGGCGACGACGGACACCGTCCGCCTCGCAGCAGGCTGCGCCGGCTGCTTGGGAAGGAGCTCGCGGAGCGCCGCGCGGTCGTGGCTGCGGAGGGCGGCCTGCACCTGCGGCTCGGCGGCGAGCCGCCGCGCCGCCGCGGTCGCGGCGTCGAGCCGCTCCGCGTAGCCGGAGGCGGCGGCGCGGAGCCCCGCCTGGAGGGCGGCGTCGGCGCGGCGCGTCTCGCTCCGCTGGGCGAGCGTGTTGTAGCCGTAGAACGCGACGGCAAGCGGCAGCAGCGCGAGCAGCGCGAACCAGACGACGAGCTTTACCTTGAAGCTCCCCATACGACTCAAGGTACCGGGGGTCCCGCCGATACCCTTCCCACAAGTCGTTGTCGGTCTGACCGGGGGGAAGCATGAGGCTTTCTTGGACGCAGGCGGCGACGGGGGCACTCACTGCAGCGGTCGTGGCGGGCCTGCTGCTCTTGCCTGGCCGGCTCCTGGGGCCCGACCCCAGCGGCTCCGGCGCGATCCCGCTGCCTTCGACCGCCCAGCCGAGGCCGGTGGAGGCGGCGCCGCTGCCGCAGCATCGGACGCCGGCTCACCCGAGGAAGCCGGCGCGGGTCGCGCCTCACACGGTCGCGGTCGTCGCCCGGGGGCACGCCGCGAGGCCGGCACCGGCCGTCGTCCGCGTGCAGCGTGCGGCACCCGCACGCGCCGCCGGCCGGCCGAGCACCGTGCGGGTCCGGCACGAGATCGCACCCGAGCCGAAGGCGGCACCGAAGCCCGCACCGCCGACGACCACCACCACCACGACGACGACGACGACGACCGCCACGCCGACTCCGGCGCCCGCACCGACGCCCGGCCCCGCTCCGGGCGACACGCCCGCGTCGACGCCCTCGCCGGCACCCGCCGCCCCGGCGCCCACGCCGACGACTCCCGTCGCCGCGCCGAACTCCCCGACGCCGTCGAACGACACGGGGGGCTCGAGCACCTCCGGCGGGAACCAGCAGTGGAGCCCCAGCCGCCAGGCCCCGAACTTCAGCGCCGGCGAGCATCCGAAGGCGGTGCAGGAAAACGGAGGCGACGACGCCAGCCGCAGCGACGGCCGCGGGCACTGCCACGGCAAGTAGGCAGAATGGCCGCATGCCCGACGACCGCGCCCGGCGCCGCCGAGTCTCCATCGCGACCGCGCTCGCGCTCTACGACATCTGGCGGCGCCTGCCGCCGAGCCAGCGCCGCTGGATCGCGGCGCAGGCACGCACGCACGGGCCGCGGCTCGCCAAGCAGGCGGTCGACGCCTCGAAGAGCCGCGCGCGCCGCCGCTAGAAGCCGAGAACGTCGCGGGCGATGCGATCCTGCTCGATCAGGTGCGCCGTCGGATATCCCTCCGACGGGCTGGCACGCCACGTGCGCCCGACGTAACGCAGCCTGACGCCGTTCGCCGCCTCCTCGAGCCGGTGGCGGATCGACCGCCACGGCCCCATGTTCTGCGGCTCCTCCTGCGCCCAGACGATCTCCTCGAGCTCCGGGTACGACGCGACGAGCTCCGCCAGCGCCGACGACGGGAACGGATAGAGCTGCTCGACACGCGCGATCGCGATCGACTCGGCGGTCGCCGCGCGCGCCTCGTGGTGGGCGATGTCGTAGTAGACCTTCCCGGCACAGAGGACGAGCCGCCGCACCGCGCTCTTGTCCTCGCGTGAATCGTCGATCACCGGCTTGAACTCGCCCTCGGCCAGGTCGGCGATCGTCGAGGCCGCGTCCTTCAGGCGCAGCAGCCCCTTCGGGGTGACGATCACGAGCGGCCGCCCGATCGCGTCGAGCGCCTGGCGGCGGAGCAGATGGAAGTACTGCGCCGCGGTCGTGCAGTTCACGATCCGCAGGTTCTCCTGCGCGGCGAGCTGCAGGAAGCGCTCCAGGCGCGCGCTCGAGTGCTCAGGCCCGTTGCCCTCATAGCCGTGCGGCAGGAGCAGCGTCAGCCTCGACGTCTCACGCCACTTCGAAAGGCCGGACGAGATGAACTGGTCGATCACGATCTGCGCGCCGTTCGCAAAGTCGCCGTACTGCGCCTCCCAGAGCACGAGCGCCTCGGGCGCAGCCGTGGAGTAGCCGTATTCGAACCCGACGCACGCATACTCGGAGAGCGGCGAGTTGTAGACCTCGAACGACGCCGTCGCGTCGTCGAGGTGCTGCATCGGCGTGAACATCTCGTTCGTCGTCGCGTCGTGCAGGACGAGATGGCGCTGCGCGAACGTGCCGCGCTGGACGTCCTGGCCGGTGAGCCGGACCGGGATGCCGTCGACGAGAAGCGTCGCGTATGCGAGCGCCTCGGCGTGCCCCCACTCGATGCCGCCCTCGGCAAGCGCTTCGCGACGCCGTTCGAGCTGCTTCGCGAGCTTCGGGTGCACGGTGAACCCTTCCGGTGTGCGCAGAAGCTCCTCGTTCAGCTCGCCGAGGACGTCCGCTGCGACGGCCGTGACCACCGCAGCGCCGGTCGACGCGGGGATCGCACCGTCGTGCTCGACCTTCGCCGCGTCGCCGAACGACGCCTTCAGCCGGTCGTGCGCGGCGCGGAGCATCTCCTCGACCTCGGTGACGAAGCCGTTCGCCTCGTCCTGGGTCAGCACGCCCTCCCCGACCAGCTGCGCCTCGTAGAGCTCGCGCGCGCTCGGGTGCGCGTTGATCTGCTCGACCATCAGCGGCTGCGTGTACGCGGCCTCGTCCTGCTCGTTGTGGCCGAAGCGTCGATAGCCGACGAGGTCGACGACGACGTCCTGCGCGAAGCGGCGCCGGTACGCCATGGCGAGCCGGATCGCGGCGATGGACGCCTCCGGGTCGTCGGCGTTCACGTGCACGATCGGGCAGTCGAAGCCCTTCGCCAGATCGGACGAGTAGCGCGTCGAACGCCCGTCGGTCGGATCGGTCGTGAAGCCGATCTGGTTGTTCGTGATCAGGTGCAATGTGCCGCCGGTCGAGTAGCCCGCGAGACCGTGCAGGTTGAACGTCTCGGCGACGATGCCCTGCCCGGCGAACGCCGCGTCGCCGTGCAGGAGCACCGGCAGCGCGACGGCCGGGTCGTGCGCGCCGTTCGGCGTCGACCGGTCGGTCTGCTCGGCGCGCGTCCGCCCCTCGACAACGGGGTTGACCGCCTCGAGGTGGCTCGGGTTCGCGACGAGTCGCACACCGACCTTCCCGTGCTCGGTCGTGCGCGTGCCGGAGGCGGCCAGGTGGTACTTCACGTCGCCCGTGCCGCCCTCGGGGTCCGCTGCCACCGCCTCGATCGTCCGCTCGCCTTCGAACTCGCGCAGGATGTACTCGTACGACATGCCGATCGTGTGCGCGAGCACGTTCAGGCGGCCGCGGTGCGCCATGCCCATCACGACCTCGTGCGCACCCGACTCCGCCGCGAGCTCGATCGTCTCGTCGAGCATCGGGATCATCACGTCGAGGCCCTCGAGCGAGAACTGCTTCTGGCCGAGGAAGCGCTTGCGCAGGAAGCGCTCCATTCCCTCCACCTCGCAGAGGCGGCGGAAGAGCGCCTTCTTCTCGTTCGCGCTCAGCTCCTGGCGGTAGCGGCCCGACTCGATCGCCTGCCGCAGCCAGACGCGCTGCTGGTGGTCGGACAGGTGCTCGAGCTCGTACGCGATCGTGCCGCAGTAAGTGTCGGCGAGCTGCGGGAGGACGTCGGCGAGCGTCTCACCGGGAACGTGCACACGCAGGACCGAGGCGGGGATGCGCGCCTGGAGCTCGGGGGTCAGCTTCGGCTCGAGCCGCAGCGGCTCGAGCGACGGGTCGCCGACGGGCTCGCTGCCGAGCGGGTCGAGCCGCGCCGCGAGGTGCCCGTGCGTGCGGTGCGCCTTCACGAGCGCCATCGCGGCGGCGACGCCGCCGAGGAGCTGCGGGTCGGCGGCCGGGGGATGCGCGTGCGCCGGGTGCGCCGGGGCGGGCTCGGCGACGGCGGCGTGGCCGTTCCCGTGCCCGTTCGTCTCCTCCGGCAGCCGCTCCAGCAGCCGCGCGATGCCGGGATGGGAGGCGACCAGGTCGGACTCCCCGCTCTCGAACAGCGCGCGCCACTCCGACGGCACCGCTTCCGGGTTCTCGAGGTACTCGTCGAGCAGGGCGCGCGCGTAGCCGGCGTTCAGGCCGTCGACGTCGTGCGTGCTCACCCCGGTGTTGTACCAGGGGAGAAGCGGTTGTCCTCCCGGCTAGTAGAGCGGGTGGTGCGTGAGGATCTGGATCGTCGCGCCGACGATGAAGCAGACGCCGACGATCGCGAAGCCGACGCGGACGAGCCGCTGCTGCTCGGTGCTCATCACGGCGGCGATCAGAAGCAGGATCACCGCCGCCGGCGCGAGCCGGAACGGGCGGTAGAAGAGCTGCATCGCGCCGAGGAAGCACGCGCCGGCGGCCATGATGCCGGCGACGGTCTCCGTGGGCCGCGTGCGGTCGCGTGCGGTCGAGGTCACGACGCGACTCTACCGCGCCGCGCCTGACGGATCCGGGCGGTGTCGCGCGTGCCGTGCGGACTGCCCCGCCTGGGCCGCGGGCCGGCGGGGCGCCGCCACGGCCGCCAGAGCGAGTCGTCCTGCTGGTCGATCCCCGGCTCCGGATCGGACTTGATCGCGTACCAGACCACGACCGCGATGTACACCAGGGGGATCTTCAGGATCAGCATCATGAAGACGATCTCCCACCCGGTGGAGCTCATCCGCAGAGTGTACGACACCCGGCCCCGTTCAGGATCGCCGCCAGCCGGGCCGGGCACGGTAGGTACCCTCGGAACGTGACCGCGCTCGCCCGCCTCGTCCTGCGCCACCGCAAGCTCGTCGTCGCGTGCTGGATCGTTCTGACCGGATTCGGCGTCTTCGCGGCCGGGCAGGTCTCGAAGCGCTGGTACCAGTCCTTCTCGATCCCGGGCTACTCCGCGTACGAGGCCAACCAGCGGACGCTGAAGGACTTCGGGAGCGGCGAGACCGAGCCGCTGCTCGCCGTCGTCACCGTGCCGGGCGACGTGACGAAGACGCCGGGCGTCTCGGCCGCGCTCGCCGCCGCAGCCGCGGCGAACCCGGGCTCGCGCGCGAGCTCGTACTTCACCACGGGCAGCGACGTGTACCTGTCGAAGGACCGGCACACCGCCTTCGCGGAGATCTTCGTCCCCGGCCAGCCCGGCTTCGGGTCGTCGCTCGGCGACCGACCGGCGCGCGCGGCGCTCCTCGCCGCCCTGCCGGCCGGCGCGGCCGGCCACGTGACGGGCGACCTCGCCATCCAGGCCTCGTCCAGCGATTCGAACAACGGGCCGTCGGTGCTCGGCGAGACGCTGATCGGAGGGATCGGCGCGCTCGTGATCCTCCTGTTCGTGTTCGGGACGCTGCCCGCGGTGCTCATCCCGATCGCTGTGGCGGTCGCCTCGATCCTCAACACGTTCACGCTCGTCTACCTGCTGACGTACGTGACGAGCGTCTCGATCATCGTGCAGTACCTGATCGCGCTCGTCGGGCTCGGCGTCGCGATCGACTACGCGCTGCTCATGATCTTCCGCTTCCGCGACGAGCTGCGGCACGGCAAGCCGGTCGACGAGGCGATCGTCACGACGATGGAGCACGCGGGACGGTCGGTGATCGTCTCCGGCTCGACCGTCGCCGTCGGCCTCCTGAGCATGATCGTGCTCCCGCTGCCGTTCATCCGCTCGATCGGGATCGGCGGCATGCTCATCCCGGCCGTCTCCGTGATCGCCGCGATCACGCTGCTGCCGGCGATGCTCGCGCTGCTCGGCACGCGGATCAACCGCGGGCGCGTCATGCCGAAGCGGATCGTCGAGGGCAGCGATCGCGAGACCGGCTTCTGGGCCTGGTGGGCGGGAATCGTGCGCCGGCGTGCGGTGCTGACCGCCGGGGTCGGGTTCGCGATCGTGGCGGCGCTGCTCGTCGCCGGCGTGCAGCTCAACCCGAGCAACGCGCAGATCAAGGACCTGACCGGGGCGGGCGATCCGATCGCCGGCCGCAACGTGCTCGCGAGCGCCGGCGTCTCGGCGGGCGCGTACCTTCCGTTCGAGGTCCTCGTGGAAGGCAACGTGACGCCGGCGAAGCTCGAGCTCGTGCGCCGGCGGGTTGCGAACGTGTCGGGGATCGAGGGCGCGGTCGCACCGGCGCAGTGGCGCCGGCACGGCGCAGCGCTCATCGAGGCGATTCCCGCCTCGGACGGCTCGTCGGCCCGGGCGAAGCAGACCATCTCCGAGCTTCAGAAGAACGTGCTTCCGGGTGCCGCCGACCGGACCGGCCTGCGGGTGACGCTCGGCGGCGCCGCCGCCGAGAACCAGGACTTCGTGCACGCCGTCTACGGCAACTTCCCGTACGTCCTGCTCTTCGTGGTGCTGCTCACGTACATCCTGCTCGCGCGTGCGTTCCGGTCGCTCGTGCTGCCGCTGAAGGCGGTGATCCTCAACCTCGTGTCGCTCGGCGCCGCGTACGGCATCGTCGTCGTCGTCTTCCAGTGGGGGCACGGCTCCGAGGCGATCTGGAACGTGCCGGCGACGAACGCGATCATCCCGTGGATCCCGCTGATGATCTTCGCGTTCCTGTACGGGATCTCGATGGACTACGAGGTCTTCATCGTCACGCGGATGCGCGAGGCCTACGACGAGTGCGGCGACACAGACCGTGCGATCACGCTCGGGCTCGAGCGGACCGGCAAGCTCGTGACGAGCGCGGCGCTCGTGCTGTGCCTCGCGTTCTTCGTCCTGTCGACGAGCCCCGGCACCGACATCAAGCAGTTCGGCATCGGCCTTTCGGCGGGGATCATCTTCGACGCGACGGTGATCCGTGCGCTGCTCGTCCCGTCGATCATGCACCTGCTCGGCTCGTGGAACTGGTGGTTCCCGAAGCCGGCGGCCCGCATGCTGTTCGCGCGCGAGCCCGAGCCCGTCCCCGAGTTCGACTAGTAGAGCGTGTAGCCGGACGGGGCGAGCGCGGTCGGCGCCTCCAGTCCGTCCGAGAGCAGGAGCAGCCCGGGGACCGGTGCGAGCCGCAGCCCGGCGTGCAGCGCCACCTCGACGAGCGCCCGGGCCGAGCCCGGGATCCGTACCTGCACCGCGCCCCCGGCCCGCGCGAGCTCGGCGGCGAGCGCCCGGGCGGCCGCCGCGGCGGTGAGCCCGGCGACCGGGCCGATCCCTCCGCCGGGGAAGGCGTAGGCGTAGGCGTCGCCCCACGTGCTCCGCCGCGCGTGGCGCGACCAGAAGGCGTGGTCGGGAGCGCGGTCGAATCCGTACGCCGCGGCGTCGATCGCCGCCAGGTCGGCCGGCCGCTCCTCGGCGGGCTCCGCGTCGACCACGGGCATGCCGGAGAAGGTGAGCAGCGGAGTGGCGGGGATCAGGCCCCGACGGCCGTACAGCGCGTTCGAGATCGGCTGGATCGCGTCGGTGATCGTGCGCCGGCGCTCCGCCTCGCCCCAGACCGCGTCGAGGAGCGCCGGCCCGACGCCCCGTCCCTGCGCGGCGGGCGAGACGAACAGCGAGCAGAGGAACCAGTCGCGCCCGCGCGTCAGCGCCGAGCCGAACGCGACCACCGCGCCGGCGTCGACGGCGACGTACGAGGCGCCGGTGTCGCGGACGTGCGCCTGCAGGCTGGAGAACACCTCGAGCGAGCGTCCGGGCGGCTCGAACGCGTGCGCGCGGAAGACCCCGCCGAGCGCGTCGAGGAACGTGACGTGCATTGCAGGCAGGTCGGCGTCGGGCGTGGGACGGAGCGCCCCCACCGACGACCAAACGCGTGAGCCCAGCGGGTGCCCGATGACCC
>Ga0335071_10000849_pt1 | contig 32907 bp, 27 predicted proteins | sample Lox_Sample_15_FD_206724 | JGI IMG/M metagenome (GOLD analysis project Ga0335071, IMG submission 206724) | Soil microbial communities from Loxahatchee National Wildlife Refuge, Florida, United States - Lox_Sample_1.5 | ecosystem: Environmental > Terrestrial > Soil > Wetlands | place: USA...
CACGCATTTGTTGAGAGCATTTCGCGAGGGAGCGGACGCGGTCTTCGTGGCCGGGTGCCTCGAGGGGAACTGTCATCATCACTACGGCAACTTCGAGGCGAAGAAGAAGGTCGCGCAGGGAAAGAGGATACTGAACGACATCGGGCTCGGAAGCGAGAGGCTCGAGATGTTCAACGTGGCGTCGAACCAAGCTTGGCTATTCAAGGAAGTTGTGGATGAGATGACCGCAAGAGCGACGAGATTGGCGCCGAATCCATTGGGGGCGAGGAATTGATCGTCGGGGAGCAGAAGCCATTGAACGAGATCGTCGCGATGCTCGACGGCCACCACCGGATCCTGATATCTGGGTGCCGCTCATGCGTGGCGATCTGCCTCGCTGGGGGAGAGAAGGAAGTGGGCATCCTCGCGGAATCGCTTCGCCTTCATTCCGCGCTCAAGGGCAAGGGTTGGGAGGTGCGGGAGAACACGGTCGAGCGACAGTGCGAGAAGGAATGGGTGCGCGAGCTGTCGCCGCTCGTCGAGGAGAGCGATGTCGTCCTTTCCATCGCCTGCGGGGTCGGAGCGCAGACCATCCAGTCGCTCTATCCCGACACAAGGGTGCTTCCCGGTCTGAACACCTCGAACATGGGCGCGCCCGACGAGCCCGGGGTCTTCAAGGAGAAGTGCGGGGGCTGCGGCGACTGCGTGCTGCATCTGACCGGAGGGATCTGTCCGATCGTGCGCTGCGCGAAGAGCCTTCTGAACGGTCCGTGCGGCGGGAGCCAGAAAGGCAAATGCGAGATCGGGAACGACACTCCCTGCGCTTGGGAGGAGATCTACCAATCCCTGAAGCGGCTCGGCCGGCTCGATCTCATCGAACAGAACATCCCACCCAAGAACTGGATCCCGAGCAGGAGCGGAGGGCCGAGGCGGATCGTCAGGCCTGAGGCAGTGCTCACGAAGGAGCAGAAGGAGGCCAAGGGATGAGAGCCGGAAGCGCGCTGGAGAAGGCGCTCGCCAAGGGCCGCTTCGCTGTCACTGCCGAGATAGGACCGCCGATGTCCGCATCGGCCGACGGGATCCGCGAACGCGCCCGGATGATGAAGGGTTACGCGGACGCGTACAACCTGACCGACAACCAGACCGCGATGTCGCGCATGTCCTCGATCGCGTGCGCCGTGGTGCTGATGCACGAGGGCCTGGAACCCGTGATACAAATGACCTGTCGCGACCGGAACCGCATCGCGATGCAGTCGGACATTCTCGGGGCATCGGCGCTTGGCGTGCGGAACGTGCTCTGCTTGAGCGGAGACCATCAGAGCTTCGGCAACCAGAAGGAGGCGAAGAACGTCTACGACATCGACTCCATCCAGTTGCTTATGGTGCTACACAAGATGCGCGACCAGGGAAAGCTCTGGAACGACGACGAGCTCGAGGTGGCGCCGAAGCTGTTCCTTGGCGCTGCCGCGAACCCGTTCGCCGATCCGTTCGAGTTCCGCGTCACGCGCCTGGCGAAGAAGATCGAGGCGGGCGCGGATTTTGTCCAGACGCAAGGCATCTACGACCTGGAGAGATTCGAGCGCTTCATGATGATGGTGCGCGAGCGCCGGCTGCACGAAAGGGTCAGCATCCTCGCCGGCGTGCTTCCTCTGAAGTCGCACAAGGTCGCGCTCTACATGAAGAACAAGGTCTCGGGAATGTCCGTGCCAGACGACGTCATCGAGCGCATGCGCAAGGCGAGCGACCCGAAGGCCGAAGGGATGAGGTTGTGCGTGGAGACGATCGAGCGGCTGCGCGAGATCGAGGGGGTCAGGGGAGTGCACATCATGGCACCGATGTGGGAGGAGAAGGTGCCTGAGATCGTGGAGCGCGCTGGGCTCCGAGTCGATTAGCCTAGTCCTGATGTTCGGTCGGCTCGCACTTCACCACTGTCTTCTGTTTCCTCATCTGCCGCCAGACCGTCAGAGCGAAAACAATCGCCCCAACGACGAGCAGCACCGCCGCCGTTCCGAACCCGAGAGCGAACGAGACCGCGCCCACCAATGCCCCCGTGACCAAAGGCCCGCTCGAGTGCCCGATGTCCATCACCGAGCTGAGAACGCCGATCGCGGAACCGTGAGCGCTCGTGCCGGCGATCTCGCAGACGAGGGCAGAGGTCGAAGCGGTCACCGTCGCCACCGTAACTCCGAACCCTATCGACAGAAGGGAAAGGATCGCGAAGTCAGCGACGTATGGTATCAGAGCGATGGCGACCGCTCCTACCAGCAGTCCGATGACGATGCTCGGCGCCCTTCCCTCCCTGTCCGAGACCCTGCCCATGAATGGCTTCGCGATGAGCATGCTGACCACCTGCAGCCCGACGATTATCCCGATCTGGAAGTCGTTGTAGCCGACCGTGCTCGCATAGATCGGGACGAAGGTCTCGAACGCCCCTACCGCGAAATACTGCACGCCTTCCATGCTGGAGGTGATCATGATGTGGCGGTCCTTGACGACGTTCGAGAGCGCGCTGAGCATGCTCCCTTCGAACTTCTTCGCTCGGACGACGGAGGCGGGCTCGCCCCAAGGAATCAAGAAGAACAGGCCAAGCGCGATCACGGCCGTTATGCCGCACGTCAGGTAGACGCTCTGGAACCCGAACCAGAACATTAGCGAGCCACCGAGGAATGGCGCGATCCCCCTCCCCACCATCGTGAACGACGAATACGTGCCAAGCTTCTCTCCTCTAACCGAGGAAGGGAAGCGATCGGCCACCGCCGCCATCGCCACGGGCATGAAGACGGCCGTGGCGAACCCATGGTAGAACCTGATGATTATCAGCTGCCAAGCGGCGGTGACGAAGAGATAGCCGAACGGCGCGGTCGCGAAGATGATGAGCGAGTAGAGCAGGATCCTTTGCCTGCCGTTTCGGTCCGAGTATGCCCCTGCGATGGAGCTAACCAGTATCCCCGGGATGGGTGAGATCGCGCCGATGAGCCCAATCTCCGCCGAGGTCGCGCCAAGGTTCTGGGCGAGCAACGGGAGCGCGGGGCTCTTTGACATCGTCGACGTTAGGATGGCGAAGGCCGCCACTGTTCCGATGATCAACAGGAAGGTGTTCGCGTCCCTTCGGCGAGGCACCGGTGGGCATTCCCATGAGTGCTTAAATCCCGTCGGTCGGGATCGGATGGGTCAACGAACGACAATCAAGCGCGCAAGAAATCATCGCAGTACAGCTTCTGGTTCAGGAGTACCTGCCCTGCCTTGATGGTGGCCATCAACTGCTCGTCCTCTGGGTCGCAGATGACGGCGCTCAGTCCTGCTCCCATCAGCATCGCGAGGTAGGTGCGGTTGACGAGCGGCCTGTCCTTGGTGCCGTTGGACACGTTGCTCAGCCCCACGACCGTTCTTGGCGACGGGTCGTTCAACGATTGGAACATGCGCAGCGCCTCGATGACCTTCGGGCCCTGGTCCTGAGCTGCCTTCGTCGGCAGGATGAGCGGGTCAAGGAACAAGCGATCAGGCATGATCTCGTGCTCCATCGCGGTCGTGATCATCAGCATCGCCATCTCGGCCCGTGAAGCGGAATCATTGGGGATTCCGCGCTCGTCCATCGTCAGGCAGATGACTTCGGAACCGTGCTCGCGCGCCAGCGAGAATAGCTTTTCCATCTTCGCCTTTTCCGCGGTCGTAGAGTTGATGATCGACTTTCCCTTACATGCGTTCAGCCCCGCCGTCATCGTCTTGATCCCCGGGGTGTCAATGCTGAGCGGGACGTCGGTCACGTCTTGTATCGTTCGCACCAGCCACTCCATCACCGCCGGCCCATCCTCTCTTCCCGGGCCAGTGTTCACGTCCAGGGCGTGCGCTCCCTTCTCCACCTGCTTGAGCGCATGTTGCTGGATCCACTTGGCGTCACGATTGTCGATGGCCTTCGAGACGGACGAGAAGAGGCCGTTGATGCGTTCGCTGATGACGTACATGTTCCATTCCAGGTAAGAAGAGCGGGGGTAAAACCGTTGGCATCGGACGGCGGATGACCTAATGCTCAGGCTCGAAGTCAAGAGTACTAATCTGGACGTTCTCGTCCGGACCTACTTCTTCTTCTTTGCCGGGGCCGCCTTCTTCTTCGGGGGTTCCGCCTTCTTCTCCTTCTTCGCAGGGGCGCAGCACTTGCCCATGATGATGCCTCAGGAGAATAAGCCCGAGCCAGCAGATAAGCGTTTCACCTCTGGGCAGGCGCTAGCCCTCGAATGGTTTATTTGCGCGCGCACGATATCCTCTTGGCATACCCCTTCTGAGTATGCCCCGTGGACGGAGGCATTTCACTTGGTCAAGATCGAAAGGGCGCTGATCAGCGTTTCTGACAAGGCGGGCATCGTTGACTTCGCTCTTGCATTGAAGGAGGCAGGCGTAGAGATCATTTCCACCGGCGGGACCGCTGCCATGCTGGAGCGTGCCGGCGTGCCGACCAAGAACATCTCGGAGGTCACGGGCTGGCCGGAGATGCTCGATGGGCGAGTGAAGACCCTGCATCCGGTGATCCACGCGGGCATCCTCGCCAGGCGAGACCTGCCCGAGCAAATGCGGCAGCTGGAGAAGCTGAAGATCAAGAAGATCGACATGGTGGTGGCGAACCTCTACCCGTTCAAGGAGACGGTGTTGAAGGGAGCGGGTTTCGAGGAGATCATCGAGAACATCGACATCGGCGGCCCGAGCATGATCCGCGCCGCGGCGAAGAATGCGGAGGCGGTGGCGGTGGTCACGAACCCGAAGCGATATCCCGCGCTGCTCGAAGAGATGCGCTCGTCAGGCGGATCGATCGGTGCGGAAACGCTCCGGGCACTGATGCTGGAAGCCTATCGCACCACCGCCGTCTACGACGCCATGATCGCGCGCTACCTGGGCGACGTCCTCCTCGGAGACTTGTTCCCCTCGACGTTCGCCTTCGGCCTTGACAAGGCCTACGACCTCCGGTATGGCGAGAACCCGCAGCAGACCGCCGCCTTCTACACCGATCCCTTCTCGAAGGGCGTGAGCGTGGGTCGTAGCGAGAAGATGTGGGGCAAGGAGATCTCCTACAACAACATACTCGATCTTGAATCGGCGCTGGAGCTGCTGCGCGAGTTCCCGCTGCGGCCGACCGCCGTCGTGATCAAGCACACCAATCCATGCGGGATCGCGTCCTCGGACAATCTCGTGGACGCGTTCGTGACCGCCTACAACGTCGATCCGCTCGCGGCCTACGGATGCGTCATAGGGCTGAACCGCGAGGTCGACCAGGCGACCGCGGAGCAGATCAGCTCTCACTTCGTGGATTGCGTCATCGCGCCGGAATACGCGCCGGAAGCGATCGCGATCCTCGAGAAGAAGAAGAACATCCGGCTGTTGCGGACCGGCGCTCCGATCGAGCACGACGTCAAGCCAGAATTCAAGATGAAGAAGGTGAAGGGAGGGCTGCTGGTGCAGACCGCGGACAACAAGCCGCTCGATCCAGGCACTCTCCGCGTCGTCACGAAGCGCGCGCCGACCGACGAGGAGACGAAGTCCATGCTCTTCGCCTGGAAAGTCTGCAAGCACGTATGGTCGAACGCCATCATCATGGCGAAGGACGAGCGGGTGGTCGGCATAGGCGCAGGGCAGATGAGCCGTGTGGACTCGTCGCACATCGCAGGTTACAAGGCGAAGGACGAGGCGAAGGGCGCTGTGATGGCGTCCGATGCCTTCTTCCCGTTCCGCGACGGCGTGGACGAGGCGGCGAGGGTCGGCATCACTGCCGTCATCCAGCCGGGCGGCTCGATACGCGACGCCGAGGTGATCCAGGCCGCAGACGAGCACGACATAGCGATGGTCTTCACAGGCGTACGCATCTTCAGGCACTGAGGTCAACGTTTAGAAATCGCACAGTGATTCCGGAGCGATGGAAATGAGAAAGTCACTCGGTCCGCGCACCCTACTGTATCCAACGCCGGTACTCGTGATCGGTACCTATGACAAGGAAGGCAAACCGAACGCCATGACGGCCGCCTGGGGAGGGATATGCTGCTCGGACCCGCCGTGCGTGTCCGTCTCGCTGAGAAAGGCCACCTATTCGTACGGCAACATCATGGAGAAGGGAGCGTTCACGGTCAGCATCCCGTCGAAATCGCACGTGGCGGAAGCGGACTTCTTCGGCTTGGAGAGCGGCAAAGAATACAACAAGTTCGAGGCGACCGGCCTGACCCCGATTCGGTCCACCCTGGTCAACGCTCCCTACGTCGACGAGTTCCCGATGGTCCTCGAATGCGAGATGCTCCAGGCGAACGAGATCGGGCTGCACACGCAGTTCATCGGGGTGATCAAGGACGTCAAGGTGCGCGATGACATCGAAATCGCGGAGGACAAGGGCCTGATCTCCAAGGTCGACCCGCTCATCTACTCGCCCGACGACCGATCGTACTATTCGGTTGGCAAGAAGGTCGCGAAGGCCTTCGACGTCGGCAAGAAATTCCGCAAGCGGCGCTAGTGATCGTGCTCGTGCGGCTCCGGCTCGACCGCGGCGTGCGCCCCGCCAGGACGCCGGAACACGCAGATCTCGCCCTCGCATGCTTCGTACTCGATCTGGAGCGTGGTGTGCACGATCTTGAATTCCTGCCTTAGGAGGGCCTCGCAGTCCTTGATTATGCACGAGCAAGAGCTCACCGGCTGGTCCTCGACCTGTACGTGCGCGCTCAAGGCGACCACTCCCGAGCCGAGCGTCCAGGCGTGAACGTCGTGCACATCAACAACCCCTGGCACCTTCATCATCCGCGTTCGCACCTCGGACATGTCAAGGTAAGAGGGCGTGAACTCCAGCAGGATGAGCGTCGACTGGCTGATCACTCTCCAGGAGCTGTAGAGGATGATGATCGCGATGGCGATCGAGATGACCGGGTCGGCGATCGTCAGCCCGAAAGCGATGATGAGCAAAGCGCTGACGATGACGCCTATCGAGGAGAGCAGGTCACCGAGGATGTGCAGGAACGCTCCCTGCATGTTGAGGCTTTTCTTCGCCCCCTGCCTCAGTATCAGAGCTCCGACGATGTTCGCCATGAGTCCGAGCGCCGCCACGCCCAGCATGAGCGGGGCGTCGATCGGGACCGGGTTCTGGATGCGCTGCACCGCCTCGTAGACGAGCAGAATCGAGATGACGGCGAGCGCGACCCCGTTGACCAAGGCCACAAGGATCTCGACCCGAAGGAAGCCGAACGTCTGTTTCTCGCCGGCGATCCGGGCTGCCACCAGCCCCGCCCAAAGACTGAGGGCTAGCGCGAGAACGTCGGTGAACATGTGCCCGGAATCCGAAACGAGCGCGAGAGAGCCGCTCAGGACCCCTCCGACCAGCTCCACGATCGCGAAGGCGAGCGTCACTCCCAGCGCCAGGAGCAGCGGTCGGGCAGGGCCGACGGACTTGCGTAAAGCCTCGTCCAAATGCGCGTGTTGCGGCATTCGATTCACGAACGGATTGTCGCAGATATGAGGTATTCCATTGCCTGGTCGTTCTCCTCAAAATGCAGGGGGATTAAGTAATGGCAACTGGATGCTTCCCAGCGATGAAGTTCAAGGTCCGTTTCATTCCCGACAACGCCACCGCTGAGGTCGCGCGCGGCACCACCCTGCTCGATTCCGCAATCATGGCGGGGGTGGACCTGCAATCCACCTGTGGGGGTAAGGGAAGCTGCGGCAAGTGCAGGGTGGTGGTGGAGGGTGAAACGGATTCGAATCCCACGACGAAGATTGCAGAGGAACTGCTCGCGCGGGGTCACCGGCTCGCTTGCCAGACGTTCGTCGTCGATGACGTCGTCGTGCGCGTGCCCGAGGAGACCCGGATGCGCGCCGGGAAGATCCTCACTTCCCACTCGACCACCTCCCACCTCAAGCTTGAACCGATGGCGCTGGAAGTGGATGTCCAGCTTCCAAAGCCTGACCAGACGGACAATGTCGCGGACCTCGAACGCCTCGCTCGCGCCCTGAACAGGGAGGCCGGAGAGCTCCACGTCCCCATCGACCTGATGCGTGCGCTCCCGAGGCGACTGCGTTCACTACACTGGAAGGGAAAGGCGTTCCTCGCCGCAGAGGACCTTGGGGGTGGGCTCGTCGATTTCGTCTCAAGGGACAAGTGCCAGGTAGGGGCGGCTCTAGACATTGGCACGACGACCGTCGTCCTCTCGCTGGTGGATCTGAACAGCGGCAAGCTGCTCTCGACGGCCTCTGAATACAACAAGCAGATGCGCGCCGGTGACGACGTCATCGCGAGGATAGCCCATGCCGAGGAAGGTGGTCTGGACGAACTGCAGAGACTGGTCCTGGACACGGTCAAGGAGCTCCTGCGCGAGGCAAGGAAGGACTCGGAGACCCTCGGGCCTTGCGACCTCACGGCGCTCTCGGTGGCGGGGAACACGACGATGATCCACCTGTTCCTGGGCCTGGACCCATCGTACATCCGCCAGGACCCATACATACCGGCCACGAACGTTCCGCTCACCATCCACGGAAAAGAGAGCGGGCTCCCTATGCACCCGCACGGGCTCGTCTATTGCATCCCTGGAAGAGCAGGATTCGTCGGCGGCGACATCACCGCAGACGTGCTCGCTTCGGGCATGCATCAACGCGAGGAGCTGTCGTTGCTGATCGATGTGGGGACGAACGGCGAGGTCGTGCTCGGCAACGACCAATTCCTCGTCGCCTGCTCCACTTCCGCCGGTCCGGCCTTCGAGGGCGGGGAGGTCGGCTGCGGGATGCGGGCGATGTCGGGCGCGATCGAGAAGGTTTGCATCGCCGAGGACCTCGAAACGAAGGTCAGCGTTATCGGCTGCTTGCCGCCGACCGGCATTTGCGGCTCTGGACTGATCGATCTCCTCGCGCAGCTATTCGTGAGGGGGCTGGTTGACAGGAAGGGCAGGCTGCAAGCTGGAAGGACACGCATCAGGAAGAAGGATGAGGGGTGCGAGTACCTGGTGGTAGCCTCTTCTGGCCCCACTGGAAACGAGATCGTCCTCAGGGAGGATGACATCGCCAATCTGATCCGAACGAAGGCGGCCCTGTACGCCGGATGTCGGGTGCTCGCGAAGAGCGTGGACAAGACTTTCGACGAGCTCGACAAGATCTACATCGCAGGCGGCTTCGGAAACTACATCGACATCGAGAACGCGATCACCATCGGACTGCTTCCAGACCTTCCGAGGGAGCGCTTCGAGTTCATCGGGAACGGAGCGCTCGCGGGAGCGGTGCAGACGCTCCTGTCTGCGGAGAAGCGTCGGGAGGCGATGCGCGTACACGAGGACATGACGTACATCGAGTTGAGCAACTCGAGCGCGTTCTTCGACGAGTTCTCTTCCGCCTCTTTCCTGCCGCACACCGACCTGACGCTCTTCCCGACCGTTGCCAGGTCCATCGGCAGCTGAGGCGCTTCGCGACCCAGAAAAGGTTTATCAGAGTCGAGCAGGATGTGCGAGAGCATGTCCTGGGACTGCCTTCCCGTCTGCATCGGCTCCCTCCCTTACTCCGATCCAGCCAAGGCGGTCGACACGATTTTCGAGCATCTGCGTCGGATCCCCTTCTGGCCGCAGCTGCCGAACATCGGCTTCCGGGAGAACATGTACGCTCAGTACAGCGTTCATCTTCCTGGCGCGGTCATCGACGAGGCGAGAAAGCGCATCACCGTCAACCTGACCGGCTACGATCCCGAATCCTTCTACACCGCCGTCGTCTCGGACGACGTCGACCAATTCGTTCACCCCATTGACAGCTTCCATGGTCTGGCCGAGCTGATGGATCGGCAGCTGCCGAGAGAGGCAATCGCCGTCAAGGGGCAGGTCACCGGGCCGGTCAGCCTCGGGCTGCAGGTCTTCGACGAGAAGGGCAAGTCGGTGATCTACGACGAGACGTACTCGGAGATCGTGCGCAAGAACCTGAATCTCATGCTGCGCTGGCAGGAGAGAGCTCTCAGCCGCAAATGCCCACGAACGATCATGTTCGTCGACGAGCCCTCCCTCTCGTTGGTCGGCACTCCTTTCGCGGCCATCTCCGCTGAGCAGGTGCGCAACTGGATCGACGAGGTGTTCGAGGGAGTACGAGGGCACCGGGGTCTGCATTGCTGCGGCAACACGGACTGGCCAACGGTGCTGGCGACGAAGATCGACATCCTGTCTTTCGATGCGTATTCCTACGGGCACACGATCTCGCTCTATCCGCACGAGGTCGCCTCATTCCTCGATCGAGGCGGGACGATCTCCTGGGGCATCGTGCCGAACAGCGAGGAAGCGCTCGCGCAGGAGACGATGGGATCGCTAGTGGAGAAGCTCGAGGTCGAAATGGAGAAGCTCGTGGCCAAGGGGATCCCGAAGCGCAAGCTCGTCGAGAACGCGCTCGTCAGTCCGCAATGCGGCTTGGGAGGTCTGAGCGAAGAGACGTCCGAAGCCGCCATGCGCATGCTCGTCGCCGTCTCCAACGAGCTTCGCAAGCGCAACGGGTTGGAGGGATGATGAGCTTCCGGATCGCGGTCGCAGGCAAGGGGGGCGTCGGCAAGACGACGATATCCGCACTCCTGGTGCGCGCGCTGCACGAGCGCTCGAACAAGCTCATCATGGCGGTCGACGCGGACCCCAACTCCAACCTCGGGGAGAAGCTGGGTGTCAAACCCGAGCATACCATCGGGGAATTGCGCGAGGACCTTCTCGCCAAGGCAGATCAGGTCCCTGCAGGGCAAAGCAAGCAGGAGTTCGTGCAATACCAGATGCGCCTCGCAACTGTGGAGGGCGAGGGCTTCGACCTGCTTTCGATGGGGAGGCCGGAGGGGCAGGGGTGCTACTGCTACATCAACAACATCCTGCGCACCTTCCTGGACGTGGCCATGGACGATTACGACTACGTCGTCATCGACAACGAGGCGGGCATGGAGCATCTGTCTAGGAGGACGACACGAAGCATGGACGTCCTCGTGCTCGTAGCGGATCCGACAAAGACCGGGATCGAGACGGCCGATCGACTGGCTTCGCTCGCCAAAGAAATGAAGCTGCAGGTGGGATGCCTCGCGCTGGTGATCAACGGCGTGCGCGGTCAACCTCCGTCGGCGATAGGCGAAACGATGAGCGAACTCCTTTCCTGCAAGTCATTCGCGATCCCCTACAGCGAGGACCTGCTGGATCTGAACGCCGAAGGCCGCACGCTCTTCGAACTGAGCGATGGTGACCACGCGTACAAGGCCGTCAAAGCCATGACGGAGAGTCTGCTCAAACGTTGATCTTCAACTCATCGACTTCAGGAACTTCGGCAGTCCGCTCGATTCTTTCGGTCCGACCGTGACCTTCAGCCCGGTAGCGTCCTGCAGCTTCCCGCTCATCCGCGACACCATGCCCGGGATGACGATCTCGCCGCGCTTGGATTTGTCTCGGGCACCGGAAGCATCGAGCGCCTTGGACACGCTCTCAGGGGTGAGCTTCCCAGCAGAATAGGCGGTCATGACGCTCAGGCCCTCGGTATCCACGACCTGCAGCCAGACCGGCACCTTGCTCTTCTCGATGTCGGCGAGGACGGTGAAGTAGGTGAGCGAGAAGTTGGTGGTGAAAAGGAGCGGCGCGCTCTCGGTCGGGTTGTTGACTGGGTAGACGCCAGGTTTGACCTGGATCGGCACCTGCGGGTCGGTGAAGATGTTCTGGCGAAGAACGAACAGGGGAAGCGCTTGGGCCTCGCTTAGTTCGTCGAACACCACCAGCGAACCGTACTTCATCGTTGCCAGCAAGCCCATGAGAACGCCGTGCTCGCCACCATCCGCGTGCACGATCATGGGGTAGCCCAGGCCGCGGAACATCTTCTTGACCGACACCTTGCGGACGATCGAGGAGCGCTCCAGCAGTTCCTTGAGGTTCACCGCCCCCACGTCGAGCACGATGTCCTCAACGCCCATCGCTTTGATCTCAGAGACAAGGCCAGCGAGTTCGTTTAGGCCCCGATCATCCCGGACGACGAGGGGGCATTTCAGTTCCTTCGCGACCGCGGCGATCGCCTCATGGTTCTCCTTTGTCGCGCCATCCAGGAGGGGGACGCGGTCCATGATCCTCGCTGCCGCGTCCCGCAGCGCGTCCGCGGAGCTCGCACGCAGGACTATCGCCTTGTCGGTCCTCAAAGCGACCAGGCCAGCGACTTCCGTGAATCTGACCGGGTCCTTCGATTCGTACTTGACCGCGATCGCGTCCAAATCGAGAATCTGGCCGACGCGTTCGAACTTCATCTTGGCGAACGTCTCGAGCTTGCGAGCCACCTCCTCATCGCTGAGGGCGTCGCTGACGGTCCCGGCGAACGCCGTCGGATGGAAGAACTTCTTCTCGTGGCGATAGAGCTCGGTCTCGTCGCCCATTTCGACTATCCTCTTTCCCGAACCGAATCTCACCAGACGGATCGGCGGCGCGGCGGACGCGGCCAGTTGCATCTTCGCTTCATCGGAGACGAACGGGCAGTCGTCGAGCTTCGCCTTCGAGTTGGCGATCTGCATCGCGAAGGCGAGGCAGGTCGGGAAGTTGCACTTTCCACAGTTCTTCTTCGGCAGGAGCTTGAAGACCTCGATCGCGGTCGGCATCTAGACCCCTCCGAGAAGCTCGTCGATCCCGGCCCTGAGGATCTTCGCCGCGGACGGACTCCGGACGATCAGTATGTCCGCGCCTGCGAGGAGCGCGGCCAGTCCAGTCGTTGCCTCCCACCAGATCGCTCTCTCCTTCAGGCCGTCGTGGCCCTCGATATCCTCGGACGCCTCCTTCGCTTTCCAGGCGGAGCTGGTGTCGCAGAGCAGGGGCACCTGCAGCATTCCATCCCCCATCAGCGCCGCGAGGCGGATGCGCTCCATCACTGAGTAGGTGTACTCCAGACCCGTACCGAGAGAGGCCATGAGCGGATCGGTGACGATCTGCTCCTTCTTCACGCCGAAGTCGGTCAGCAGGATATTTATCTGCTTCGCGAGATTGATATCGAGGTTCGAGAAAGAGATGATCGCCTGGTAGTTCGACATGGCGGCCGCGGAGATCGATTTGTACGCTGACTCCTCGGCATGCCCGAGAAGCAAGCGCTCCTTCGGTCCGACGTTGCTCACCGCCTCCATGACCTTGGCGTCCTTCTCCTCGTGGCCGCTTCCGTAGACGATGAGCGGGACGGGGACGGCGTCCAAGATCGCTCTGACCGTTCTCGCCGCCTCTTCGGGAGAACGGTTCTCCTCCTCCGGGTTCGTCGAGTGGAGCTTGAGGCAGACGAGGTCGGCGTGGTTCTCTTCGACCCACTTCTTCGCCCACGCGACCGGGTCCTTGGCGGCTTCGCCCAGCTCCTCCAGCACCTGCGGCTGCAGGTCGGTGGGCTTGTCGATGACCTCTCCGGCGATGAGCGGTCGGTTGTGCATGAGCGATTCGTACGAAAGGAAAGGCATGCCGCCCTCGCCGCCGACGAGGAGCTGCTTGGATCGAGTGCCGCCCTTCTCATGAGTCGCGCCTAGGGTGACTGAGCCGATCTTGCCCGTCCATTTCTCCTTCGGAATCGGAACCTCGACCATGCTACGACCTCACTGCATCAGCGACGGCATGTTGAGCGCGGGATGCCCGACCTTGGCCATGAACTCCGCCAACCCCTCGGCGGTCTCCGCAGTCGTCTCATCGGCGATCTTGTCCACGAAGTCGGGCACTCCCAGCTCCTCCGCCCTCCGCTTCAGCGGCTCCGCGAGCTGACTCTTCAGCTCCTTCGGCATCCACGCGATGCGCAGGAAACCGCCCTCGGCGGAGATGAACTTCTTGCTGAATATGTACTTGCGGCCGATGCCGATGAATCCCGGCGTCTGCTTGCCTCCGCCGATGCTGCCGGCCAGGGTCGAGAACTTCATTCCTACCGGTGTCATGCTGGCGAACTCCCGGTTGACGAGCACCACCGCCTGAGCGTCCGCGGTCATCGCCACGATCACTTCGAAGCATCCGCAGGACGTCATCGGATACTCCATGATCGAATAGGCGTTGAAGACGTCTAGCTTGCCGTGTGTGAGCTTGTAGACGGCCGCGTTCACGCCGCGCCACTGCCCCTTCGCAGAATCGATTGCTTCACCTTTCAAGATCGGCTGGTTTGGTCCGGTAGGCGTGATCTCCTTGCTCGCTTTCGCATCGAGCCAGTTAATCGCGCCGCAGAGGCCGAGGCGTTCAGGCGTGATAACGCAGACATGGCCAGGTGCGAATGAGTCGCAGTTCTTAACAACGATTCCGTTGACCGTGTAGTTGTGGGTTTCATCAACGCTGAAGTTGTAGACTCGATCGTCACGCATGGCAACCCTCTCAACTGACCTCACTTTGGTGAAGCGAACATTTGTGTTCGCCCAAGATTGAAGACATCCGTAGTCTGGATCAGTTGGTGGCACCTGACCCTTGATTCCGCTCAGGAATGTACGCAATTTCTCCTTACTAGGTCTGTATTCCTTGTGCCTCCAGCTCCAGATTGTCTTATCATCGATTGGAAGGCTTGACTTGACAATCGGGTAACGCTCGAGGAGTCTATCAATAGCTGGTGCGCATGCAAATGAGACGGCATCGTATCGGTGAACATGCCCAGGATCCGCACGTCGCCGCATTGTGGTGAGTTTGCCAAGTTTCTCCGGATGGTGCGAACCCACAATTTGGAGGAACATCAGCCCGTCCCGTCCACTGCTCGTGGAGACAATATGACCTCTGGTTCCTTTCGAAATGTATGTCGCGATTCCGAGACGTTTCAGAAGCAAACGGATGTGCTTCGCCTCGACTTCCGAACGACAGGTTATCGAAGCCTTTGTCGGAGAAACAGTCCCGTCCCCATCGAACAGCCCGCGAAGGAACGCGGCTACTAAATCGTTCGGAAGCCTCGAGATCTGATACCCGGTCCACTTCTGCTTTCTTGTTCGACAACCGATTCCAAGTCCCGAGATAAGCCTGCCGAACAACGTGTTCATGACATGGGAGACGGTCACTGGTTTCCTGCTTGTTACGACCAAACCATTTGATTCTGAAACGTGGGGTAGTGCGACAAGCTCGCTGGGCGGCTGACCGAACAGGTCCTGGATTATTTTCGAGAATCGGATGGTGAGCGCCGGCTCACTATTCGTGAATTGGACATGGACCCCGCTCTTGCCGTTCTTGCCCCGCCATATCACGCATCCGTCAGAAGCCACGAGTCCGGCGGCATACATTATCTCATCGTCCAATCTAGGCCTGTGTATGGTCGTGCCCGCCTGGAAGACTCGAACGCTTTCCTTCGCTTCGTCCCAATTCTCACCGATGGATGAGAAGACCCTCTTGATCTGGCAAATTGTCAGTCTCCTCTTGCTTGGAGCCCCATCGTAGAACACGTTGTAGAGGTGATGATATTCGACTCCTATCTCGGATGCCAATTCCTGAATGGTTGTCTTTGCGGATATCCTGGCCCACAGTTTCCTATAGAATTCATCGTCGGACACCTTGTAGTCATCCGGGAGATAGTCGATGACCGAGAGTGATCCATTGGGGACTTCTTCGCAGTCGGGGTAGGCTTCGACGAGCACGTCACCCTTATTCAGCCGACCCGCGGCAATCCAGGCAAGTCCGTCTTTGGTTTCGACCAGAACCTTGTGATTTGAGGTGACCGAGAGGGTGTTCCCGTTCCTGAGGGCTATCTTAGTCAGGTACTTCGGCGCCGGGTTAACAAAAAGCTCTCTCATCGGCCGAGATTCCATTCTGTCGTTGTGAAACGTGACAACGGTCTCTGGACCGTAGTCCGCGGCTCGCTCCACAAGATCTTCTACCTTCATGAACGAGCCATCAGCGAGGGTGATATCTTCCCCCGCTGGTACACAGAGAGAGCAACTGTAGAATTCTTCGACCCCTTCATCATCCAAACCCGCAAGGCGCTCATCTCTCTTGCCGTACTTCGCCATGGCGTCAGGAAGTAAGCCTCTCACGGTTGCTTCGTCTGTGATAATGGTCACCTGGACACGTGAGATTATGTTGCCGAAATCGTTCTTGATTTTGGCTACAAGGATATCTCCGAAATGGCTGAATCGCAACCCAGCCGCCACAGACCTCTTGCTTAGGCGGATCCAAATGGTGTTGCGCTGCCCGGTGTGCCACGCACCTTCCGCGAAGTTGATGTAATGGTGGATGCGGCGCTCGATGACCGACTCGAAGTCCTCCTGCATCTTCTTGCCGAAGACATCCACAATGATTGCGAGAGAGGTCTTCCCACCCTCTGGCATCTCGTTCACATCCTTTCCGATGAGAGCGATCTTGCCGTCCTCGACCTCTTCCTCTGGTTTCATTCGCAGCAGCTCAAAGGCGGCAGTCTTGGCTGCCCCGCCCGCTTCGATGTACGTCTCCGGCCTGCGTACCGTTTCGCCTTCAAACGCAGGGCCATACGCGACTGGTATCTGCACCGGCGCTAGTCTCACCTGGATACCGCGCAGTTCGATCGCTTTCTGTATCATGTGCTCGTACTCGGGAACGGAGATGAAGCGCTCCGGAACCTGCTCTATAGGCTGGTCGGTGATCGTCGGAGAGCCGTTCAGCAGCACCGCGAACTCAGCGGCCGCCTTGATTGCGTCGATCGGGCCGAGCTGCAGCACGAACACCTTCGGGCGCATGGCCAGATAATTGCGAATCCGCTCCCGATCCCCTTTCTGCACGTTGCCGAACGTCAGCGCCGCGCGGATCGCGAAATTCAGCCCATGGATGACCTGAGTGAACTCGCCGACAGGGTAGAGCCTCACGTCCAAACCGGTCCGCACCCCCTCGTCCTCCAATTGGCGGATGGTATCGAAAGAAGCGATGATCAGCATCCCCTTGCTCTGGCAATCGCGAACGATGCGCGCCAGCTTCTTCGAGTCCTCAGCCGCACCTACCAGCACAGCGCATCCTGGAATGGTGTCGTCGACGAGAGCGACCCCGAGCTCACGCAGAACCTTGTCCGGGATGAAGCCACAATAAGGCGTTCCCTCGAACGGCTTGTCCGTGCCGATGTAGCGGAGTGCCTCTGTGATCTCGGCCGCGACCATCGTCGCCTCACCGGCTGCGATCGCGTTCTCGTAGGTCGCCTCTGGCTTCAGGATCCCTCTCGCATCTCCCAGGGCAGCGGGAAGGTCGCCGAGCCTGTGCACCTCCCTGCCTTGCCAGGCGAAGAGCGACGGGAGCATGTACGCCGTTTCGGGGAACTCGACCTTCTGTTCGTACCCATACCTATCGATCGCGACCGAGAGCAGGAGGTCCGCGTAGCCGGTCGCGATGATGCCTCCGTCGACGGCCATCTGGAACAGCTGTTGGTTCTTGAGCCCCGGTCCCACCGGGACTTCATAGGCATTCGTCCATTTCGACTTCCAGCGGCGCCGCTCAATCTCGTTGAGCAGCTTCTTCGCCGCTTCGCTCGGGTCAGGCTCGAAGATGAAGTTGCCGCCGAAGACATCCCGAGCGGTGTTCGAAAGTACCTCGACGATCAGCGGCGAGCCGTAGATGTAGTTGATTGTGCCGACGTGGACGGTGAGACCGAGGGCGACGCACCAAGTGCCGATGCTAAGGGCCTTCTCGTGATTCGCTTCCGGTGCCGATGCGACGAAAGGTATCGAACTGACGTCCACTCCGAGGGAGTTGGCTAGCGAGGTCGCGAAGTTCATCGCTCTGGTGTTGTCGACACAAGAGCCCATGTGCCAGACCGGTGGCAAAGCGACGCCGTTCGCGTTCTCGAGGTCGCGGATCAGCTTCTTTAGCCCTGGACCTGCGTAGCGCTCGGTGGCGTCGCTCGATAGGAAACCATTCTTCGCCATTGCTCCGGCCGAGCATCCGGTCGCGAGCACCAGAACATCGTTCTTCAACAATTCTTTGGCGATGGTGACGTGATTCAGGTCCTGCTCGGCACGCTGATTGTTGCAGCCGGCCATGAGGGCGATCCCCCGAAGCTGCCCGTGTGCGAGCGCGTCGATCAAAGCCTTTAGCGGCCGCTCGGGAGAGAGCTTCGAGAACAGCTCCTCGATCTGTTCCAGGCTGAAGCCGGCGATGACTTCTGCCTTTACGTTAGGGATATGAACTTTGGTCGGATCGCGGCGCTTGAACGCTTCGATTGCCATGCCGACGATCGCCCTCGCGCTCTCCTCCGCGTCCTCCTCCCGGAACTGAACGTGAGTGTCATAGGGAATGTGGACGTTGAGCATGGTCGTGACCATCTCGGTGTGCACGCACTGACAGATCTCCGCGAGCGAGGGCATGATGCACTGGTAGTCTGCGACGAGCAGGTCCACCGCCCCCGTCGCGAGTGCGAGCTCCTGCGAAGCGAAGTTCGCCGCCATGCTCACCCCTTTGCGCATGAGCGTTTCGTTGCCGGTGCAGCATATGCCGACGATGTTGATGCCGCTCGCACCGGCCTCCTTCGCCTCCTTCTCCATCTTCCTGGCGACGTCGACGACGACCTCGCTCAGCACTGGGTTGTGCCCGTGTATGGCGATGTTGACGGCATCCGCCTTGAGCGCGCCGAGGTTGGCGTAGGAGCGCACCAGGTGCGGCGTTCCGAAGAGCGAGTCTGATAGGTCCGTCGAGATCTGCATGCCGTCGTAATCGGCGATGGAGCAGGCGATGCCGCCGAAGACCAGCGGTATCGGGTCCGCGTCGCATCCCAGCGAGGTGCGGTGCATGACGTCGGAGATGGCGTGGTCGATGTTGTGCGGAAGCAGCCCATGGTCCTCGAGCAGCTTCCGTCTAGAGGCGGTGATAGTCGATGTGGTGAACGTGAGCGGTTTCGCTCCGAAGCGGGCATAGTCCTCCAGAGCCTCGGCGACGACCTTGCGGGCAAGGTCCTCGACGGCCACGCCGGAGAAATCGATCCCCAGGCGCGATGCGATCGACCGGACCTTCGCCTCGTCCTTCACGCGATAGGACGGCGCCCTGCCATCGAGCACCTTCAGCAGCGTTTCCGCGATGTGCCTGCCGTGCCCGGAGTGCGCGGCCGCTCCCCCCGCGATGTGCCGGATAAGGTTCCTGGCGACGATTGTGTAGTCGCGCGCCCCACAGATTCCCTGGACCGGCCTCCCTCTGAAGGGGTTGATCCGGCATGGCCCCTGCAGGCAATTGTTGCAGCAGACGCCGAGCTCGCCGAAGGAGCACTGAGGTTGCATCGCCGCATAGCGGTCCCACTGCGTGACAATCTCATTCTGCTCGGCGATCTCAAGGCCCTCTTTCGCCCCGGGGTCGCAGCTTTTGCCCCTGGCGCTCTTGTCGCTGGAGACCATTCATGACCTCTGTGGTAGTGGAAGCGTCTTTCGAACTGCGTCTGCTTATAAAATCGTTGGCTCGGACAAGCGTGTCGAGACAGGAAAACCATTCATAGCGGCAGGGACGGTATTCCGTCTGGGAGTCTCATGTCGTCCGAGCGGAACTCATCTCGCCATATCCCTGGAATGCCCGCGCACACGTATTCGATCGTCGCCCGCGATCCCAACACCGGCGAAATGGGCGTCGCGGTCCAGAGCCATTGGTTCTCGGTGGGCACCGTCGTGTCCTGGGGGGAGGCGGGGGTGGGGGTGGTCGCCACCCAATCGTTCGCCAATCCCGCATTCGGTCCGGACGGGCTCGAACTTCTGAGGAAAGGCGCGTCCGCGAGGGAGGCAGCGAAGAGGCTCGTGGATGCGGACGAAGGCCAAGACTTCCGTCAGCTGGCGATCCTATCGAGGAAGGGAGAGCCGTTCGCTTTCACCGGTGAGAAGTGCGTGGCGGAGGCCGGGCACGAGGTGGGCAAGGACTGCTCCGCCCAAGCGAACATGATGCGGAAGAGCACGGTCTGGCACGCGATGATCGCTGCGTTCGAGTCGACCGAGGGCATTCTGGCCGAGCGGATGTTCGCGGCTCTCGAAGCCGCCCAGTCCGAAGGAGGGGACATTCGAGGCCGGCAGTCAGCGGCGATGCTCATTGTCCGAGGGGAGCCCATTGGCAAGATCTGGAAAGATCGGACGATCGATCTTCGCGTCGAGGACAGTCCCGACCCGCTCAAAGAGCTCAAGCGCCTGATGAAAGTACAGAGGGCGTACGAGAGCATGGATGCAGGGGACGTGTTCGTGGAGAAGGGCCAGATGCAGGAGGCGATGCGCAGCTACTCGGAGGCGGAGAGGCTCTTCCCTCAGAATGAGGAAACGAGGTTCTGGGTAGCCGTTACACTGGCAAACTGCGGCAAGCTTCCGGAAGCAAGAAGGCGAATGCGCGCCGTCGTTCGGAAGAACGCCGACTGGAAGATCCTCTTGAAGCGTATTGGAAAGACCGGCGTTCTGAAGGTGGATCCCGAGTCGCTGCTCTGAACTTGTCGGTCTTAATAACCTTGATTACCCAAGGGCTCGAGAGAAGTCTGCGTGGCTCTCAGCGCCAAGCTCGGTCTCTTCGACGCCTTCAGCATAGGGCTGGGGGCGATCATCGGAGCGGGGATCTTCGTGGTCACGGGAGTGGCCGCTGGAGTCGCCGGACCGGGCCTCATGCTGTCGCTCATCATCGCCGCGGTCGTTTCCGCGTTCACCGCCATGAGCTTCGCCGAGCTCGCTCATCGAATCCCCAAGGACGGAGGCGGGTACGAGTTCGCTCATGAGATAATCTCGCCGATGGGGGGCTTCATTTCCGGATGGCTCTGGCTGAGTTCGAACGTGATCACCGGGGCGGTCGTGGCGCTGGGGTTCGCGAGCTATCTGGCCATCTTCATTCCTCTGCCCGTGAACCTGATCGCGGCTTCGGCCTGCATCGTCGTCACAATCGTCAATTACCTGGGAATGAAGGATTCCGCGCTGCTCAACGACATCCTGGTGGTTTTCAAGGTGCTCGTGCTCCTGGCGTTCTTTATCATCGGAGCGCTCTTCGTCAAGCCGAGCAACTTCGCGCCGTTCCTTCCTCACGGGTCGATAGGCGTCATGGAAGGCGCCGCGCTCGTCTTCTTTGCCTACGCCGGCTTCGGCAGGGTGGCGATGGTGAGCGAGGAGGTGCGCGACCCGCAGAGGACGGTCCCGAGGGCCATCCTGCTGTCCCTCGTGATCTCCGCTCTGATCTACTTCGCCGTGTCGTTCGTCGCCATCGGGATGATCGGCGCGCCCGCGCTCGCCGTCTCGGGATCTCCCCTCGCGGACGCCGCGGCGAGCGCGAACGCCTCCCTCGCGAACGGCATCGCACTGGCGGCGCTGGCGGCGACTCTTAGCGTGCTGCTGACGACGGTCCTCGGTATGTCGCGCATCTCGTACGCGATGGCCAGGAACCACGACCTCCCGCGAGCGCTCATGAGGGTGCACAAGAAGAGAGGGACGCCCTACGTGAGCATCATCATCCTCGGCTCGCTGATGACGATAATGGCGCTCTTCTCCAATCTCCTGCTCGCGGCGGCGCTCTCGAACTTCGCCTCGATAATCTACTACCTGCTCGTGAACGCGAGCGCCCTTAGAATGAAGGAGCCGTTGTACTCGAGAGCACTCCCCATCCTTGGAATGGTGACATGCCTGGCATTGCTTCCGTTCCTCGGGCTCCAGGCCTGGGCGTATGGGATCCTGATCCTTGTGGTCGGATTGATTGCGTTCTTCCTGCTGAGGTGGGTCCTGTCACGACGTACCGCCAGACCGTTCAAGCCTATTCGATGACCACGAGCACCTTTCCGCCTTCGACCGCCTCGCCCGCCTTGACCCTGACCTCTTTGATCGTGCCGCCCATTCCCGCCAGGATCTCGTTCTCCATCTTCATGGCCTCGAGGATGAGCACCAGGGTGTTCGGCTGCACCTTGTCCCCGGACTTCACCTTGACGCTGATGACCTTCCCCGGCATCGGGGCGGTGATGTTGCCGTGGGCTTCCTTGGGGCCGGTCTCCTCCTTCGTCTCTTCCTCGGCCAGCTCCATCTTCTCCAGTTCGATGACGGGCTCAACGGCCACCTGCATCAGGCGATCTCCGAGGGTCACCTTCGCGCCCGCGTCCAGCTCGCCGTCGACCTTGATCGGCACGAACTCCCCGTTGACGCTCACGCCGCCGTCGCGGGGAACGCACTTGAACGCCGAGTCTCCGACCACCACCTTGTAGTCGCCCGCGTTCTTCTCCACCTGCACCTCGTACACCTGTCCGTCGAGGCGGATGCGCAGCTTCATAGCAGCCAGCCTCCCCCGCCTCGGAGCGACTCACGCCTGGCCGCCTGCTTCCACAGGTCCATCTCCTGCCCCCCAGCGGTGCGCGCCCGCGCCCGCTTCTCCGACGACTGCACGTAGAGGGCTGCCAGAGCGGCCAGGTCCCTTCCGTTCGCGCCTTTCTCCATGAGCGCCCTCTCCTTGAAGAAGTCGATCGCGACCGCCGGGAAGAGCGCGTACGAAAGCACGTCCTCCTCGTTGCGCGCATAATCCTTGACCTCCGCGGAGAGCTTCTCGAACTCCGGCGGAAGCAGGTCCGCTGGCCTCACGGTGATCGGCTTCTCGTCCCCGATGATCTTCTTGCGGATCTCCGCCGAGATGGGAGCGGGGGTCTTGCCGTACATCCCGCGCACGAGCATCTTCGTCTCGTTCGTGGTGCGCTTGTAGCGCTCGCCAGAGATGACGTTCAGCGTCGCTTGCGTGCCGACGATCTGGCTGGTGGGCGTCACGAGCGGCACGTACCCGAGGTCGGCGCGCACCCGGGGAACCTCCTCCAGCACGTCGTGCATTTTCGATTCCTGCTTCGCCTCCTTGATCTGCGCCGCCAGGTTGGACATCATGCCCCCCGGTATCTGAAAGAGGAGGACGTCCGTGTCGATGGCGGTGTGCTCCGACTCAAAATCGCCGTACTTCTTGCGCACCTTGTTGAAATGCTCCGCGATCTCCGCGAGCAGCTTGAGGTCGAGGCCAGTGTCGTACTCTGTCCCCTTGAACATCGCGACCGCTGTTTCGGTCGGAGGTTGGGACGTGCCCATGCTGAGCGAGGAGATGGCGGTGTCGATGATGTCCGCGCCCGCCTCGACCGCCTTTTCGTAAGATGTCAACGCCATTCCAGACGTCATGTGTGAGTGAACGTGGATTGGGAGCGAAGTCTCCTCCTTGAGACCCTTGACCAGATCGTACGCGTCGTGAGGCGACAGCAACCCTGCCATGTCCTTTATGCAGATCGTGTTCGCGCCCATCTGCTCCAGCTTCTTGCCCATCTGCACGAACCCAGCGATCGTGTGCACTGGGCTGATGGTGTACGAGATCGCTCCTTCCACGACCGCTCCTACTCTCTTGGCCACGCGCATCCCCGTCTCCATGTTGCGCGTATCGTTGAGCGCGTCGAAGATCCGGAAGACGTCGATGCCTCTCGCGTGCGCTCTCTCCACGAACTTCTCCACGATGTCGTCGGAGTAGTGGCGGTAGCCCACGATGTTCTGCCCGCGCAGCAGCATCTGGAAGTGCGTGTTCGGCATCGCCTTGCGCAACTTCGTGATTCTCTCCCACGGGTCCTCGCGTAGGTAGCGCAGGCAGGTATCGAACGTCGCCCCTCCCCACATCTCCACGCTCCAGTACCCTACTTGGTCGATGAGCGGTGCGACTGGCAGCATGTCCTCCGTGCGCATCCGCGTCGCCAGAAGCGACTGGTGCGCATCCCTTAGCACGGTGTCGATGATCTTGACCATCTGCAGCCCTCACATCGGCATGTTGCCGTGCTTCTTCGCCGGCCTGGTTTCTCTCTTGCGGTCGAGTGTTCTGAGCGCATTGATCAGCTTCGGCCTCGTTTCTCTAGGCTCGATGACGTCGTCGATATACCCCTTCTCCGCGGCCACGAAGGGATTGGCCTGGGTGCGGCGGTACTCCGTCGCCAGCTCCTCGCGCTTCGAGGTCGGGTCGTCGGCGAGGATGAGCTCCTTCTTGTAGACTATGTCGATCGCCTGCTCCGGGGCCATGATCGCGATCTCCGCCGAAGGCCAAGCGTAGCTGATGTCGGAACGGATGTGCTTCGAGCCCATGACGCAGTACGCGCCTCCGAAGGCCTTGCGCATGATGAGCGTGACCTTCGGCACCGTCGCCTCGCAGTAGGCGTACATCAGCTTCGAGGAGTTGCGCACCATGCCCAGGGTCTCCTGTTCCACGCTCGGAAGATAGCCAGGCACGTCGACGAAAGTGACGATGGGGATGTTGTAGGAGTCGCAGAACCGGATGAAACGCGCCGCTTTGATCGAGGCGTGCGAGTCAATCGTGCCGGCCAGCACCGAGGGATGATTCGCCACGACGCCGATCGTCTGGCCGTCGAGCTTGGCGAATCCCGCGATGATGTTCGGAGCGTAGTTCTCCTGCACCTCCAGGAATTCGCCGTCGTCGATGATCTTGCGTATCGCGAGGTGCATGTCCAGCGGCTTGATGCGGTCCTCGGGGACGATGGTGTTCAGGGTCTCGTCCACGCGGTCCGGCGTGTCCTTCGGCTGCGTGCGCGGCGACCCCTCCAGGTTGTTCGACGGAATGTACGTCAGGAGCTTCTTCGCCTTGCGCAGGCACTCCGCCTCATCGTTCGTGAGGAAGTGCGCGCTTCCGGACTTGTAGGTGTGCACCTCCGCCCCGCCCAAGTCCTCGATGTCGATGTCCAGGTTCTGCACCTGCTTGATGACATCGGGGGCGACCACGAACATCTGGCTCGTGCCCTCCACCATGAACGTGAAGTCGCTCAGGCCCGGGAAGTAGATCGCTGGTCCGGCGCACGGACCGAGTATGAGCGTGATGACGGGGATGACTCCCGATGCGAGCGTCAAACGGAACGAGATCTCGGCGTAGCCAGCAAGAGAGTCCATGCCCTCTTGCACGCGCGCTCCTCCCGAATCGTACATTCCCACGACCGGGCAGCCGTTCTTCGCCGCGAGATCGATCACCTTGCAGATCTTCAGTGCGTGCATCTTGCCGACCGAGCCAGCGAACACGGTGAAGTCCTGCGCGAAGACGTAGACCTGCTTTCCGTCGACGGTGCCGTAGCCGGTGACGACGCCATCCCCTGGGATCTTGTTGCGGTCCATGCCGAAGGCGCTGCTCTGGTGCGTGAGGAAAGCATCCAGTTCGACGAAGCTGCCTGGGTCAAGGAGCACCTCGATGCGCTCGCGCGCGGTCATCTTCCCCTGCTTGTGCTGCCGCTCGATGCGCTCGCTCCCACCGCCTGCCTTCGCCCGCCGCCTGAGCTCTCTCAGCTCACGCAGCTCCTTGTTTTCCTTCCCGGCCTCCTCTCCAGCCATTTTCCTCACATTCCAGATTTAGCGAATGAATTATGCTTGCGGTAATAATCCTTTCGTGGCTCAGCGCGGGGCGCAACGACGCGAAGCGTCGTGTCGCTCACCCATCCCAACCTTATCAGCGGTCCCTCGTCTGTTCTGATCGTGAGCGAGCCGTCCTTGTTGACGTGCAACGCTTTGCCAGTGACTGATTGATTGCCCATTCGCGCTTCCACTTCCGCACCCAATACTGAGGACCCCTTCTTGTACTCATCCTCTGGAAGCTCCCCTTTTACGAAGTCCGAGTAGAAGCCGTCGAACCGTCGCAGGCATTCAGTCAGCAATTCATCTAGGTCGATCTCTCTTCGCAGGATCTCGCTCAGGCTCGCTGCTTCGCTGAGATCCGGCGGCACCGGTGCGTTCGCGTTGATGCCAATCCCGATGATCACCGAATCGATGCGGTTTAGCTTGCTGACGCCTTCTACGAGTATCCCGCCGACCTTCTTGCCTTCGATCTCGAGGTCGTTCGGCCACTTGACCTCGACGCGCGCCCCCGTCACCGCTTCGACCGCTTCCGCAAACGGAACGCAGCTGAATACCGTCATGCGAAGCAGTTCTTTGGCCTTCAAATCGGGGCGCAACAGGATCGAGAAGTAGAGACCGCCTTCGGGGGACGTCCAGGCCCGACCCATCCTCCCCCGGCCGTGGGTCTGGGAGGCTGCGACCAGCACCACCCCTTCAGGTTCCCCGTTCTTTGCCAGCTCCTTGAGCACATCGTTGGTCGAGCTGACCTCCGACCTGCGCACGATTCGGCTCGGGATCTTCATCTCAACCTCGCGCGCTAGAACTCGATGCTCCTGAATCCCGTTAGCTGGAACTTTCCTTTCAAGGCGGCGAGGCGGCCTTCGAGAGCATGCTTGAGGTCCTCAACGCCTCCGGCGAATCCGCTGACATCCGCGACCATCTCGAGGGACATCGTCTCGTAGTACACAAGCACCTTGGTGGAGACGGAGAGCAGGTTGATCCCCTGGTCGGCGAGCGTCTTCGTCACCTCGAAGATCGCGCCGGGCTTGTCGGGGATCGTGATATCGATGCTCGCGAGCCTGGTGTTCGTGCCAACAGGAGTGATCGAAAGCACCCACGAGTCCTGGTCCGCCACCACCGCGACTGGATTGCCGTCCTTCAGCCCTTCGAGGGCCATGAGGTACTCATCGGGGATCTGGAACTCCCCGTTGGCGATGGCGATCGGCGCCTTCCCGGTCCTCTTGATAGGGCGGACCTTGACGCTTGAGCCGGGCGCGACAACCCCTTTTGTGAAACGGTCGCTGATGTTCGCCGCCTCGATCATCATGGCGTCTGTCTTGTCGAGCGCAGCGGCGTTCTGCCTCTTCAGCCCCTCGAACTCCTCCTTGAGCGAGGCCGAATCGCCGTAGTATGAGAGGTCAACAGTCATCTTCCAGACCATGCAGACGTTCGAGATCATGCTGAGCGAGACGGAGTTGAGGATGTCGATGTTCCTCTCCCCAAGGAACTTGGCCGCCTGCGCGCATGCGCCAGGCACGTCGAGCATGTAGAAAGTGAGAACGCAGATCTCGCGGTAGTTATCCGGTCCGAACGTGGAGAGCACGATCTCGTAGCTGACCTTTCCATTGTGTTCGTAGCGGAACATCGCGGTGAAAACCTTGCTCCCGTTCACGATACCCAGAGGTGCGCCGATCCTCTCACTGATCTTCACCTTGGAACCAGAGATCCTGCCAAAATCGTGGATCCTCATGCTCAGACCAGGCGCAAAAAGGAATAGCCCTTGATAAATCTTGTCATGTTGGCGAGGTTTCTCGGGGCTTTTCTTGGGGATTACCTCTATTCTTTGGGCACTATGCGACTATTGTTAATGCACGAGACTTCGAATTTCGAACTATCGGTTCGAATGACATCGAAATGCGAATCAATAAATAGGGCACTTTCCGTAGGTGGCCGCTAACTAGGTAGATTGCTACCTATGCCGAGGGAATAGATGACTTGGGCATTCGGAGTCCGGGGCGGACGCGTCAGTCCCCTTCAGTTCGTGATGCTGGTCAAGCTTCGCGAGCGCCCGATGTACGGTTACGAGTTGCTCAAGGCGCTGCGCGAGGACTTCGAAGGGCTGTGGCCCCTGCAGACTGGAACGCTCTATCCATCGCTGAAGCGCCTGGAGGACCAGGATCTGGTCCGGTCGGAGCAGAAGGACGGCGTGGACTACTACTCCCTCACCGAAAAGGGGAATGAGGCGATCGCCGACAAGGCAAGGAAGATGCCTGGAGACCTCCGCCTCATGATCCGGTATTTCGAGGTTTTGGAGAAGGCGGCGAAGGAGTTCCCGGCGGAGACATCAAAGGACGCGGGCACGCAAGAGGAGATGAGGCGGTCCTTTAGGGAGATGTTCGAGCGGGACACGTTCTCGCCACAAGAGCGGCTCAGGATCCTGAAGCAACACCGGGACGCGCTTGTGGCCAGGTTGGCGGCCATCCATAGGGAAATAGAGGAACTAGAGAGCAAGCAAGGCAAGGAGGATGAGAGCTGATGGGTACTGTGATCGAGGTTAAGGACCTGGTGAAGATCTACGATGGCACCATCAAAGCGGTGGATGGCATCAACTTCGAGGTCCAAGAGGGCGAGATCTTTGGCTTCCTCGGGCCAAATGGCGCGGGCAAGACAACCACGATCTCGATGCTCACGACCCTGCTGAAGCCGACGAGCGGCGAGGCGAAGGTCATGGGCTTGGATGTGCTCAAAGAGCCAGACAAGGTGCGCCACAAAATCGGGCTCGTGCCTCAGGAGCTCACCGTCGACGACGAGCTGACCGGGTACGAGAACATGATGCTGCAGGCAACGCTCTACAATGTCTCTAAGAAGGATGCGGAGCCACGCATCGAGGAGCTCCTCAAGTTGGTCAAGCTGGAGGACTCGGCGAACCGGTTCGTCAAGACCTACTCCGGCGGAATGAGGAAGCGGCTCGAGCTGGCGGAGGGGCTGATCCATCGCCCGAACATCCTGTTCCTGGACGAGCCGACGCTTGGACTGGATGTGCAGACTAGGGCGACGATGTGGGAGCACATTCGGGACCTGAAACAGAAGCACAACATGACCGTTTTCATGACAACTCACTATCTGGAGGAGGCCGACAACCTCTGCGACCGCATCGGTATCATCGACCTCGGCCGCATCATGGCCCTCGATACTCCGGCCACGCTTAAGCGTTCGCTGGGCGGTGACGTCCTTCAGATCGTGATCGAGGGCGAGACGGACTACACCCCGCTCATCCAGCAACAGGACGGTGTGGTGGAGATCAAGAAGGAGAAAGCCGAGTACAGGATCAAAGTGACCAACGGGGAGACCAAGCTTCCCGGGATTCTCAAAGCGGTCCTGGGAAGCGGCGCGGTCGTCTCGAGCGTGAGCCTGCAGCGCCCCAACATGGACCAAGTGTTCCTGGAGTACACGGGACGCTCCCTGAGGGACGCCGAACAGAGCACTGACAAGTGGTCCGGGCGCGCGCAGCAGCTGCAGATGAGAAGGAGGCAGTGAGATGATCACCGAGACAATGGCACTGACGGTCCGGGAGCTCAAGCACTGGTACCGGGTGAAGATGCAGATCTTCGTGACGCTGATCCAGCCGATAGTCTGGCTCGGGCTTTTCGGGCAGGCGTTCAATCTGAACAAACTGCTTCCCCCCGGGACCCCGCCCACCGTGTTCCAATCGTTCTTTGGCGGGGCGAGCGACTACTTCTCGTACATGTCCGTGGGCATGTTAGCGGTCATCGTACTGTTCACTTGCATGTTCGGCGGCATGTCGATTGTCTGGGACCGCAGGTTCGGGTTCCTGCAAAAGCTGCGCGCGGCGCCGATTCCGAGAAGCTCGATCGCGCTGTCGAGGATCTTCGCGACTGTCGTCCGAGCCATCATCCAGATGACGATCGTGCTGGTGATCGCGCTGCTCTTCGTGTACGTGCCGGGGCTAACTGGCCTAACGGTCAGCCCATCGTTCTCCGCCCTGGACCTGATCGGCCTGTATGTCGCGCTGATCCTGTTGGCGATCATGTTCAGCTCGATGTTCACGGCGATCGCGCTCTACGTGGAGAATCAGGAGACCTTGTTCGGCATCATCAACCTGCTGAACCTGCCGCTGATGTTCGCGTCCGCGGCGCTGTTCCCGACCTCGATGATGCCGCAGTGGCTTCAGGACGTGGCGAACTACAACCCACTGACCCTCGCGGTCGACGGGGCGAGGCAGTTCGTGTTCCACACCGCCTCCCCAATCTATCCGGCGTGGCTGGACCTGGTCGGGCTCGCGATAATAGCGTTCGGGTTCCTGGCCCTCGCGCTGCTGGTCGCGAAGAAGACGATGAGCGCGAAGTAGAACTGAAACCGAGCGGCGACCCCGCTCATTCTTCCTATTCTCATTTCTTGCTTGATGCAGCGGGAGCGAAGCCCATCGATCTCGCCCGCTCGTCGACCACGGCCTTGAGGACGCGCGTTGCCGCGACGTACTTCTCGACCCCAGGCGCATCGAAGACCGATGAGCCCGACAGGTCCGCATCCACGAGCGCTTTCTCGAACGGCAGGGCGGCGATGACGTCCAGGTGGTAGGCGTCGAGCTCTCTCCTTACCGTGGCATCCTCTTCCGGCGAAGAGATCTTGTTCAGGACCACTGCCACGTGCTTGATCCCGAGCTCCCTGGACATTCGATCGATGTTCGCGGCGGTCTCCATGGAGCGCTGCCCAGGCTCGACGACGATGAGCATCAGGTCGACGGAGCGCGCCGTCGCCCTGCCGAGGTGCTCCAGTCCCGCCTCCATGTCAATGATGACGATCTCGTCCTCCTCGAGGAGCAGGTGGTCCATGACGCGCTTCAGCAGCGTAGATTCGGGGCAGAAGCAGCCGTTGCCCGCCTTGCTGATCGTCCCCAGCACGAGCACCTCGACCTTGTCCGGCCCTTCAACCGAGTAGGATTCCATCAGGTCCGCGACCTGGGGGTTCAGCTTGAACATGCCGCCGTAGCCTTGGCCTGGCTTGGCGCCAGTTCGCTCCTCGATCAGGTCTTGCATCGTCGCGAGCGGCTTAGCGCGGTCCCTCTCCTTCTTGGGGATGCCCACCGCGGCCATCAGGGAGGGCGATGGGTCGGCGTCGACCGCCAGCACCTTTCGTCCTTCTTGTCCGTGCAGCCTCGAGAGCACGGCGGCGATGGTGGTCTTGCCCACCCCGCCCTTGCCCGAGATCGCCAGTTTGAGCGGCATTCAGACCCTCTCGAAGACGATCCCGTGGCTGAGGAAGTTTGCTTCCTTGAGCGCGACGTTCTCGAGCACCATCCTCTCCCCGACGATGCTGACGCAGATCGCGTTCTTGCCCTCCATGGAGATGCGCGCGACGTCCTCCATTACCTTCTTCGCGCCCGAGGCGTCCTCGAGGAACACTGATGACTCGCACATGCTGCGATGAATGGAGGGTCGATGATAAAACGGTGCCCTCGGCGCTCACATGAGCTCGGAGAGCTTCTGGTCCAGCGATTCGCGCGGCGGCCTCATGCCCTCGGTGTAGAAGATGTACCTCGTCGGGATGCGCCTCCTGAGCCCGGTCCAGTACCCGCAGGAGCGGCACTTGTAGCCGAGGGTCACCGTCCCGCCGAAGATCGTTTCGTTCTGGATGCGCTCGGTCTTCGAGCCGCACACCGGGCACCTCGACTTCTTCGAACGCTCGTCCGCCTCGCGGGTCTCGATCTCCACCTTCGCCAGGTTGTTCAAGAGGGTGACCCTGCGAATGCGTTCCTCGGACGCAGTGAACTCCGCGTCGATGCGCTTGAGGTACTGATTAACAAGCTGCGCAAAACGGTTCTGGGAGATGACCGTGGTCTGGTCCTTGAGGACTTCCCTTATCGCCTCGGAGAGGGCGTCAGCCTTCGGGACCTTGTAGGTCATCGTTAGTTAAACGCCATTATTATACATCATCCTTTCTTTTTCTCGCTGCCTACCGAATTCGCAAATCCACTTATACGCGCGTTTCCCATGGCTTCGCTGGTGGTGCGATGAAGAGATGCCGGGTCATCATCATGGGAGCGGCTGGCAGGGACTTTCACAACTTCAACACGTTCTTCCGCGACAACGATCGGTACGAGGTCGTCGCGTTCACGGCGACGCAGATACCGAACATCGATGAGCGCAAGTATCCGCCGGAGCTCGCGGGCGCGCTCTATCCAAACGGGATCCCCATTCACGCCGAAGAGGAGCTCACTGACCTGATGAAGCAGTTCGGGGTCGAGCAGGTGGTGTTCGCGTACTCGGACATCGCGCACGTCGACGTCATGCACAAGGCGTCGCTGGTGCTCGCGAACGGCGCCGACTTCAGGCTCATGGGCAACCCGCGCATCGTGCTCAAGTCGAACGTGCCGGTGATCGCGGTCTGCGCCGTCCGCACCGGCTCGGGAAAGAGCCAGACGACGCGCAAGATCTGCAAGATCCTGAAAGCGAAGGGACTGAAGGTGGTGGCGGTCAGGCACCCGATGCCGTACGGGGACCTGGTCAAGCAGACGGTGCAGCGCTTCGCGACCTACGAGGACATGGACCGGAACGAATGCACGATCGAGGAGCGCGAGGAGTACGAACCGCTGATCGACAACGGGATCGTGGTTTACGCCGGCGTCGACTACGAGAAGATCCTGCGCGAGGCGGAGAAGGAAGCGGACATCATCGTCTGGGATGGAGGGAACAACGACACCTCGTTCTACGCCGCGGACATCTACTTCGTGGTCGCGGACCCGCACCGTCCCGGGCACGAGCTCCTGTATCACCCAGGAGAGACGAACGTGCGGCGAGCGGACGTCATCATCATCAACAAGGTGCAGACGGCGGACCGACACGATATCCTCACTGTCAAGGACAACGTCTCGAGGCTGAACCCGAAGGCACTGGTCATCGAGGCCGCGTCTCCGATCGTCGTCGACGACCCTTCGATGATCAAAGGCAAGCGGGTGCTCGTCGTCGAGGATGGGCCGACAGTCACGCACGGCGGCATGGCGTATGGCGCGGGCACGATAGCGGCCGAGGACTACGGGGCGGCGGAGATCGTCGATCCGAAGCCGCACGCGGTCGGCAGCATAGCGGCGACCTTCGCGAAGTACAAGCACTTGGGCTCGATCCTCCCCGCAATGGGCTACAGCGAGGAGCAGATCAGGGAGCTGGAGGAGACGATCAACAGTTCTGGGTGTGACGTTGTGGTGGCCGGAACGCCCGTGGACCTCCGACGCGTGATCAAGGTGAGGATGCCGATCGTGCGAGTGCGCTACGAACTTGACGAGATCGGGCATCCGACGCTCGAAGAGATAATCGAGGAGCGATTAGGGAAGAAGCTTCGCCGAACGTAGCGTCTGGTCGCTCGAACGCGAAGCCTGATATACGCACATGGCCTCTTCAGCGCAAGCGGGGGTAGCCAAGCCTGGCCAACGACGCAGGACTTAAGATTCTGTCCCGCAGGGGTACGTGGGTTCAAATCCCTCCCCCCGCACCATTCCCTGGGGGTAGTATACAGAATCGCATTTTGTCACCCCTTGCCAAACTGTAGCACGGTCGTCCAGGTTGTTCGTCGGTAACAAATGGAATCAAACTCTGGTTTCGTTCATTGTAAATGCCAGCGGAATGATGGGACCAAGGGCGGTATTTTTGATCCGAATAGACAATTGAGTCGACGAGAGGATTGTCATGAATTATCCAGATAATAGACTGTTTATTAGCCACGCCCATGAAGACAAGGTCATTGCTGGAGCTTTG
>Ga0335071_10000850_pt1 | contig 32904 bp, 26 predicted proteins | sample Lox_Sample_15_FD_206724 | JGI IMG/M metagenome (GOLD analysis project Ga0335071, IMG submission 206724) | Soil microbial communities from Loxahatchee National Wildlife Refuge, Florida, United States - Lox_Sample_1.5 | ecosystem: Environmental > Terrestrial > Soil > Wetlands | place: USA...
AAGCCGCAAACGCGGCGGCTGAGGAGGCGATCCCTGCGCCGGCAGGGAAGTTGTTGGCGCTCACGACGCGGGCAAAGTGGTTGATCCCGGCCAGGAGACGAACATCGTCGAGGAATTTGCTGACCCTCTCCAGGCTGGCGCCGTCTGAAATTTCCCCGTTGATCGTTACATCGTCAGCTGTGAGAAAGCTGTCGAAGGATACGCTGGTTCGCGTATCTAGGCCAGCCAGGTTCATCGAGATCGAACCATTGACGGGCAGGCGCAGGACCTCATCACGGTTCCCCCAATATTTAATAAAGGCAATATTTGGATGGGCAAGAGCGGTTGCAGAAAGGTTCATCGGCCGATCACTTTTCCTCTCACCAGTAGTAATTTCCACACAACTGCATGATGATCGTTTGAAGTGCAGCGATGATTGTCAGGTCGCCCAGCAGCCCGGGATCGTCTTTATAGAATATCAAGACCAGATACGGGTAAATGAATAAACATGTCCGAGCAGTCTCGCCGGTGCGGAACATCCCGATCAGGAACATACCGGCCACGATCACAAGCCCGGTAAGGGCGATCCCCCAGGCAGTATCGATACGAATTCCTCCTGTGATCGTCTTGATTCGATCTTTTTGGAAGAGGGCAGCCAGACATCCTATTGAAAGAAACAATCCTATCTCGCTGATTCCTTCGATCCGACTCATTAGGTATTCCAGAGGCTGAGTAAGCAGACGGAACCCGTCCGGGTTTTCGATCCGGGAACTGGTCAGGAAAGCCTGTAGGTGGTTGTAATGGAACGTCGAATTCAATATAAATGCCCCGGCGACCAAAAGAACTACGGATGCCAGGCTTGTCAGCAATAAAGATGTTTTCCGATTGAGCAGGAGATCGAGTGTACCTAGCCCGAGACCGACCGCGACGAGAAATAAACCGCCAAAAGTGAGCAGATTGGTCAATGTGAGACCGGCGAATATCAGGAAGGCCCCGGCGAGGCTGAATTTTTGCCTGCGCAGCAGCATGACCAATCCCAGCAGAAACAGTGTACAAGTTGTCAGGATCAGCCCATCCAGGCTGACGGCTGTATAGATGTTAATCGCCGGGAGCAGGCTGAATAAAAGGACGAGGCGGTTTCGCTGGACCCGGTCAATGCCAAGTTCGCCGAGGATCAATCCGAGCAAAGGAATGGAGAGACTTGAAATTAGAATGAATACTCCGGCCAGGACGGCCAGGTTGTTTCCCGACAACCGGATTAGCAGGTAGTGTAACAGGACGGCGAATGGAGGGTGGGTTCTGCTGTGCACGAACAAGCTGGCTTGTTGGTTGTTGAATGCCTCTAGCCATGCCCGCCACGAGCTGATTTTCAGGGCGTCGCTGTAATACTGCGTACCGGAGAGATAGAAAGGTTGTCGAAAGGCAATGTCGAAATTTCCCTGAGCCAGATTGCCAAGCAGGATGAAAAGCAGACCCAGGAGCCAGCTTGTAAATTGATTGAGGTGCGGGAGGAGTTTGAAGGCCAAATAAAGCACACCCAGAAAGAGGATGGCATATGGAAGGCCGGAAAGATGAAACGCCGGGCCAAAGAAGATCGAGATCGGGAACCAGATGGCCGTATCAAGCCCGGGATCCAGGAAATGCAGCAAGCCGTTCAAACAGGCCAGGAAAATCCAGGCGGCCAGAAGGATCCCGATGGTTTTCAGGGGCTGGCGTTTGATGAAACTGCGAATTTCCCAGACGAGGTTCGGGTTCACGGGTTAAGTGTACCATGAAGAAAAGCCGCGCCGGAAGCCGTGATAAAATACGAAAGGCCTTATTTTGTAAACATAAATCAATAAAGGAGAATGGCATGAAACGAATCGTGATGCTCACCTTGGTCGCGCTGATGGTCCTGACGGCCTGCGGCACGGCGGCACCCAAGCTGGACCGTCCAGGCTGGACGCTGGTTTGGCACGACGAATTCGATGGGAAGACGATCGATCCGGCGAACTGGACCTACGACATCGGCGGGAATGGCTGGGGAAATGTGGAGATGGAGTATTACACGAACCGGCCCGAGAATGCCCGGATCGAAAACGGCATGCTCATCATCGAAGCCCGCTCAGAGCAATATCAAGGTTTGCCGTACACCTCCGCCCGGCTCAAATCAGTAGGCCTGCGCGAATTCCAGTACGGACGGATCGAGGCGCGGATGAAGCTCCCTTACGGGCAAGGCATCTGGCCGGCCTTTTGGATGTTGGGAGCGGGCAAGTCCTGGCCGCTGGGCGGCGAGATCGATATCATGGAATATATCGGCAAGACCCCGGATACGATCTACACGACCGTTCACGGTCCCGGCTATTCGGGCGCCAAGGGAATTGGGGCGCATACCGTTCTGACCGCCGACAAGCTGAAAAACGATTTCCATGTCTTTGCGGTCGAATGGCAGCCAAACGACATTCGCTGGTTCGTCGACGACCAGCAGGTCTTCGAAGTAACCCCCAGCCAGATTCCCGCCGGGACGCAATGGGTCTATGACCATCCTTTCTATATCCTGCTGAATCTGGCTGTCGGCGGCGGCTGGCCCGGTTTTCCCGATTCGACCACCGTCTTTCCGCAGCAGCTCCAGGTGGATTATGTGCGGGTCTACCAGAAACCCGATCAGATCACACCAACCCCATAGGTTCGCCCAAAACCGACAACGTCCCCTGCCAAACCGCAGGGGACGTTTTTGATTGGCATTTCCTGGTCTATCCGAGGGCCGCTTTTCCACACCCAAGGGCATGAAGGCTCTCTATCCAGGCTTGTTTGGTCGTTTCCCCGGCCGTCCCCAAGTTAGGAAGCGGATTCTTCAAGCCATAGCGTTCATACTTGGCGTTTCCGACGTTGTGGTACGCCATCACGTCGATCCCCTCCAGGTTCGGGTAGCGTCGGTCTAACTCGGCGATTCCTTCCAGGTGTTCGGGCGAATCGTTGACTCCCGGCACGAGTGGACAACGCAAGCGGATGCGGGCGCCTTGGGAATAAAGGAATTCCAGGTTGGCGAGGATCAGGTCGTTCGGGACGCCGGTCAGCTTTTTGTGGACTTCGGTGTCCGTAGCCTTGTAATCCAACAGGAACAGATCGATGAACGGCAGGACCCGTTCGTAGGCGCGGCGGCTGGTCCAGCCGCAGGTATCCAGGCAGGTATCCAGCCCGTCGGCTTTTGCAGCCAACAGAAGGTCAAGGGCGAATTCAAGCTGGAGCATGGGCTCGCCGCCGGAGATCGTCAGCCCGCCGCCGGATTGTTCGTAGAACGGCCGGTCACGCAAGACGATCGAAAGCACTTCTTCCACTGTTTGTTCCGATCCGGCGACTTTGAGCGCTTCATAGAGGCATGCTTCGACGCAATTCCCACATCTTTCGCAGAGCATACGGTCGTAGAGATGCACGCCGTCCACCAACCGGTGAGCGCCGTGCGAACAGGTCTTTACGCATTCCCCGCAGGCCGCGCAGGATTCCGGGCGGAAGGAAATCTCCTTCGTCCGGGATTGGGATTCGGGGTTGTGACACCAGGCGCAGTGCAGCGGACAGCCTTTGAGGAAGACGGCTGTGCGGATGCCCGGGCCGTCGTGCAGGGAAGTGCGCTGGATGTCGAAGACCATTCCGGTGGTAGTCATTTCATTACGATGGGCACGCGGGTTAGTAGAGCGTCCGGGCGATCAGGTCGCGCTGGATGGCGGGCGTGAGCTCGATAAAACGGGCGCTGAACCCGCCCACACGGACGATCAGGTTGCGATACTTTTCCGGCTCGTTGATTGCCGCCTCCATGTCGCCGCGACCGACGACGGTAATCATCGCCTGCGCCCCGCCGTTGGCAAAGTAGGCCTTGAGCAGGGCTTCGACTTTCGGGCGTTCTTCACGGAACGTGGATTTGCTGAATTTCATGTTGTGGGTGTACCCGGCATGCAGGCCGACATCCGGTTTGACGATCGAGTTCAAGAAGGCTGTCACGCCCTGGGTATCGTTCCCGGCGGTGGGGGTGTTGCCGTTGGCCAGCGGCGCACCGGAGCGTCGGCCTTCGGCGGAGGCTCCCGTTTGTGCGCCCAGTCCGATGTTCATGTGGTTGTTGATGTTGACGATCAGGAAGTAGTCGAAACCAAGGCGTTTGGCCTGGCTGCGGGTATGGCTGGCGACGTGCTCACTGACGGCACAGAGCATCCCGTCCGCATCGGGATCGTCATTCCCGTATTTGGGGGCCAGGCGCATCAGGCGGTATTCCTTCTCGAAGCCTGCGAAATCGGCGTCCAGGGCGGCAACCAGCTGCGGAAGTGTCAGCAGCTTGCGGTCGTAAACCAGGGATCTGATGACGGTCAGGCTGTCGGCAGCGTTGACCATCCCGTAGGTCTCGATCAGGCCGCCCTTGATCCGCACCCCGCCGCCGACCAGGGATTTTCCCCGGGCGATGCAGTCATCGTAGAGCATGGACGCGTACAGGAAAGCCGCCGCCTCGTTTTCCACCTGATATTCCAGGCAATGGCGGTCTGCCAGGGCTTCGACGGAATACTCGACCTGCCGGCGGTAGGCTGCGAAGAGCTCGTCGAAGGTGGCGAAACATTCCGGGTCTCCCTGGTCGAGGCCGATCTTCTCGCCGGTCAGTACATCCACACCGTGGTGGAGGACTGCCTCCAGGGCTTTGAGCAGGTTGAGGGAGCAGTTCGGGGAACCGAAGCTGAGGTGGTCGAGACAGTACTCGCCGCAGCCGTAGGGAAGATACTGTTCGGCATATGCGAGCGGGATACCAAAGCCGTTCCGGACGGCCGGGATGTTGACGTCATCGTTGAAGAGCATCGGGAAAGTACGGCCCTCGCCGAGCATGTCCAATGCCTTGGCCATCAGGGCTGGATTCATCCCCTCGTAGAACCGCAGAGTCAGCTGCGGCTCGATCTCGATCACGGTGCGGGTCGCCTCCATCGCAAGCAGGGCGAAACGATCCGCGCGGGTCTCATCCGGGCGCCCGCGACCGCCGATGAAAACGCGCCCGTTGAAGACGGTCTTCCGGTCTGCGATCAGCTGCCAGAGGGATTGCATCAGCCGCAGGGCTTCGGCCTCAGTCAGCCGGCCAGAGTCCACATCCGCGCAGTAGAAGCCGCCCAGGTAGACGTCCATGCGTCCGTAATTGACCGTTCCTGAAATCATCGTGAACAGCCAGATCAGCTGGGCCGCCTCCCGCAGGGTTTCGGGCGGACGGATCGCGATCGCTTCAAGCGCCGCGGCCAGCCCGAAGTTATCCTTGAGGTCAGCTTCGTTTTTGGCCGAGACAGCTAATTCACAGGCCTGGGATGCATAGGATTGGATGACCTCGGTCAAAAGATCGATGGCCGTGTCCATGCCGGCGTAGAGCGGGAGATCCCCGTTGGTCTTCCGCCCGGCGGCAATCTCGGCTCTCAACCCCGGGAGGCCGATCCGGGTCAGTTTTTCGTAATCCAGAAGGGTCCCCGAAAGCCGGCCCATCATCTCGGCGATATGGTTGGTCGTGGCTTTTCGCGTCTCCTCCGGGAGGCGCGAGACCAGCTTCCCGGCGATGGTGGATTCGGTTTTCCAGAAATCCAACATTCCCAGGATCGGCTCGAGTTCTTTCTCTGAAAGCCCTTCAAGCTCGGGACGGATGCGGTCCTCGTAGCAATAATAAACCGGGCCGCCGGCGGCGTCCTCCAGCCCGAAGCCGATCGGAAGGTAGTGTGTCCGCCCGGCGAACAGGTCCCCGGGGCGGATCGGGTCGAAGAGGTGCGGCATCAATGACTGCAGGCAGCGGGCCTCCCGGATGGCGGGATGGTCGTGAATGTGCCGCCGGTAAGTTTCGGTAAATGCCAGCTCGACCGAATATTTTTCGGAGTGGATCCTGGGATTGGCGGATTCGAAAAGGGCCATGTTTTTGTCCTTCAAATCTTCTGGCGGTAGAAACTCGGCGAAACCGAATATTTTTCATGAAAAGCCCGCTCAAAGTGCGCCAGGTTGCCAAAGCCGCTGGCGAAGCAAATTTCGGTCACCGGCAGGTCGGAGGCGTGCAGGAGCGAGGCGGCGAAGTGGAGGCGCAGGGTCTGCAGGTACTTCTGGAACTGCATGCCGGTCATTTTGTGGAAGATCTCGCTGAAATAGGTCGGGGTCAACCCGGCTTCGGATGCGACATGTTTTAGTGTGATGGGCGTGCGGAACTCGTGCTGCAAATGCAGGAGGGCGTTCTGGACGGCCGGGTGGGAGGCATCCAGGAGCGCCAAGGACGGCTTGACCTCGGAGAGGCGGGCCAGCTCGAGCAGGATGCGTTCCAGCCCGGAGCGGATCAGGCGCTCGCGGCCCAACCCCTGATTCTGGTGTTCGCTCCAGATCTGTTCGTATTCCATCAATACGAGGGCGGAGTCTTTTTCTGACAGCTGGAGGTTGCGATAGCACTGGTCCCCAAAAAGCCACTGGCGCATTTCGTCGTCCAGGAAATCTCCCGAAAAGATGATGTTGAAAATCTCGATGGTTTGGCCCGGATCTGGATCGAGCTGATGGAAATCCACCGGGGTGAGCAGGAAGAGCGCGCCCGGCTCGAGGGTGTGTTTTTCGCCGTTGATCGTCTGCCTTCCACCCCCCGAGATGATAAAGGTCAGCTCGTAGAACTCATGCCAGTGCAATGGGTAGGGATCCTTCAGGCTGGTGCGAAAGACCTGGAAGGATGATTTGGCGCCGATCAATTCGGATTCGCTCAGGCGTTGCGGTTCCATGGCTGGAGGAAGTGTACAGGCAGTTCATTTTTTGGACACTGCGTATCTTCGGATATTATATGCACTTTGGCTGACAAAAAAGTAGGCCGGAAAGCCATCCCGACCTACTCCCCGGTCTATTTCTTCCGGATCACTAGCTTGTGCAATTCCCTGCCGGGATCGTGCCGGTAGGTGAGCTTTTGCCGCTCTGGCTCTGTTTCATAACTCCCGTCCGAAATTTCGACCGCGTAGCCTTTTGGATATTGGAAATTCGGGATGTAAAACTCGGTCGGCTGGCGGACCTGTGGATCGTGGCGGAACTCGAATTCGAAGATCTTTTTCCTCACGTCGAAGCTCATCCGGATCGGCTCACCGGCCGTCGCACGGGCGTAGGGACGCACGATCGCTTCGAGCGCGCGCCCTCCCGAGTTGAGGTCAGCGGGATCCTTTTGCTGATCGCGGCTGAAAATGGACAAATCCTCGTCGTTCCATTGGTCGCCGCGCTCGTTGGAGTTGTCGGGGGTGTAGTTCCAGAGGGTGTAGTTGAGCAGGGCGTCGTCCATGATTCGCAGGCTGCGATCCATGGCGCGCACCTGGGTGCTGAAATTTCCGGTCCGGAACGCTTGTTTCTTTTTCATATCGAAAGGAATGCCGATCTCGCCGATCAACGTCGGGACCCCGCCCAGCCGCTCGCGGGCGGCCGTCTTGAACCGCTCCAACTGCTCGCCGTAGGATTTACGGATGCGAGCCGCGCCCAGGATGACTTTGCCTTTGATGAAGTCGACGCCCAGCCAGGGCTGGAAATCCTTCATGAACAGGACCAGGCCGTCGTACCAATGCGGCGCGGAGACGATCCGGTCGGCGTCGCCGGGCCCCCAGGCCGGAGGCATCCGGCTTGGCTCACTCTCGACGAAGATCAGTGCAGCAGGGACGATCTCACGGATTGCGGCAGCGTAGCGGTTGACGAACGGGCGCAGGTAATCCCGGTCGAAATCTACATCCTGGCCGTTTGCCTTGGCGAAGTAATCCGGTTTCAACAAGCGAGGAGCGCCAGAATTGTCGACTTCCCAGATGCCGTTGGCCTTCCATACGCATTCCCGCCCTGGCAGCCAGATGGACTGCTTGGCGGGATTGAAAAGCTGCTTGCCGGCCAGCTTCGCCCCGGAAGTACGCATGTCCCATATTTCGATTTCCTGCGGATAACCGGATCCGAGCAGGATGGATTGGAAGGGGCTGGGGCTTGCGCCGATTTTGAATGGGCTGGGAAACTGACCGAGGTCCGGCACGCCAATCCAGCCGGCAGAGGGTTCGTTCAGGCTGTCGTAACCGACTACATTGGACAGGTCCCTCAACCGCTGCGCGACCTGTTGCATGGATTTGATATAGTGCTGCTGGAGATACTCCTGAACCGGCTGGCCTTCGACCTTTGTCTGCGGGGCAAAATCGTTCCCTGCAAAGAACAGTGTGAACAGCGTTGCCGAGGCAAGCTTGGCAGCATTCGACGGCCAGACCATGCGCGGGAACGGATCGCCGTGCTCCTGGTGCAGGATGGCTGCGCCGGCGGCGTGAAATTTTGATGGATCCATCCCGACGGCCTCGAATGTCCAGCCGGGAGCCCCGTCGCCGCCCGAAAAGCGACTCCAGACGTCCTGGTGAGGGTCGATGAAGAGGCTGATTCCATGCTCGTCGGCTTTTTCGATCACAGCGTGCAGGTAATCGAGGTATTCACGGTCGTAGATTCCCGGCCCGGCATGTTCGACGGCCTCCCACGGCACCAGGAATCGCAGGAAAGTCAGTCCCCAGGATCTCAGGCGGGAAAAATGTTCGTCCGCTTCTTCGATTGGGAAGGGCCGGCCAACGAAGGAAACATTTCGGTGATCGTAAAAACCATCCTTCTTCCAGGTGGCTCCGTTGGGCGTAAAAGGGACTTTGGTGCTTCCTCCCAGGTTGGCGCCGCGCAAGAGCAGGAAGCGGCCGTGCTCGTCTTTGAACCAGATTCCGTCGGTGGTGATCATCTTGATGTCTCCATGGTTTACTCGAATTCCACCCCAAGCAGGCTGGCAATGACGCCCATCTCCCCGACGTGCTGGTACGGGTGGGTGAGCCCGAAGTTCATCAGGCATTTACCCTTGGTCCAGTTCAGATAATTGTCGACCAGGCCGGGATCGTTGGTCCGGGCCCAACCTTCTTCGAAGAGGATTTTCCGCAAACGGTTTGCGCCCATGACCGGAGCCAGGACATCCATGTTAAGGGTCGGGACGATCTCGAGGGTGCGATCATGGACGGCATTGGAATAGCCGTGCAAGGCTTCCAGGTCGATGCGCCGGCCAAGCTCATCCACCTCGTTGAAATCCATCCCGTTGCCGTTGTGTCTCCATGGCAGCTTCATTCTTTCCTGCCAGTTGCCTTCATCCAGGACCTGAGGCCGGTCGGCGACGAAGCGATTCAGGCCGGCATCCTCCACCCGGGTCAGGTGCCAGAATACCCAGGCGATCGAGTTGACCCGCGGATGGGGACGCGTCCGCATCTGGCCTTCCGTGACATGCGTCCAAAAATCTGCCAGCCAGAAATCATACAGGGAAATATAGCGTTGCAGGAAAAGCTCTGGGATGTCCATCGATCCACTCCATGGGCTCGCGGATCGCTTTTTCTCCCTCGCGGGAGACGGCTCAGGGGCAGCCGAAGCTGCCCCTGGTGCGTACACGATTCTCGATTTCTATTGTCCGGGTAGACTCGGATGAGGATAAATCTGTTTACTCCGTCAGATCAGCGATCGCGGCAGCCGCCGCATTCGTCTTGACGGATTCGATCCCGTTCTCCATCGCCGAATTCGATGAGTAGACTTCGCTTGTGCCGATGACCTCGCCGTTGGAGGCTTTCAGGGAGAAGAAGGGTTCACCCTTCTTGGTGGCCTTGCGGTCGTAATTTGAATCCTTGGCCGCGCTCCTTTTGACCGATGCGATCCCGGCCTTCGCTGCGGCCTTGTCGCTGTACTGCTCACTGGTCAAGATGATCCGGCCGTTGGAGGCCTTGAGGTTGAACATGAATTGGCCGCGCTTGGTCTTCGTCAGTTCGAATTTTCCTGCCATGATCATTCTCCTATGATGAATATTGTGAAGTGGTTGGTGCTTTGCTTCCCGGAGTTGCCCGCTGCGGCGGAGGCTTCCTGAGAAGGGCCATGCGTTCCGCGCGACGTGACCTGGCCGGGAAGTCCATCCCTATTTTATCGCGTCCTGGTCGCGATTGTGGATCTTTGGACCATGAAATCTCCACGAAATTCTCAAACGGTTAGTCCCTATTATTCCACCTTGACCACTGCCGCACCGGTGAACTTCCCATCCCGGAGCCTTTGCAACGCATCTTTGGCTCGACCGAGCGGGAAAGCCGTCACCTCGGTCTTGACCCGGGCGCGCTGCGCCAGGGCGAGGAATTCCTCTCCGTCTCGGCGGGTCAGGTTGGCGACCGAACGGATGATTCGCTCTTCCCACAGGTCCCGGTAGGGGAAGGCCGGGATATCGCTCATATGGATCCCGCCACAGACCACACTGCCGCCTTTGTGGGTGGCCTTGAGCGCCGCCGGGATGAGCGCGCCAACCGGGGCAAAGATCAAGGCTGCGTCCAGTTTCTCGGGCGGCGCCTGGGTCGAATCGCCTGCCCAGTCCGCCCCCATGTTGAGTGCGAATTCCTGGGCAAGGCGGTCCCCCGGACGCGTAAAGGCGAAGACTTTCTTCTCCTCGAATTTGGCGACCTGGGTGATGATGTGGGCGGCCGCGCCGAACCCGTAGATTCCCAATGTTTCGACGTTTTCCCCTGCCATCCGGTACGTACGATATCCGATCAGGCCGGCGCACAGGAGCGGCGCCGCCTCCAGGTCGGGATAATCCTCGGGCAAGGGGAAGCAAAACCGTTCGTCTGCCAGTGTGTACTCGGCAAAACCGCCATCCAGGTCGTACCCGGTAAAAGCCGGCGAATCGCAAAGGTTTTCCTGGCCGCGCCGGCAGTATCGGCATGTCCCATCGGTGGATCCCAGCCAGGGCACCCCGACCCGTTCCCCGGGCCGGAAGCGCACCGCCTCCGGCCCGCCTGCGACGATCCTCCCGACGATCTGGTGACCGAGCACCAGCGGCAGCTTCGGTTGGGAGAGCTCCCCGTCCAGGATGTGAAGGTCGGTGTGACAAACCCCGCAGGCGGACACCTTCAGCAGCACCTGTCCGATTCCCGGCTGAGGGATTGGCAGACTGGCAAGTCGAAGGGGACTTCCTGGGGCATCGAACACAACGGCTTGCATTGTTTCCATTTCTTTTGGCTCCTGATAAAAAACGATCGATGTGTTCTAAGGGACCGGCAGGGGCGGGGTAACATTGACTCCCGCCCGCCAGGCTTGCAGGAAGGGGAAGGGGTCCACCTGGCCGCGGCGGGCCTTCCAGTCGTCGGGAGTCGTTGGGCGTGAGATCCCGAAGTGCAGGTGAGCCTGGGTCGAGCGGGCGTCTCCGCTGTTTCCGACCCGCCCAAGCTCCTGGCCGGCTTTGACGCGCAACCCCACCCGGATTCCCGGGGCAATTGCCGAGAGGTGGGAGCCGTAGTAACGAACCCCGTCGTCGCCGATGATGGCCACCGAAAGTCCACCGCGCACGGCCGGGTCATCTGTTTTGGGGTCCCAGGTATCGGTGAAGGAGACGAAGTCCACGATCCCATCCGTGACGGCGACGAATACGGTCCCGACCGGGGCAAAGATATCCGTAGCGGGGTAGCCGTGGGACGCCGTCCCGTCGGCAAATCCGGCCACGCTGGGCGGCTGGAGCGGGAAGACATAGGTGAAGACGACCGGTGTGGACGTCGGAGCGATCGTGGCAGTATCTGTGGCGGTCGCGGAAGGCTGCGGCGTGACTGTCGAGGTGATGGTTGGAGTGGGAGGCAGGGGGGTGAAGCTGGCGGTCGGTTGGACTGGCATGGCCCGCTCGATCACGATCGGCGTGGCGGAAGGCTGGCTGGCGGTACAGGCAGCCAGGAGAACCCCCAGGATCGCCAGCCCGAGCCTTTTCATATTTTTGTCTTGTGCAGGATTTCTTCCAGGTCGGGAATGTCCTGGGCGGCCCGGCGCAGGATGTCGAAGGAAGCGTCGATCAAAAGGTCCAGACGGGCGATGGCGATCTCCCCTCCGCCGTCGGCTTCCTCCAGGACTTTTACGATATTGCCGCGCAGGCCGCTGGCCCGCCGCGCCCAGTGGGAATCCACCGAAAGGCGTTCCAGGCGGATTACCAGGAGCCGAAGGAGTTGGACATACTCGTTCTGGGAAGTAGCCACCTCGGTATTATACCGTCTGAGCGAGGCTCGGGCGAGACAGCATCCCGAGGATCAAAAAGGCGAGCAGGCAGCCCCCCAGGCCGATTGCGTATAACCAATATCCTCCCAGTAAGTCGTACAAATAGCCCGAGAGGGGCGCGGCCAGCAGGCTGACGCCGCTGCGCAGAGTCACGTCGAAGAGCGAGACGACCGTGCCGCCCTGGCCATTGGGGGCGCTTTCGATCAGGTAATTGTAATAGGATGGGACGTTCAGGCTGAGGGCGATGCTCGCCATGATCCGGACGATGAAGAAACTCGGGATCGATGGGACGAGGACGATCGGCAGGAAGGATGCGGCCTGGACCAGGATCGAGATGAGCAGGATGCGGCCTGAGCCGTAGCGGTGGATCAGCCGGTCCGCCAGGAGCATAAAGGGGACCTCGAACAGGGCGCTGACAGTATTGGCGATCCCGATCAGGCCGGCACTGGCGCCGAGCTGATTCATATAAAGTGTTTCGAATTGGGACCGGCCGTTGGTGGCAATCCAGATCGTCACCAGGGCCAAGGCCACGCCGAGGATGGCCCGATTCCCGATCAGTCCGCGGACCGTCTGGAGGACCGGCGGCCGTTGAGGCTTTTCTTCCTCCGGGATCGGCTCGGTCGTGCCGCGGACGAAGAAGAGCACGCAGACGGACGCCACCAGCATGGCGGCGTACCCCGCAAAGGGAACGTAGAGGCCCAGTCGTTCGATCAGGAGGCCGGCCAGGGGCGTGACGGCCGCCCAGCCCAAAGACCCCCACAGACGGATCGAGCCAAAACCGGATTTTTCGCCGCGCGTCACCGCGTGAGCCTGGACGATCGAGAGCGAGCTGGCTCCGCTCCCGATCAGGGAGTCGAGGATGATGAACAAAGAAATCGACCAGAACAGACTCTGGATGCCGCGCAGAAGGGCGAAGGCGGCCGAGGCCAGCAGTGCCAGCATGATCAGGCGGCGTGGGTGGCGGGAGGCGTCGCCCCAGCGGCCCCAGATCGGCGCGGCCAGCATTCCCGTGATGGCTCCGAAAGTGCTGAGCAGGCCGATCTCGGTTCCACTCAGCCCGCGGGCTTTGTAGAACAGGGTGACGAAAGGAGAAAGGCAACCGCCGGCGCCGATCCACAGGAAATAATACATACGGATCAGGCGGAGGTTTCGAGGGGAAGATGAATTCTGCATATTCGGTCAGACAATATTCCGCCGGAGACTACCGTCCCCGGCGGAATCATAGGATCGATGGATTTCTGCCAGCGTGATTGCGATCAGGAAGCCAACAATTCCTTCGTCGTCGAGATGAGTTTATCACGCATGGCGTAACCGTTCAAGCCGGCTTCTTCCATCCCCAGCAGGACTCCGCCTACCACGGGCGGCACGGTGAGGCGGACGAACCGGGCGGACGGGGCTGCTTTCAGGATCGTCTCTCTCAGAGTCTGGTTCAGGATGGGCGAACCGTGGTGCAGGCTGCCGATCAGGACCACCTCGAATCCTTCCTTCTGCAGGTCGAGCTGGTTGATGACGCCGACGGCCATCTGGCCGAGCTCGTCGCCGGCCCAACGCATAACTTCCTGGGCCTGCGGGTCGCCCAGCCGGGCAGTCTCGAAGACTTTCAAGACCAGGCCGGGAACGAATTGGTACCGCTGCATGTAAACGCCTTCGACCAGGTCATCTAGGTCCTTCGCGCCGAATTGGTCGAGAAAGACCTGGGTCAGGGCCGTGCGCGGACCGCGCTTCAGCCACTCGAAGGCAACCGCCCGCATTGCCCGGGCGACAATGTCATATCCTCCGGCATATTCCCCGGACCAATAGCCGCCGCCGCCGATGGCGCGCCCCTGGCGCTTGTGGTCCCTGCTCCAGCCGCGGGCATTGCAGCCTGTCCCGGCTACGACCGAGACTCCCCAGCCCTCGCTTGCCCCGGCCAGGATGCCGAGGGTGGCATCGTTAACAATTTCGAGCGGGCAGGATAAGCCAAGGGGTTTGATGGCATCCAGGTGGTCCTGGCGTTCGTTCGGCCAGTCGAAGCCGCCGATGCCCATCCCGGCACCCATGATTTGATCGATCCTAACGTTGGCGCGTTCCAGTGCACATCCGGTGGATTCCAAAAGGACGCGGGTCAGGCCATCGTACCCAACGCCTTCCCAGTTTCCGGGTCCGGCGGATCCGAATCCGAGCGCCTGGCCAGCCTCGTCGGCAATCAAGGCATGAGTTTTCGTTCCCCCCACGTCAACGCCGAGGAAATATTTCATCGATGGTGGTCTCCGTAACAGTATTTTTTGACACGAGTGCTGATTTTACCTTATCCTAGGCCGCCGGCATGAGAGTGCGCAGGTGCCGATATCCGATCACCTGGATGCCCTGTTTTTTGATGAACTTTTTCATGGCCGGGTTCATGAACGTCCGGTAATTGGCTACCCGGCTGGGCCAATCCGGAGCGATGGCGCGCAGCTCGGGAGTGTCGGTCGACGGATGGAAGAGAAAGTGGGTCACTCCGGCAGGCAGCTCGGACAACATTTTCTTGGCAATCTCCAACTGCCCGTTGGGTTGATCGAGCGGCAGCATGGCCAGGCCGTCCACGAGCGGGAAGCCCTGTTCCTCGAGATGGGCAATGAACATGGCGAAACCCTGGGCCGTTTCCGTGTCTGCGCCCATGTGCATGAACATGGAGACGTCCCCCCGCGGCACCATAACCGGCACATGCACCTGGGCTCCCGCCTGGAGATATGCCGGGAGGAACTTGGGATGGATGACGGTGCCCATGTGGCTGTCCACGTGGGTGGCGTCCACGCCCCACTCCAGGGCCTTGCGGACCTGAAGATCGATTTCCGCCGCGACCGCTTCGGGGGTGGCGTGATCCTGGGTTTCCTCCGAAGTTTGCCAGAGGAAGCCGTCCTTGTCCATCAGGCCGGAGGCGGGATCGCGGGTCGAAAGCGCCGACCAGCGATAGCCGTCCCATTCAGCGGTGATGGTGGCATGGACGCCCATGTCCACGCCCGGATGGGTGCGGCAGTACTCGGCGGCCGGTTTGGCCCATGGACAGGGCATCATGATGGCGCCGGAGGAAATACCGCCGAATTCCCAAAGGTCGATGAAGGCGTCCAGGGAAGCCTGGCACATCCCGATGTCGTCGGTGTGCAGGATGACGACTTTGTCGGTGTTGGAAAAGCCCAGTTTCTTGAGGACAGGATTTGGATTCATGGTTTCACCTTCGACTTTCCCGGTCGTTCATTTGAAGAACTGCGGCAGGTATTTCTTATTGGTTTCGAGCAGGTCATCCAGGACGGCCTGGACCTGATCGGCCTTGGGGCCCAGGGGATGGGCGAGCAGGGCCTGGTAGGCGGCCTCCCGGTCGCCGTGGACGGCGGCTTCGACGGTCAACAGTTCGTAGGCCTTCACGTGCGCCAGCAGGCCGAAGCAGCTGAGCGGCAATGGTTCGGCGGGAAGGGGATGGATGCCTTTTTTGTCCACTTTGGCGGGCATCTCGAGGACCCAATCGGCCGGCCAGCCCGGCACGGCGCCGTTATGGCGGACGTTGACCACGTGCGTCTCACCCAGGTCGTTATACAGGGCGTTGAGCAGTTGGGTCGCCACGGTGGAGTAATAGGCTCCGCCGCGCAGCATCAGATCGGCGGGCGGTTCGTTCAGCTTGGGGTCGGCGTACTGCTTGAGCAATCCTGCCTCGATCTTGATGACTTCCTCGCCGCGCGAAGGCGGCCACTTGGCCTGCAAGTCCATCTTGTGATCCGTCTGGTAGTAGTATTGCAGGTAATAGTTCGGCATCATGCCGAGGCTCTCGATCATCCGCGGATCCCATTCGGGCTCGGTCTCCTTCTTCAGGTCGGCGATATATGCAGACATGACTTGCGGCCAGACGTCCTCGCCATCGATCGTGAAGCCGCGGTGCCAGGACAGGTGATTGAGGCCGAGGGTATTCAACTCTGCCCGGTCGAGCGGGATCTGTTTGCCGGTGGATTTCTCGAGCTCCTGGACGATGTGCATCTTGATCCCGATCGGGACATTGCAGACACCGACCGAAGGGACTGCCGGGGCATAGCGCTGAAGCGCCTCCGTTACCAGTCCGGAAGGGTTGGTGAAATTGACCAGCATCGCGCTAGGCGCCAGCTCCTCCATATCCTTGGCAAGTTTCAGAAGGACGGGGATGGTGCGCATGGCTTTGGCCATCCCGCCGATCCCGGTGGTCTCCTGGCCAATCAGTCCGTGGCGCAGGCCGAGATATTCGTCGGCCACCCGGGCCGGCATGTGGCCGACGCGGATCTGGGTGGTGACGTAGCTGGCGCCTTCGACAGCGGCGCGCTGGTCGGTGGTCAGGACCACTTTGAATGGACTGCCCTTGGCTGCCACCATGCGCTGGGCAAACCCACCGACGATCTCCAGTCGCTGGGAGTCAATGTCCATCAGCCAGAGTTCCGTCACAGGCAGGCTCTTGGCCCGGTCGAGGAAGCCATTCACCAATTCCGGGGTGTATGTGGAGCCCCCACCAATGACTGCGATTTTCATGATTTTTTCCTTTCAATCAATAATTTGTTTCAGGACTGTCGTCGGCCCGAAGTCGGAGACTTCGGAGTCCCTTCTCTACTTCCAAAACTGCGGCAGATATTCCCTGTAGCTGGACAGGTAATCGTCCAGGATCTGCCCGGCCTGTTCGAAATCGTTGACCACCGGGTCGAGCAGAAGACACTGGATGGCCTTCTGCCGGTCGCCCTCCACGGCTGCATCCACGCCCAGTTGGGCGACGGTCGTCTCGCGGCGGAGCAGCTCGGAGATCGGCTCGGGGAAGGCTCCGACATGCACGCCGTGGATGCCTGCGCCGTCCACCACGACGGGGGTTTCGACAGTCGCACCGAGAGGCAGGTTGGCGATCTGCCCGGCGTTCGGCAGGTTGGCGGCCAGGTGATAGTGCGTCGAGGCAGCCGCGACGTTTTCGATCATCTCCAGGGCCCCTTCCGAGTCGGTCTCGAGCAGGCCCTCGATGGTCATCGTCCCATCCGCCATGCTTTTCAGCCGTTCGTGCTCGAACTCGCGTACGGCCGCGTTCAGGTCCCAATCGTAGAGTTTCAGGTCGTACTTTTCCCATTGTTTGGTGGCCGGGTCCGAGACCCACGGCAGGTATTCGCAAAGGTGTGTATCGCCGGGGACCGGGAACAGGTCGAAGGCCTCGAAGACCCGGCGGGTGAGCGGCTCGAATTTCGGGCTCAACTTTGCCCATCCCTGGCGGAACGCCGGGTAAAGGTCTTCGCCCGTTTGCCGATCAAGAATGGACAGGACCCAAGAGAAATGATTCAAACCGGCGGCACGGATATCCACGCGCGGCACGATCTGCTGGCGAACCTGGTCGTGGAAAGGCGCCTGCATGGGCGACGCTTCCATCCCGCTCAGGCCTTCCGGGACTTCGATGCCGAAATCCTTGCCAAGCGCCACGCCCACCATCACATAGGCGATGAAAATCTGGTGGCACAAACCGACGGCTTTGATCCGGCTGTGGCGGTTGATCGCGTCGCAAATGCGGATCATCGGATTGGTGAAGTTGATGAACCAGGCTTCCGGGCAGGCCTTTTCCATGTCATGGACGATTTCCATCACCGGGCCGATATTGCGGGCAGCGTGGGCGAATCCTCCCGGCCCCCCGTTCTCGGCATAAGGCTGCCGAACGCCGTATTTGAGAGGAATCTCGAAGTCTTTCTTCCACAATCCTTCCCTGGCTCCGACCTCGATGGCGGAAACGACGAACCCGGCGCCATCCAGTGCCTCGTTGTGGTGGGTGTGAGAAGTAATCTTGATCTCGGATTTCCACTCCCGGTTGAGGCGTTCGGCGAGGCGCTTGACGATGCCGAGCATTTCGGCGTTCCGATCGACAAGGGCAAGGCTGGAACCGTGCAGTTTCTTCGAGCGCATCAACGCCGAAAGGGTGTTCTCACCGAACGAAGCGCTGCCTGCGCCGATCACGACGATTTTGGTGGGAATGCTCATGTGTGCCTCCTCATTGGGATAAGGTCAGGTTCAGGCGTTCTTCCGGGATTGCCAGGGCGCTGCGGAGGATCAGGTCGATATCGGGATCTGGATCGGAGAAGATCCTGTGCCAGATATTTTGCATCGCTTCCAGCAATCGATCCTCCACCAATCCCCAGAGCGGAGTCCGTTTGTACGCCCGGCCGGTTTTCAGGGATTGGATCATCGGTCCGTAAACCGGGTTCGACTCGATCCTGTTCAAAGCCTCCAGCCTGGCCGGGACCAAACCGGTCTCTTCGAACTGCCGGAGCAGGTTTTCAGTGGACGTCATGTGCCGGATCAGCCCGACGGCGGATTTTTCCTGGTCTGCCGGGATGTGCGACCAGATGATCAAGTGCGACCCGCCGATAAATGGCGTGCCCGGATGGACGGCGAGGCCGATATTTTCCCTGACCTGATCTGGCCACTGGCCGTTCTTAAGGCTGGACAGGAAGGGTGGATTCTGGATGGCGATGGCGGCGTTCTTTTCCACGAATGCCTGTACGCAGGTTTCGTCATCCAGCGATTGGGCCTCGGGGGGCATGAACCGGTATAGGTCGAAGTATGTTTTAAGCCCGGCGAGAGTCTCCTGTTTGGTAAAGAAGATTTGCCTGCCATCGTCTGACATGAAATCCCCGCCGCTTGCCCAGACCCAACTGGACGCATGGTGGATCATGCTGTTGGATTTTCCGCTGGTCGGGATTGCGATCGGCATCTGGATCCCAGCCCGCCGGAGTTTTTCAAGGGCAGCGGCGAAGGATGCCGTATTTGCGAAGGCGGTATTTTCATCCACTCCGGCCCTGGCCAGCAAGTCGCGATGGTAATAGATCAAGTAGGTATCCATGGACCAGGGAATGGCGACAACCGTCTTCTCATCGAAGTCGATGCAGCTTTGCCACATTTCCTTGATGAAAGCTTGCTCCCCACCGATGGAGATCAATTCATCTTTGGTGAACGGACGCAGGCAATTCCTCGAAGTGAGACTGCCCATCCAGGTGTCGCCGGTTTCGGAGACGACAGGCCCGTGCTGGTAGATATTGATCTTCATGAATTCAGTCCAAGCCACGGACCAATCGAAGATCTTCACGTCGATCTTTCCGCGCTGGAGTTCTTCGAACTCCATGATCACTCGGCGGATCGCTTCCGGGGCATAGACGGAATTGTTGATCGAGATTTCCAGCGGTTGCATAGGCCCTCCGAATGACGGATCAAAAACCTTATTTATTTTGATCCTGGAGTGAATCCTCGACAAGGATGTCGTAGCGGTTTTCACCGACGACAGCATCGTCTGCAAGAAGCGTGACGGTGAAGATGAACCGACCGGGGCTGAGAGAGGGCAAGGTCAACTTGACTTCCTCGGAGACTCCATCCGCCGGGATGGCAACCGGGAAGGTGGCGGAAGCCAGGTCGCCTTTTTCGTTCGCCAGGTGCCATTCGCAGGTTGCGGATGGGAAACTGTCCGTCAGATCGTTGATTGCCCGGAATACGATCGGCAGGGCCTTGCGCGCCTCGAGTTTCTGCGGCAGCAGGAAGCTGGGCAATACCGGTTGCATCGAGCGCCGCAGGGCATCGAAGGCCGGCTTGGGTGTGCGCCAGTAATCCAGCACCGACCAGGTGATCGCCGGCCAGGGATCGGTGAAGTCGAATTGGAGGATGCCGGTGATCCTGGAGTACTTGGCCCGTCGGAATGTTTCCGTCCCATACTGGATGATGAAACTTTGGTAGCGCTGGCTGTTGGCGATGAAATCGTCCAGCGAAGCCCCGGTCTCGACGCCGTTTTCGAAGGTTTGCATGAACTGCATATCGTGAAATCGCCAGGCTTCCCAAATTTCCCTGGCGACCTGCAATTCCTTCGGCGTTTCTTCCATGGAGGGGGTCTTGTTGAAGATCGATTCGCCGGATTCGCGAATTTTCCTGGCCGCCCACTCTGCGAGCGCCAGTTTGACTTTTTTCAGGGCGGAGCGGTTTTCGGCGAAGCGATAGACTGCCAGTCCGGCGTCGGTGACGACTTTCTCCAGCGGACCGGTCTTCCGGGAGGCCTCGATCCAATCCTTGAACTCGAGCAGGCCGGAAAAACCGGCGTCTGGCCCGTATTGGGGGAGCATCCGCTGGAGGCTTTCCTTGGCCGGGAGCCCCTGGGCGCCGTACTCGCTCACGAAGGGCGAGCCTTTCAGATATCGGTAGTTGCTCCAGGGACCGTCGTACCAGCCGGGATAGGTGTGCCGGTCGCCCGCCCCGGAGGCCCGGTGGACGTAGCGTCCCGGGTCGAGCTCACGAGCCAGGGATTCCAGCTTCGCATCCAGATCGCGGTTGTGGCTGGGATCGAACGTCCCGCCGACGGTTTCGGCCATCCAGGGCGAGTCCCAGGGCGTCTCGTTATGGCAGCACCAGGCGGCGATCGAGGGGTGGTTGTACAATCCGGTCACCATGGCGCACATCTGGCGTTCGGCTTCCTTGCGAAATTCGGGTTCGTCCGAATGGCCCCAGATGAGTGGAAAATCCTGCCAGACCAGCACTCCGGCCCGGTCGCAGGCCGTGTGGAATTCGGGCGGCACCACGTGGGCGTGTACCCGCAGCATGTTCAGGTTGGCCTGCTTCGCCAGGGCCACATCGCGGGCGTAGAAATCGCCCGCGGGACCGCCTCCAAAGGGATGGTTTTTCGAGCTTGCGAGTTCGTGAAAGAGGCTCTCGGACAGCCACTGCGTCCCGATGTAATTCGAGCCGCGGACGAAATACGGCCGGTCGTTGACGATCCAGCGGAATCCCTCTTCGACCTTGGCCGAGCGGAAACCGAAGAGTTGGGTCCGGACGGCGCTTTCTTTCTGTGATTTCAGGGTCGTGGTTATGTTGTAAAGGTTCGGGTTTCCTCGGTCCCAGGGCTGCCAGAGTTGGATGTCCTTCACGGGCACCCGGAACGAAGGATGGCTTTCCCCGGCGGGGAGTTCGAGCTTGAAATTGGCCGTCTGGGCCGCGCCTTCGAAGTTCTCGGGGGCGCAGTGGACCTCGATCAAGGCTTCCCGTTTCCCGGTCCGGTTCTGGACGGTCAGCTGGACGTTCAGGATGGGTTTCTTCCCACCCAGGTCTGCATGCAGGAGGACCCGATCGATCGTCAGCGGGCCGTGTTCTTCCAGGTAGACCCGGTTCCAGATGCCGCCGGTATTGTAGGACTGTCCGGCGGCGTCCCAACCGCCGCCGGGACGGCAGTCGTGGTGGTTGAGCACGCCCTTGACGAGTCGCTTGCGGATATGCCAGCCATCCGGGCCGGGCGTCTCATAGGGGCTGTCCACCCGAACGGCCAGCCGGTTTTCGCCGGTGCGCAGGTATTCGGAGACCTCGAATTGGAAAGGATCGAAATAGCCGGCGTGGCGACCGAGGGGGTGGCCATTCAGGAAAACGTCTGCAAAATAGTCCACGCCTTCGAAATGCAGGCTGGCAAATTCCGCCTTGGGCCGGTAATTGAAAGTGGTCCGATACCAGACCACCCCGTGATGGTCCAGCCCGCCCAGGAACCAGTTCTGGGGAACCCGTATGGTCGGCCAGGCGGCATCGTCGTAGTCCCGTCGGGAAAAATCGGGATCGTCGACGATGGAATAAAGCCAGTTGCCGGAGAGAATTTGAGTCATCCGTATCATCCTCTGGAGGCGGGCGATCAACGGCCTGCCGGGTAAGATGACTCAAGTATACCAACGATGGATGATTTATGAAGTTTTTACGGTCCGGCCTCCGGCCCCGAACAGGTGACAGCGCACCCAATGGCCGGCCTCGACGACGATTTGCTCCGGCATCGCCTGCCGGCAGGCGTCCATTACCTGCGGACAGCGCGCCGCGAACGGGCAGCCGGGCGGCGGGTTGATCAGGGACGGCACTTCGCCGCGGGCCTTGCTGTTCTTGTCCGTCCTCAGCCCGGCGTGCGGATTGGGGACCGCCGAGAGCAGTAATTGAGTATACGGGTGGACAGCCCGCCCGATGACGGCTTCGCTTTCTCCTCCTTCGACCATGTGGCCGGCGTACATGACCATGATCTGATCGCCGATATAGCGCGCCGAGGCCAGGTCGTGGGTAATGTAAACGAAGGAAATCCCGCGTTCTTCCTTGAGGCGTTCGATCAGGTTGAGCACACCCATCCTGATCGAGACATCCAGCATGGAGATCGGCTCGTCGGCCAGAATCAGTTCCGGGTCGACGGCCAATGCCCGGGCGATGGCCACGCGCTGGCGCTGCCCGCCCGATAGCTGGTGCGGATACCGCCCGGCAATCTCGGCGGCCGGCTTCAATTCGACGGTTTCGAGCAGCTCGCAGACTTTCTCGTGGATGGCTTGCCGGCCGGAGACTTTCTTGTGAATGATCAGCGGGCGGGCCAGGTGGTGGGCGATGGTGTGGACGGCATTCAGCGAAGAGAAGGGGTCCTGGAAGATCAATTGGACCTTGCGCCGGTATTCCAGCGAAGCCTGGTGTGGCTCGGTCTTCAGGATGTCTTCGTCCTTGAAGAAGATTTTTCCCTCTGTGACCGGGATCAGGCGGGCGACCATCCGGATGGTGGTGGTCTTGCCGCTGCCCGATTCGCCCACCAGGGCGACGACCTGTCCGCGCCGGACCGTAAAGGAAACGTCCTCGACCGCGTACACCTGCTTCGATTTCGTGAAGACGCCGACGGGGAAGCGCTTGGTCATCCCGCGCACGTCGAGAATGGGAGAGATGTCAGGTTTCTTGATGTTCATGGCGGCTCTTATTGATACTGGTCGAACAGGTGGCAGGAGACGGAGTGATCCGCGGTGATTTGCTTCCTCGCCGGGACGGTCTGCGAGCAGACGGCCATGGCTTTCGGGCAGCGCGGGTGAAAGCGGCAACCGGTCGGGGGACTGACCAGGTCGGGCGGTGATCCGGGAATGCCGGTCAACTTGTGTTTGGAGCCGCTGATGGACGGGAAGGAATTCATCAACCCGAGCGTATAGGGATGGAGCGGGTTTTCGAACAACTCACGCGCCGGGGCGTGCTCGACGATCTCGCCGGCGTAGGTGATGGCGATGTGGGTCGAGATCTCCACCAGGAGTGAAAGGTCGTGGGTGATGAAAAGGATCGAGAAACCCAGCTTTTCCCGCAGGGACGAGATCTGCTCGAGGATATCCTTCTGGACGACCACGTCCAGGGCTGTGGTGGGCTCGTCCATGATCAGCAGGGGCGGATTCAGGGCCAGGGCGATGGCGATCACAGCGCGCTGGCGCATCCCGCCCGAAAGCTGGTGCGGATAGGCGTCCAGCCGCCGCGGGTCGATCCCGACCAAGTTGAATAGCTCCACGGCCCGTTTGGCGGACTCTTCCTTGGTCAGGCCGTGATTGAGCATCACGTCCGTGAGCTGGTCACGGATCTTCATGACCGGGTTGAGGGCATTCATGGCGCTCTGGAATACGATCGAAACCTTGCTCCAGCGGAATTGCTCGAGCCGGGCTTCGTCCATCTCGAGGATGTCCTCGCCCTGGAAGAGCACCTGTCCGTTCGTGATCAGGGCCGGCGGGTGCAGGATCCGCAGGATCGCGTGGGCGATGGTGGATTTACCGCTGCCCGACTCGCCGGCCAGCCCGACCACTTCGCCTGGCCGGATCGAGAAGGAGACCCCGTCGACCGCCTTGACCGGCCCGCGCTTGGTCAGGTAGGCAACCTTCAGGTCGCGAACGTCCAGGAGCGGTTCAGTGGGTGAGGGTTTCTTTGATGACGGGCGTTGAGCGGCTTGAGCCGATTTTGTATTTTTTGAGGACACGGGTGATCTCTTTCTCGCTGCGTAATCTCGGATTGGTGACTTCGTCCATGGCATAGATCAGCATGGTGGTTGCGAAGGATACGAGGGCGATGCACAGGCCGGGTGGCAGGAAGGTCCACCAGGCTTCCTGGAGCAGGGCGGAGCTGTTGGACGCCCAGTAGAGCATGGTGCCCCAGGAAACGATATTGACGTTCTCGAACCCCAGGAAGGCCAGTCCCGCATCCGCACCGATCGTGTAGATCACCGCGCCGAACAGGGAGGACATGACCAGCGAAAGCATGTTGGGGAGGATTTCCGAAAAGACGATCCGCGGGACGCCTTCCCCGCCGACGACCGAGGCGGAGACGAAATCCTTTTCGCGCAGGCTGAGCACCTGGGAGCGGAAGACTCGCGCCGGCCACGACCAGCCGGTGAAGGTCAGCACCAGCATGACTGTCACCATCCCCTGGGGCAGGAACGAAGCCAGGGCGATCAGCAGGGGCAGCCCGGGGATGAGCAGGAAGACATTGGTGAACATATTCAGCACCCCGTCGACGACGCCCGGCATGTATCCTGAGATCATCCCGATGACCAACCCCAGGATGGTGCTCAGGATGCCGACGCTGAAACCGATCAGCAGGGAGATGCGCGAACCCCAGACGAGCTGGCTGAAGACATCCTGGCCCTGGCCGGTCGTGCCGAGCCAGTGTTCGGCGGAAGGCGGCTGGTGAGGCAGGCCGACATATTTATTGGGGTCGTTTGGTGCGATCAGCGGGGCGAAGAGAGCCATCAAGATGAAGATTGCCATGATGACCAGGCCGATGACCGCCTTGGGCTGGGAAAGCATGCGGCGGAGGAAATCCATCTGGGTGGAGATCGGCTTGCCGTGGGAAACGGTTGGGGCTTTTTCGTTTTCGGGCGTGCCGGGTGAGAGGACGGCGTTAGGGTTCATTGTTTTTTCTCCCGACTCAGCTTACCCGGACGCGCGGGTCGAGTTGGACGTAGAGGATGTCAACCAGGAAATTGGCTGCCAGGACTGCCAGCGTGATCATCAGGAAGAGAGCCTGCATGAGGGGATAATCGAGCGTGGTCACGGAGCGGACCAGGTAAAAGCCCAGTCCCGGATAGGAGAAGACCATTTCGGTCAGGAGCTGACCGGCCAGGATGAAGCCGATCGACATCCCGAACTGGGTAATGTTCGGCAGGATGGCATTCCGCATGGCGTACTTGAACATGACCGTCCGCTGGGAGAGCCCCTTGGCTTCCGCCATGGTGATGTAGTCTTCGTTGAGAACGGCGATCATGGTGCTGCGCATGCCCATCATCCATCCGCCGACCGAGACAAGAATGATCGTCCCTGCCGGCAGGACCATGTGTTGGATGACGCTGCCGATGTACTCCCAGGTGAAGCCCGGGGAGAGATAGTCGGAGTAGGCGTGGGACATCGGGAACCAGCCCAATTTGAATCCCAGGAAGTACAGGGCAACCATCGCCAGCCAGAAATACGGGAACGAGCCGATGAAACCGCTCAGTCCCGGGAGGGTCGAATCCAGGAAGCCGCTGCGGCGCCAGGCGATGACGACGCCCAGGGCGGTGCCGAGGACGAAACTGATCACCAGGGTCACTGCACCGAGAAGGACGGTCCAGAGGAAGCCGGTGGAGATGATCGTGGATACCTTGGCTGGGTAGGACGAGATCGAGATGCCAAAGTCGCCCCGTAAGGCATGCGAGAGGTACTGGAAATACTGGTTGATCAGGGGGCCGGAAGTGAATCCGTAGGCCTGCCGGATGGCTTCGATTTCATCGGGCTTGAGCCGTCCGTGCATGCGAGCCATGAGCGCCGTGACGGGATCGCCGGGCATCATACGCGGCAGGATGAAGTTGAGGGTCAGGGAGGCCCAGGCGGCTAGGATGTACAGGCCGATCTGTCTAAGCAAATATTTCATGAAACGCGCTCCAGGGAAGCTGGATTGGGATGTGGCCAGGGTTGTCCAGCTCAGCCGGGACAACCCTGGCCTTGGGAGAAGAAGTTATTTCGTCGTTACAGGCGTAATCGTGGTCAGGACGATCAGCGGGGTTTCGTATGGATTGCCAGGATAAGGAATGCCAGGAGCGTAGGGATTGTTGGCATCTGGGAAGCCGGTGAAGCGGAGCGTGCTGAATTCGTACCAGTCCGGTCCTGGGAAGAGCGGGACGACGGGCGCCTCGTTGACGAAGATCATCTCGATCTGGTCCATGATCTGCTTCTGCTGGGTGATGTCGGCCGTCTTGGCGAACTGCTCGAGGAGCTTGTCGGCATCCGCATTGACATACCGGTTCCAGTTCTCGCTGGAGGACTGTCCGACGGGCTGGACGGTCAGGGCGCTCATCTCACCGCGGTAGAAGTTGTAGGGAGTCGGTCCGTCGGAGCCCCAGCCAAGCGCCCACTGGTGCTGGCCCTTAGTCACGGTGTCGGTCCAGGTATTCTCTTCTGGGGTCGTCAGGTTGACGATGATGCCCAGGTCCTTCATATTCTGGGAAATGATCTGGCAGGCCGAAATCCAGTCGGTCCAGCCGGAGGGGACGATCAGCTCGTATTGCATGGGCTTCCCATCCGGGCCGATGCGGGTGCCGTCCGAGCCGCGGGTCAGGCCGGCTGCGTCGAGCATCGCGTTGGCTTTGGCCGCGTCGTAATTCACCCAGGTGCCGGCGGCAACTGCGGCAGGGTCCTTCCAGATGGATTGCGTGTCGCCCAGGCCGGTGGCGTCAGCCGGTGGGATGTAATTGTATTCGGCCGTCTGGACGATCATCTTGCGGTCGATGCCCAGGCTGATGGCCTTGCGTACATCCGGGTTATCGAACGGCTTGATGCTGGGGTTGAGCAGCAGGGCAATCCCGCCGCCGCCCACGAAGTAATAGTGGTTGTGGGCAGGATCCTTGGCGACGAAGGTCTTTTCGATGTCCGGGACGAAGTTGCCGGTCCAGTCCAGCTCGCCGTTGGCCAGGGCCAGGTTGGCCGCGTCGTTGTCCGCGAAGGCGGGATAGCGAATGCCCTTGAAGGCGGGTTTCCCGGGCTGCCAGTAGTAGGGGTTCTTTTCCATGATGTAGATCTGGCTGTCGAACTTGGCCACCTTGGTGAAAGGCCCGGTCGCGACCGGGTTGTCGTTGGTCCAGGTCAGGGGATCCTTGACGTCCTTCCAGATGTGTTCCGGGACGATGACCTGATTCGCCAGGTCATAGATCGCCAGGGTGTAAACTGCCTTGAATTTGAATTCGACGGTGAAATCGTCCGGTGCGGTGACGCTGTCCACGTATTGACTCAAGACGTTGCTGCCGGTGCCGGACAAGGCGCTGTTGTTCTTCAACAGGTCGAAGGTGTAGACCACATCCTGGGCAGTGAAAGGTTTCCCGTCCGACCACTTGACGTTCTGGCGGATCTTGAAGGTCAGGAGGGTGTTGTCGGAATTCCAGGCGTATTCGGTCGCCAGCCAAGGGACGAGCTTGCCGGTGGATTTGTTGTAGATCATCATCGGCTCATAGATGGCGGTCAGGGTCGCGCCGAGGGGGCTGGCTGAGAAGGGGTTGAAATTACGCACCCAGGTCGGAACCTGTTCGAAGTTGATTGTCAGATACGTTCCATTGCTGGATGATGCATTCGATCCGCAGGATGCCAGGAGCATGCTGCTGACCACGAGCAGGCTGATGAACAGCCACAGGGACTTCGATTTCATACTCTTCCTCCAGAGAATGAGAATGGATGGGATGGACGTTCGTATGGGACGGCAGGGAATCGGGACACCTCCTCTTTTTGAGTCATTGGCGGTTGCATCCACAGGATTGGCGGATGACGAGTTCGGTGGGAAGGACCAGGCTGGTTTCGACCTCTTCGCCGCGGATCAGGCGGATCAGCTGGCGGACGGATTCCCGGCCAACCTGCTCGATCGGGGCGCGGACCGTGGTCAGCGGCGGGGTCAGGATGCGGGCGAAGAGCGAATCGTCGAAGCCGGCAACGGCCACGTCTTCGGGGATGCGCCGCCCGGCCTCCCGCAGGGCCTGGATGACGCCCACGGCGTTATCGTCGTCGCCGGTGAAGATGGCGTCGAATTCCAGTCCGTCGGAGAGCATTTGGGCGACCGTTGCGTGGGCTTGATTGGGTTCGTACCCGCCCTGGGCGACCAGGCAGGGATCGTAGGGCAGGTTGTGTTTCCGGAGCGACTGGCGGTAGCCCTTTTCACGCTGGGCCGAATCCTCGTTGTCGGCTGGACCGCGCAGGTAGACGATCCGCTTGCAGCCGTGAGCGTCGATCAGGTGGTCGACCACTTTCTGGGCGCCTGACTGGTTCTCAATGGTGATCACCGGGATATCCAGGGAATCCGGCGCGCTCTCGTGCAGGAGGACGACCGGGAAGCCGATTTCATTCAGGCGGGTCAGCTCGGCGACGTCGAGGGCGCCGGTGAAGACCAGCAGCCCGTCGGTGTTGTGCTCCCCCAGGGCCCGCCGGGTGACTTTCCCGGAAGCGGCGGTGATGGTCGAATGGATCAGCAGGTCGAAGCCGGCCTCGCTGGCGACGGCCTCGATCCCGCGCAGCATCGGCGTGTAGAATTCGCCGCCGATGTCCAGCAGGAGCAGGCCGATGGTGTTCGTCCGGCGGCTGGCCAGGGTCCGGGCAGCCGCGTGAGGGGTGTAGCTGAGCGCCTCGATGGCATTGCGAACGCGCTCGGCAGTTTCCTCGTCCACGACGGCGGTCCCGTTCAAGACGCGGCTGACCGTGGAGATCGAGACCCCGGATTGTTTGGCAACGTCAGAGATGGTGGCTCGTGTCGACATGGAATCACATCCTATGAAAGCGTTTTCAGAAAGCGCTTTCATAGTATAGGATAAATACCCTCGCTTGTCAATCACCTGGAGGAAATTTTAAGGAATGTCGGGAGCCGGTCCGGAATTCCGGCATCAACTTCCCGACCTTGCATTACAATAGCGTCCATGCCTTCGTTATCCGATAAGCTGAAGTCCCTGGGCGTCAAAGTCGGGGCGGCGGATCTGCCGAAGCCGCCGGCGGATGCCCGCCACGAGATCGACTCGGTCGTCGCCGGCGCCTACCAGCCCACCCCGACCGGCGAGACGTTCGTGGCCGAGCAGGTCTTCGCTGCGGATTATCGCCATGGACAGGCCGGCATCCTGCCGGAGGCCCGCTTCGAAGCCCTCTCTGCCTGGGCGAAGGAGGCCCGCTTCCGGGACCTGCCGCTGGAGGCGTATGCCTTCCTCGACACCGAGACGAGCGGCCTGGCCGGCGGAACCGGTACGTACGCCTTCCTGGTGGGGGTGGGGCGCTTCATCAAAGGCGAATTCCGCCTCCGGCAGTTCTTTATGCGCGATCCGGCTGAGGAGGCCGCCCTGCTCGAAGGCCTGACCGGCTTCCTGGCTCCCTGCCAGGCGCTGGTCACCTTCAACGGCAAAGCCTTCGACGCGCCGCTGCTCAACACCCGCTACGCCCTGCACCAGATCCCCTGTCCTTTCACAGATTATGCCCACCTGGACCTGCTTCCACTGGCCCGCCGGTTGTGGCGGGACCGCCTGCCCAGCCGGGCCCTGAAATACCTCGAGGAGAATGTACTCTCGGCACCGCGCAGCCTGGAGGAAGTCCCCGGCTACGAGATCCCCTACCTTTACTTCGATTACCTGCGCACCCGGGACGCCCGTCCGCTCAAGGGAGTCTTCTATCACAACGCCATGGACGTGGTGGCGATGGCGGCCCTGCTCTCGCATGTGGCGGCGATGCTCGCAGACCCGTTCAGCGAGATGGTTGAGCACGGCCTGGATGTGATCGCGCTGGCCAAGCTGTTCGAGGACCTGGGCGAATGGGACAAGGCCGCCCGCCTGTTCGAGCGCGGCCTGGAGATGGAGCTGCCCCAGGCGGATTTCGAACTGGCGGTCGAGCGTCTCTCGCGCCTGCAGAAACGCCGGGGCGACCTGGAGACCGCCGTCCGTTTATGGGAGCAGGCGGCCGACCGCGGCCACGTCTACGCCCAGGTCGAGCTGGCCAAGCATTACGAACACCGGCGCCGGGATTACCGCCAGGCCCTCGAATGGACCCGGCGGGCCGTCGAGCAGGTCGGCAGCCTCGACATCCCGCGCTACATGTATAATCACTGGATGGAAGAACTCGGGCGCCGCCAAGCCCGGCTGGAAGAAAAACTTCTCAAGGAATCTTGATTGGTAAAAGGAGCATCCATGAACCGTAATCCAAATAGAGCCGCCCTGGGATTGGCGGCAGGTATCCTCGTCCTGGCCGTCCTGGCCTGCGGATCCAATGCGCCTGCCCAGGCTACGGCCACGTCCGCGTCCACCCCGACGACGCAGCCATCCCCCACTTTCACCCCCGTTCCACTCTACCAGGTCGTCAGCCTGGTCTCCACCCCCACGGACGAGACCGGGAAATCCCCGGCCTACACCGTCAAAGCCGGGACGCCTTTCCTGCAAGGCAGCGACGACCAGCGGGTCGTCAATTTCAACAACGAGATGTCCGGATTGACCCAGGAAGAGATCGCCAAATTCCGGGATAACGCCCGCGTGGCGGTGGCAGTTCCCGGCGGGGGCGGCAGTACATACGACCAATCGTACAAGGTGCTCTCGCCAGCCGGGAACATCCTCAGCATCAAGTTCGACATCCTGATCTACATTGCCGGGGCGGCCCATCCGGTTTCGCACAGCCGGACCGTGACTTACGATCTGGAGGCCGGTTCGGACGTCACCCTCGACCAGCTTTTCCTGCCCAATTCGAATTATCTCGACCTGATCGCCAATTACTGCAGCACGGAGTTGGGCAAGCGTAATATCGATTTCGGGGCCAATTCCAGCGGCGCCGCGCCCCTCCCGGAGAATTACACCAACTGGAATGTCACCGCCCAAGGACTGTTGATCACCTTCGATGAATACCAGGTGGCGGCTTATGTGGCCGGGCCCCAGGAGGTCACCGTTCCTTATTCGGAGCTGCAGTCCATCATCGATCCCCACGGCACGTTGAAAGCTTTCCTGCCGTAGGGGAGTTTCGACCGGAACCAAAAAGCGATGGACCAAGCCGTCCATCGCTTTTTTCATTTGCAAGCCCCGGGTCAGGCGTGCCAGTCCCGCAGCTGGTCGCGCAGGCTGGCGATTCGTTCGCGCAGCAGTAGGGCGGCGATCCCGGCCAGGATCAGGCCGATCCCGGTGCAGCCGATCAGGATGACGGTCGAGATGTCATGCAGGATGCTGAAGACGACTGTGGCAACCCCAAGGACGAGCATGACGATCGGCGTGATGACCAGGCTGCGCGAGCGGATCACGATCCCGTACCCCAGGACCACCAATGCCTGGAAGAAGAGCACCGCAAAGTACCAGATGTCCTTGGTTCCGGTCATCTGGATGTAAGTGGTGCTCAGCAGGACGAGCTGGGAGAACAGCCCGGTCAGGAAGGCGCCTGCCCGGCTGCCGGCGCGCCTCAGCAGGTAGTGCATCAACAGCCCCAGGACCGCCGCACCGACGGAGAAGAACTGGGGTTGGTCCACCTTCAGGGTGGCCAGGATCATGAAGTAGGCCATCAGGTAGAGGCCGTTGGCCGGGAATCCCAGCCAGACGTTCCGCCGGCGGAAGGCTTCCACGGCCCACAGGCTGGCCGCGAGCGCCACGGGCAGGCTGGCCAGCAGCCCGGACCGTTCGAGCGGCGCCGAGAGGGCTGTCAGGCTGGCCAGCCCCAATCCGCTGCAACGCAGTACGACGTCCCAACCCGGCCCCCTCTGGAGTCCGCGCGGCAGGCTGAGTGCATAGAAGACGATGGCAGTACCGATCAGTGACCACAGCCAGCGGTCCGGCACGAATTTCAGGTTCGTGAACAGGACGGAGAACGACAGGAAGGCTGCGGCAATATATCCCAGGCGAGGCTGGCAGTAGACCAGCGCCTGCAGGACGAACAGGCTCGCCAGGACCCCGCAGGCGATCGCCGCGGCTCCCTGCAGATGCTTCGGGAGCAGCGCCAGGACCAGCGTCACGCACGCGGCGGTCGCACCCAGGAGGCGCGTCGCCCATTTCAGCGGGCGGGCAGCCTTCAGGCGGGTAAAGAGGAGGTCCAGGCCGAGGAAAAGGATCGTAATTCCGGCCGGGAAATAAACGCGCGGCTCGACCTTGCCGTCGATCAAGGTCATAATGAACGCGATGGAGTAGAAAGCCGGGGTGAACGTCTCGAGCCATGCCGTCCGGAAGGTCTCGGTCAGGAAGAGGCTGGCCAGGACGGTGACGTAGATGGCCCGGTCGGCATGGTCGTATAAGAATGCCGCCAGGCAGAGCACGCCCGCCAGGGTCAGGGCGCTGGCCCGGAGAACGACCGACCAGGGCTTCGAGCCCTTCCAGGCCAGCAGGGCTCCGGCGACGTAGAAGAGCATTGCCAGCCCGGCGAGGATCGGGAGCCAGGCGTGGACCTCGTACGCGGAGAGCCCGAAGGTCAGGGCCAGGGCGAGGTGCAGCGTGAACAGGCCGCCGAGCCAGGCTTTCCGCAGGCGCAGGGCATAAGCCAGGTAGAGAAGTCCGGCCAGCCCCAGCGTGACTGCCATCACCCACACGTCTTGGTGAGAGCCGAAGGCGAGGATCAACAGGCCCGACAGCAGGGTCGCCGATGCGGCCAGGATGGCCCAGCCGCGCAGCGGCCAGCGCCAGCCAGGCAGCGCTTTCGACGACGGCAGGAGCATATCCGGGAGCATCAGGAGCAGGGTCGCGCCGGCCAGCTGGGAGCAAATGTAATTCTCGACGAGGGCGGTCGGAGGAATATGGAAAAAGGTCAGGTAGGCAGCCAGCCCGAACCCGAGGGAGAACGTCCAGACCCACGGCCGGGGGCGGACGATCTGGAAGAGGGCTAGCAGGACGCCGCTCCCCAGGAACAGCCCCAACCCCAGCCAGGCGTCCTTGTACAGCCCGACCAGGCTGCCCGCCAGCAGGAGCGGGACGGCCGCCAGCCCGACCGGCAGGGAGTAATGCCGGACTCGGTTCTCGAAGCGCAGGAACAGGTTCCCGGCAGCAGTCATGAGCATTCCCCAGGCAACCAGGGCGAAAGCTGACGTCTCCGGGCCGGACCCGGAGCGGACGATTGCCAGCCAGCCGACCGGCATCAGCGCCGCAGCGGTCGCCCAGGGGAACAGGAGGAACGGGATCACGGCGTCGCT
>Ga0335071_10000851_pt1 | contig 32891 bp, 33 predicted proteins | sample Lox_Sample_15_FD_206724 | JGI IMG/M metagenome (GOLD analysis project Ga0335071, IMG submission 206724) | Soil microbial communities from Loxahatchee National Wildlife Refuge, Florida, United States - Lox_Sample_1.5 | ecosystem: Environmental > Terrestrial > Soil > Wetlands | place: USA...
GGCACCGGCACCAAGCGCAGCCAGCGTCCTCAATATCGAGAGGTTCCCGTTGGCCTTTGCTGCATACAGTACCTTCACCTTGTTGTAGCGAGACGAAAGTGCGCATTCATATTGCCGGTATTTCTCCATTATCCTCTCTTCGTCGGTCACATAGAGGGGAGTCCCGAATTCCCCTGCAAGGGCGTTCGTGTCGAAGTCACCGATATAGAGATGGTTATTCCTGATCGAAAGGTGGGGAGGCAGGTTCATGGTGTGAGTCCCCTCATCCGCTCGAGAGCCTCGGTGATCCGTTCTTTCGGACGGGTCAGCGCGAACCGTACGTAGCCCTCACCACCACTGCCGAACCCAAGTCCCGGAGTAACGACGATACCTGCTTTGTCGAGCATGCCAGCCGCGAATGCCATGCAGTCGTCGACCTGCATCCAGACGTAGAAGGTCGCTTTCGGGGCGGTTACTTCGTAACCCAGGCTTCGAAGCCCTTTCACCAGGATGTCCCTCCGTTCCTCGTATATCCCGCAGGCTTTCCGTACACAGTCCTGCGGTCCCGAAAGGGCCGTTATTGCCGCTTCCTGAACGGCGTTGAAAACCCCTGAATCGACATTGGTCTTTACCCGTCCAAGCCCTGAAATCACACCGGCGTTACCGACGGCCATCCCTATCCGCCATCCTGTCATATTGTAGGTCTTTGACAGGGAATGCATCTCGACCCCTACCTCCATGGCGCCATCGGTCGAGAGAAAAGATGGTGCCCGGTATCCGTCGAAGGTGATCTCCGAATACGGGTTATCGGACACGACGACAATCCCGTATTCCCTGGCAAAATCCACGACTTCCTCGTAAAACCCCGGCGGTGCGATAGCCGTTGTCGGGTTGTTCGGGTAGTTGATGAACAATAACCCGGCCTGCTTGGCGATCTTTTTCGGAACGGCATCGAGGTCTGGTAAAAACCCATTCTCTTCTTTGAGGGGCATTTCGTGGAGGTTTCCCTCTGCGAACAGAGTACCGGTCCGGTAGACCGGGTATCCCGGGCCCGGGGCCAGGACATAGTCGCCGGGGTTGATAAACGCCTCGCCGATATGGGCGATGCCGTCTTTTGACCCCATGAGGGCAATAATCTCCGAACCCGGGTCCGCGGTTACACCGAAACGCGACTGGTACCACTTTGCAACCGCTTCGCGAAACGCGGGCATCCCTGCATAGCTCGGGTAATGATGGTTCTCTGGTTTTGCGGCTGCCTGACAGAGAGATTCCACGATGTGGGCGGGTGTAGGGAGGTCGGGGTCGCCTACCCCGAGGTCGATGACATCCACGCCGTCTCGTATTTTCCCGGCTTTCATCTCATCGATCCGGGCAAACAGGTAGGGGGGGAGGTTACCCATACGTTTCGCGTACAACATGTACTCATAGGTCGACCTGAAGCATTATCAATGGATCAATGATCCGCCGCGAATGAAGCCGATACAGACTATTGCTGCGGACTGGAAAATATGGATATCCGATGTCATCGATATATGAATAGTTCGCATGAATAACGATATGAAAAACCCGGAATCATTCGAATTCCTCGCCGATGCCGCCCGAACGCTTGGGGCATCCGGTGCGAAGATTATTACCGCATCAGATATTGTCGTCGAAAACCGTGTCCCTCTCAAGTGCCGGGCGGGGTGCATCGGGTACGGGAAGAAACTGACATGCCCGCCCCACGTCCCGACTCCCGATGAATTCCGGAAGATCCTCACCGAATACCGGTATGCGCTTCTTGTAAAATTTATCTCTCCTGCAGATGCCGATCCTGATGTGATCTGTTCGATCTACAAATACTGGCTCGATCTGGGGGCGCCGGCCGACAAGAAAGAGAAGGCGACGCAGTTCTGGAAGGAACATTTCGACGGGACGGGAACATTCGCTCCCCTGATGCTCGAACTCGAGCGTATCGCATTCAATGCAGGTAACCCGTTTGCACTCGCGTTCATCAACGGCTCATGCCGGCTTTGCGAGACCTGCAACGTACAAGGAGGTGTCTGCCTCCACCCGACGCAGGCAAGGATCCCTGAGCACGCCGTCGGCGTGAACATGGTCAGGACTGCCGAGCGGGCGGGGATGTCGATCCGGTTCCCCGTGAGCGGGCACCCTGAACTGATGGCAATCCTGCTGATCGACTAGGAGAATAAAATTAATCCCGGACCGGGGCCTTCGTATGCGCATTTCATATCAGATAACCCCCCATTGAACCGGTAACGATGATGTAAATGACTGAAATCTCTCTTAAAGATACGGACCGCGTGGAGATCACCGTCCTCGTCGATAACTATACCGACATGTTTACGGCACCTGCAACGCCCGTTGACCGGCGCCTGCCGTTCTCAACGAAACGGACCCTGCTTGCCGAGCACGGGCTTTCCTGCCTCGTCCGGGTCTTCTCCGGGAAGAAAGAGCATGCGGTCCTGTTCGATACCGGTCTGACGCCTGTATGCATGCCGTACAATGCCCGGCAGCTTGGAATTGACCTCACGACAATCGAGGCCGTGGTCCTGAGCCACGGACACTTTGACCATACAGGAGGACTCCCAGGACTTCTCGGTGAGGCGGGACACCAGGTCCCGCTCGTCGCGCACCCGGATGTATTTCTCCGCAGGCGACTGAAAGGCCGTATGGCGACGGTCGACCTTCCTTCGCCCGATGCCGTGACCCTGAAGAAGGCGGGGGCCGACATCCTCCGGCACAGCGGCCCCACATCTCTCGCTGCAGGCCACCTCCTGGTAACCGGGGAAGTGGAACGCACCACAGCGTTCGAGAAAGGCATGCCGGGGATGGAGGCGTGTATAGACGGCTCATGGGCACCCGATCCGATAAGGGACGACCAGGCCCTTATCGTAAACGTAAGTGACAAGGGCCTTGTCGTTATCAGCGGCTGCGCCCATGCCGGGATCATTAATACGGTCCGCTACGCGCGGAAGATCACCGGGATCGAACATGTCCATGCCGTGCTCGGTGGGTTCCATCTCGCGGGACAGGGGTTCGCCGAAGTGATTCCACCCACTGTGGACGGGATGAAGCAGATCAGTCCCGATTACGTGGTCCCGATGCACTGCACCGGGTGGGAAGCGATCAACAGGTTCATGGTCGAGATGCCGGGGCGATGTATCCTGAACACGGTCGGGACGACCTATGTGTTCTGAAGCATTTCTCTGTTTTGGGAACAGAAAACCAAGTTCGCCAATCTTACGATACACGGGATACCGAAAATAATGCAAAAGGCACCAAAATACAACTGCCAATCCGGAAAAAAATAAAATTCCATAAGGAAAACCATGGAGAACGAAGGAAAACAGAAAGGCGGAATTTTCATACGGGAAGCGGTTCCCGGGGATTTGGACTCTGTTGCGCTCCTCTATACTCATCTTTTTGACAACGATGAACCGGCCGGGTATGGTATGCTGAAAAAAGCCTGGCAGGATATCCTTGACGATCCCAGGATGCATTTTTTTATCCTTGAAAGGTTCTCAATTCCCGTTTCCATGTGTGTCCTCGATATTATTCCCAATCTTACAGCGGGGCCCGGCGGTACGGTTTGATCGAGAATGTCGTGACACGCAGGGAATACCGGAACCAGGGGTATGGCACGGCACTTCTTGGCCATGTCCTGGATGTCGCATGGAAATCAGGCTGCTACAAGGTCATGCTCCTGACGGGCCGGACCGATCCCGCCGTATTCAGGCTGTACGAAAAGGCCGGGTTCAGACGTGGGGTTAAGGAAGGACTGATTGTTTATCCCCTGCACCCGGAACCGGGATCAGACGGGATTTGAAGTCGTTGTCAGGAAAGCCGTCAGCACTCATTCCCCGGGGATCCGGAAAATCCTGTCCGCGGCCGGATCCCGAATCATCATCAACACCATCGTCTTACCGGCGTGAAGTTGATAACCCGGGACTCCCAGAATGAATCCTATGGCAGGGATGAAGGAAACGGTAAACAACCCGATCGTGCTATTGTCCACAGCGTCCCGTGAGAATGCCGTGGTCATCGCCCGGACACTTCTCGACGACCACATGGTCGCGTGCGTGAACATGATGGAGGTCAGGTCGTTTTACTACTGGCAGGGAACATTTTCAGATGACGTCGAAGTCCTCATGGTCATCAAGACGATGGAATCGAGAAAAACAGCAGTCCTGAATAAAATCCGGGAACTCCATACCTACGAACTGCCGGAGATGATCGTGCTCCCGGTTATCGGGGGTTTTCCACCCTACCTTGCATGGATCGAGGAGGAGACAAGGACCGGCCCCCCCTGAGATCCGGCCCGGGGTATTCCAATGCCGGCGATCGGGGATCATACAACCTTTGAAATAACAGGAAACCGTTACCAATGTCAGGAGTGAACGAAGTGACAGATACACGTATTAGCGGGAACCCTGCAGCCCTGGTCCTTCTCGGCTGCCCTCAGGTCCCGGTCCAGACGGGTTCTGCGTTGTACCTGATCAACAAACTGCGCAAGCTCGGGGTAATATCTGTGGTGGCCGGCAACCGGGCGGCGAGGACGAACATCGAAGTGTCCGATCCTGACCGGCATTATATCGGGGAAGTAATCGATATCGACCGCTGTATCGCAGAACTGGCAGAGAAGAAGCGTGACTTCAGGTACTGTTTCGCATTCATCCATAACGACGCGGGAGTCACGTACGCGGCAACTATTCAGGCTCTTTCCTCGGCCGCCATGGTCGTGATCATCTTCGGGGAGCATTACACGGAAATCAGCAATTTAATCGGGTTCCCTGCAGAAAAAATTGCCATCAATGCGGTCCATAACCCGATGCCGATAAAAGCAAAGCTTGACGACGTACTGCCATCGCTTATCAGGAATTTATAACTCAACGACAGGAATCGTGCATGCTTGACGGTATCAGGTATTTTTTTTAATTCTGACATCTTCAGGATAAAGAATCGGATGACGTGTTCAGCAGGTTTTTTTTCGCCCGATCAGAGGAACTTATTTAATCGTTACGGGTTATCATCGTGATATCGGGGCAATTAGGTATGGAAGATTTCTCAGTGCTCATCGGAGGAAAAGCAGGCGACGGGATCAATAGTGCGGGCCTTGTTATTGCGCATCTCCTGAACCACGTGGGCTATCGGGTCTACATGTATTTTGATTATCCCTCGCTGATCAAAGGCGGTCATAACTTTGCGATCGTACGGGCGACCCCTGGAAAAACCGGGGCCCATCGTGACCGGGTCGATTTCATCCTCGCACTCAATAACGATACGGTCAGGTATCACAAGGGGCTCGCCCACCCCGGGACTGTGACTGTATACCATGCCGATAATGTCAGGAGCGAGGGGACCGGTGTCCGGGTAAACGAGATCCTCCTGGCAGAATCTGCACCCCCGATCATGGGAAATTCTGCAATCATCGGCGCGTTTGCAAAAACGGCCGGTATTCCCTGGAATGTCGTGGAAGAAGTCTTCACGCGGCACCTGCCGAAAGGTACGGCAAAGAACCTGGCCGTGGCGAGGAGGGCTTTTGATGCAGCAGGAGAAAAGGTCACAATACCCAGGATCGGCAATCCTCCGCTTCCGCTGGTTACCGGTAACGAAGCGATCGGCCTCGGCCTTATAGATGGCGGCCTTGAGGCTTACGTGGCGTATCCGATGACCCCGACATCGAATCTCCTTCACTTCCTGGCCGAGCAGTCACAGGTCTATCCGATGACCGTCGTGCACCCCGAGAACGAGATTAGTGTTATTATTATGGCGCTCGGGTTTGCCTATGCCGGCAGGAAAACGGCCGTCGGTACCTCGGGCGGAGGGTTCTGCCTCATGACCGAAGGGGTCTCGTTTTCGGGACAGGCGGAAATACCCGTTGTTATCGTGCTTGGCCAGAGGACAGGGCCGAGCACCGGTCTTCCGACCTATACCGGGCAGACAGAGTTGTATTTTGCCTGCCATGCCGGGCAGGGAGAGTTCCCACGCCTGGTCGTTGCACCCGGGGATGCCGAAGAGGCATACGAATGGTCTTCAGCAGCGGTAAAGATCGCCTGGAAATACCAGGTACCGGCAATCATCCTCGTCGATAAAACACTCTGCGAAGGGACGTATTGTTTCGACGATTCCGAAATTGCCGGTTACAGCGCAGAGCCCGGGTTCACGCAAGCCATCCCGGGCCCGGACTATGGGAGATATCGTAACACCCCGGACGGGATATCCCCTGTCCTGTACCCGGGATCGCAGGACACCGTCGTCAAAGTGAACAGTTATACCCACGACGAATCTGGTGTGACGACAGAAGACGCCGGGATGACCACCCTGATGGCCGGGAAACGGATGAGGAAGAGATATGAACTGGCGGCAGAACTCGACCGGATGGTACAGGTTGCCGTTTCCGGGAACACGGCAGGCCGGACCGCCCTCGTGGCATGGGGCTCGAACAAAGGGGTGGCATCTGAGGTAGCCGGACCATTAGGTCTCCGTCTTGTCAGGCCGCTCGTTCTTTCGCCGTTCCCAAAACGCCAGATGGAAGGGGCCCTTTCCGGAGTGACCAGGGTGATCACCGTCGAGGATAATTCAGAGGGACAACTTGCAGGGCTCCTGTCTGCTCATGGATTTTCCGTCGGTTCACAAGTCCTGAAATACGACGGCCGGCCGTTCACGGTTGAGGAACTGACAGGGAAGGTGCGGGAGGTGGTGCCATGACAGAAGGGAACCTGATCACGCCGGCACAGAATACCTGGTGTCCGGGATGCGGTAACTTCTCCCTCCAGTTTACCTTAAAGGCCCTGCTCGAAGGACTCAAAAAGGAGGGGCGATCGCTTGACGATGTGGTCCTTGTCACGGGAATCGGGTGCCATGCGAAGATGGCAGACTACTTAAACATCAACAGTTTTTACTCTCTCCATGGGCGGACAATCCCTGCTGCAACCGGGATCAAGCTTGCAAACCCTGATCTTGAGGTCATATGCTGTGCAGGCGATGGCGACTGTTATGCAGAAGGACTCGATCACCTGATATTTGCAGCGAAACGGAATATCGGCATTACCGTCCTCGTTCACAACAACCGTGTCTATGGCCTGACGACAGGGCAGTATACACCAACCTCCCCCCTGGGTTTCAGGGGGAAATCGACGCCCGCCGGGACTGTTGAACTTCCCTTCAATCCCCTGGAGATCATGCTTTCGAGCGGGGCTACGTTCATCGCCCGGGGGTATACCAGAAGGCCGGACCAGCTGAAGATGCTGGTTTCGGACGCAGTCGCCCACCACGGATTTTCATTCGTCGATGTCCTCCAGATATGTGCGACGTACAACAACATGACCGATTACTATAATTCCCATGTATACGAACTCGGGGACCATGATACTTCGAATTTCAACGATGCATGCGAAAAAGCCCGGGAATGGGATTACAACACTGACTCGGGGATCGGCCTCGGCATCTTCTTCCAAAAGTCAGCTCCGACATTCGAAGAACGGATCCTGACACGTCATGGCCATGTACCCGATAAAATGGACGCAATTCGCAGGATACTTGATGAAAAGACCTGAAACACGGAATACAACCATGAACGAACCAAACCTCTTCGAGATGGTGAAAGAACACATATGTACCTGTTCTTCAGACCTGGACCTGACCCCCGATATTGAAACAAGTCTCAAATTACCGGTAAGGGAACTTCACGTCTCGGTGCCGGTCAGGATGGATAACGGTCGCCTTAACGTTTTCCCCGGCTTCCGCGTTCATTATAACGACGCGCTGGGTCCGACAAAAGGGGGCGTCCGGTTTCACCCTGATGAGACCATCGATACCATCCGCGGGCTTGCGAGCCTGATGACGTGGAAATGTGCGATACATAACCTGCCTCTCGGCGGGGCGAAGGGTGGTGTGGTATGCAACCCGAAGGAAATGTCGAAGGGAGAACTGGAACGGCTGAGCAGATCGTATATACAGGCGATTCATCAGTTTATCGGGCCTGACAAGGACGTTCTCGCCCCCGATGTCTATACAAACCAGCAGATCATGGCATGGATGATGGACGAATACTCGAGGATAGCAGGGAAGACGACCTTTGGCGTCATTACTGGGAAACCCGTCAGCCTTGGCGGATCCGAAGGCCGGGACGATGCGACGGCCCGGGGCGGATGGTACGTGGTCTCAGAGGCATCGAAAGATTTCGGAGTGCCACTTAAGGATGCATCCGTTGTCATCCAGGGGTTCGGCAATGTCGGGGGGAATGCCGCCCTGATCGGCAGCCAGGAGTATGGTGTCCGCGTTATTGCCGTCAGCGACAGCCAGGGCGGGATATTGAACAGGGATGGGCTTTCAATCGGTGATGTGATGAGATACAAGGAAACGACAGGCTCCCTGAAAGGATTTCCAGGTTCTGCAGAGATAACCAATGCTGAACTCCTGGAGCTCGAGACCGATATCCTCATTCCGGCAGCCCTTGAAAACGTCATCACCACGAACAACGCCGGTCGCATCCGTGCAAAAATGATTGCGGAGTTTGCAAACGGGCCCATGACGAAGGATGCCGAGAGAATCCTTTTCCAGCATCAAATACCGGTTATTCCTGATTTTCTTTGCAATGCCGGGGGTGTTGTCGTTTCGTACTACGAGATGGTCCAGAACTTCAATATCGACCATTGGGACGCAAAAGAGATCCACCGGAGACTCGAAACAAAGATGGTGTCATGTTACCATGACGTGAGGAAACTCGCAAATGACCACAACGTCACGATCCGCCAGGCTGCATACACCATTGCCGTGAGCCGTGTCGTGAAAGCGATGAAACTCCGCGGCTGGGTATAATATCTTCAGGTGCGGAGAAAAGAACACAATCTTCTTCCGCACCGGTACCTGCACGACAAGATCTTATGGATGTCCTGATGGTCGTGAAAACCTATGGGTAACGGAACCATAATTGCAGACGCAGGCACATGATCTGATCAGACTGTGTATCCGGTGATGTTCGGATGATCGAGGCATTCGTAAGTAATACCCCGTTTTTTACGTATATTCTCCTGCCGCTGTTCATCTTCTCCGCCAGGGTCTGCGACGTCAGTCTCGGAACGATCAGGGTTATTTTCATCTCGAAAGGTTATCGGAATATTGCCCCCTTTATCGGTTTTTTCGAGGTGATCATCTGGCTCCTCGCCATCGGCCAGGTGATGAGCAATATCACCGATGCCGCATCATATATCGCTTACGGTGCGGGATTTGCAACAGGGACGTACATTGGTATGAGGATCGAGGAACGTTTGTCACTTGGCAACGTGATCGTCAGGGTCATTACCAATAAGCCGGCGAAAGATCTGCTCGAGTACCTGAGGTCCGGTGGTTACGGTGTCACATCCATGGATGCAGCAGGGTCTACAGGGCCCGTGACTATTCTTTTCACGGTCATCAGACGAGAGGACCTTGGAGAAGTCGTCGGGGTCATCAGGAGATTCCAGCCCGATGCATTTTATTCGATCGAGGAGGTAAAAACAGTGACCGAAGGTGTCTTCCCTGAAAAGAAATCGAAATATTTTATGAGCAACAGGGACATTATGAAGTATTTCAGGAAAGACAAGTAACCCGGTCGTTCTAGCCTGTACGGCCTGCGGGGAAAGGGCACAGACGGCGGCGGCCTGACTGCGCATTGGTCCAGCTCATGGATCCATATTCCCGGGTATCATTTTAAAAAAAAGTCATAAAGAACGACATAACAAACAACAGCCTGGCTGGAATGGATGAGATGGATATTTGAATGTCTGAAAGGATGAGAAAATTTTTACAGTCCTACCGGCCGATATTCCAGACAAAGTCCATAAACGACCTGTTGGACTGCTGTGCAGGGGAACACCAGCTGCGGCGCGTCCTCGGCCCTGTGGAACTGATTTTTTTCGGGATAGGAGCAGTCATCGGAACAGGGATTTTCGTAATCACCGGGATAGCCGCCGCCGAATTCGCCGGCCCGGCCCTCGTTGTATCGTTTATTATCGCTGGAATAGTCTGCCTGTTCGCAGCACTGAGCTATTCAGAGTTTGCTACGATGGTCCCGATTGCAGGGAGCGCGTACAGTTACAGTTACGCCTCCCTCGGAGAGATTTTTGCCTGGATTATTGGATGGGACCTGATCCTTGAATATTCAGTTTCGGTATCCGCAGTTGCGATCGGCTGGTCGGGGTACGTCACGAACCTCCTCTCAGACCTCGGTGTCTCGCTGCCGCAATCGCTCGTCAATCCACCGGGATTTAACGGGGGTGTGGTTAACCTGCCTGCGATGGTCATCATCGCCCTGATCACGGTCCTCCTGGTCATCGGGGTGAAAGAAAGTGCACGGATAAACAATGTGATCGTCGCCATCAAGGTCGGCATCGTCCTGCTCTTCCTGTACCTTGGTTTTTCCCATATCAACCCGGTCAACTGGGCTAACTTCACGCCTTTTGGATGGAGCGGGGTTATTACCGGTGCGGCCATCGTTTTTTTCGCCTACATCGGGTTCGACGCCGTCTCGACGGCCGGTGAGGAGGTCAAAAACCCCCAGCGTGACCTTCCGATCGGAATCCTCGGATCGCTCCTTATCTGTACCCTTCTCTATGTCGCCGTTGCAGCAGTCCTGACCGGGATCGTGTCGTATACGACACTTGATACCCCGGCACCCGTGGCGTACGCCCTGGTCGAGATCGGGATCCAGTGGGGTGCCGCCCTGGTATCGGTGGGTGCATTGCTCGGCATAACCTCGGTAATGATTGTGCTGCTCTTTGGACAGTCCCGGATTTTCTTCGCCATGTCGCGTGACGGCCTATTGCCACCTGTCTTTAAAAAAGTTCACCCGAGATTCAGGACGCCGTTCAGGGTCACCATCTTCGTCGGGATAGTGACCGCGACCCTCGCAGGGTTCCTCCCTCTCCAGGACATCGCCGAACTCGTGAATGTCGGGACGCTCGCGGCTTTCATCATCGTCAGTGCGGGGGTGATCGCGCTCCGATATACCCGGCCTGACATCCCCCGCCCGTTCAGGTGCCCGTTCGTCCCGTACCTGCCCCTCCTGTGCATCGTTTCCTGTGCGGGCCTCATCTATGTCCTGCCGTTCATTACCCATTTAAGGTTCGTTATCTGGCTGATTGTCGGGCTTCTCGTCTACTTCCTCTACAGCCGGCGGCACAGCATCCTTCAGATCAGGCTCAGGGAGAAACCGGCAGCAGAATAACATGGTGTAGCGGCGGGGTCATGTCGGGAGCTCATCAGGACCTCCAGAATCGCTGTAACCGGATAGTTAATTTCCTCAACCGGAACCGATCAGGGGCAGGAGCAGGGCTGCGAGTTCTGCCGGGTCACCGGCACAATCGTGCCCGGTAACTTCACCCCTTGTCCCGGCCATCCGGTCACCGTACCGGGCATAGACCGTCTGCATCCCGATCTCCCTTGCCGGGGCGAGGTCTCTTACCGGGCTGTCGCCGACCATGACCGTCTCGCATGCCGGTAACCCGAGTTTTTCCAGGGCCATGAGAAAAGGGGCATGGTCCGGTTTCTTCCGGCCGGTCATTTCATACGTAACCGTGTGGCAAAAGGACCCTGATAAACCGGAAACCCCGAGGCGACTCCTGGCATGTCCCATATCGGCATCGGTCACCAGTGCGAGGGGTATTTCCATCGACTTCAGGGTTCTGATTATCTCTGAAATTCCAGGGTACGGCCGTATCGCCTCTAGTTTTACGGTCTCATACATACTGCATGACAGGTGGTATTCTGACGGGGCGAAGATATTCCGGTCTACGAGATAGTCCCGGATATTGCGCCAGTCCTCGAACCCGTATTGCGGCCTCGTGAAATAGTCGAAGAGATCTTCCCAGTCATCCCTCCCGAAATGCCTGACAACCGACCGGCAGGCCTCATTTTTTGCGGCGACGAGATCGAAGAGGGTATTGTCCATATCGAAAATTATTCCCTTTATCATTGTCGGAATCGTTATTCACCTCCATATGGATTATTGCCTGTTTAATCGGATAGATATGGGTTTTTTATCCACGTAATGTACTCTGTCCTGATCATACCACTGCGAGGTGTACCTGCAAGTTCCAGGTCCGGATCCATGATCGCTCGGTTTATTATTTTTGTTAAATAATTCAATGAAATTAATAATACATTGAAACCTTATTCAACATTCATGAAAAAAGAAATAATCTTTCTTATCCTCTTAGTGGCCGGGACCTGCCTCTTTTGTGGTTGCATAAGCCAATCCCAATCGCCTTCCCTGGAATCAACGGTGACCCCTGTACCAACACCCCCAAAACAAGGGTCATGGCTTGAACTGGAACCCCGCGCCGAGGTAGTTGGGTTTACTACCGATCAACAGGCAGATGCGTTTATCACAAATCTTTCAAAACAACTTAATGCCGAAGTCGTAATGGCAGGACCCGCTTATCCCGGTCAGCTCGAGATCCGGAAATACTATTCACAGGCTGAACTTGAACCGGCCTTTGAACGTGAGGGAGGGAAGATAACCTCATATGAATCAGGCATTTCAAATTCTACTGCAGATCTGGTAAAGCACATCCTTGAAAACAAGATTGAAATCCTTGGTTCCAGGGATGCGAAGGTTGGACTCCTTACCAGCACAAACAATATTACCCAATATATCCAGGTTGAGCTACCCGGTGTCGATATGAAACAGGCACAGGAAATTGTTGGAAAACAGGGAAAGTTCGAGATTCGTATTAAGACAAATGGTAACCAGACCGAGCACGTCCTGTCTCAAGACGAAATCACCAGTGTCCAAATTCCCAGTGAGCAGCCTCCGGGTAGCGATAACTGGGGTGTGGCGTTTAATTTAAGTGAAAGCGGTGCCGAAGCATTCCGGACTGCTATGATCAAATATGGTGCAATAGCAGAACCTCCGAAGCATTTCGTGATCATGCTCCTTGACAACAATACCGTATACTCCGCTCCCCTTTCAGTGGCTCTTGCAGGAGAACTCCAGAATAAGACCATCAATCGACTCTATGCTTCGACGGGAACAGGTAACATCGGGGAGGACGAGGCGACCAACCTTGAAATTCACCTGCGCGCAGGGGCATTGCCGGTAGATCTTGCCATAACAGATTCCGGGAATATTACATCACCATCGGCGGCTTGAGCGGGCTGATATTTTTCCTTTTTGAATCTCCGATGTTATTTCCCGGAGAAGAATTTCAGAACACTCCATAATCTTAAAATTACTCGTAATGGGTTTTGAACAGTTTATCGTTTCAGGTTAGTACGAGGTACCAGGTCATCAAAGCCTGCCAGCTGAAAATTCGATATAAGTCCCGGAAATCAGGATATCCTTCATCAGGCAGGTTAAATCATCAGCGAGAAATTCCCTCATCCGGAAACCCTGTCCGCCGGATTTACCGGTTCGATGGGTGGAAAATGGAAAGTCCCAGCAAGGATACATGGGGCAACCTTATTTTCAGGGTTACACGCGGAGATCACGGTCAACAGCAATCGGCGATAGTAGCGGTTTCCTATGATCAAAAACCGTCCGACCGTTGCATTGCCGGCCTAATCTCGGCACAATCAGGGAACCATAAAAAATCACCCGGTACATGCTCGTTCCCCAAACCTCAGACGTATCGTGCGCCCCGGACGGTATCAGGATTCTCACCACGAAAGCATTTGGTTTTTCGGACAGGGAGCTGGTCTGGCTTACGAAAAAGAAAAATGCTGAACGTTTTCATCCCGACCTGGCTGCATCTGTTTGAGATAAGGCATCACGAACCGAAACGACCCGCGCTCCTGGTTATCCTGACATCGGATACATCATTGCGATGATGCAGATCGCCAGGGCCACGATGCTCACCGGCCATTCGAGGTAGCCGGGGCACGCCCCGGTATAATAGAGCAGGAACAGAAGCACAACGGTACCAATGAGATAGGCATGGAAATAGAGGATACGGCGATCGCTTCTTTCGCAAGGCCTGATGCTCCCCGATATCCGAAATTTGTCGTTACGTGGAAAGAGGGGCATTACACCTTTTTTTGTGCAACTGTCCTCGATGAAATGCTGGATGAAACCGATGACGATCCCGGAAAGCAAAATTTCCAGGGGATACGTTCCCTGGCTGAAGGGAAATACCCAGATCGTAAGACAGACAAGACAACCTGATACCAGCGCGATGAAAAACAGGCCGGGCAACGAGTGTCAGTCGTTTATCTTCGGTTCCAAAGTTGCTGAAAGATAATTTCCGGTATATCCAGAGATACCGCTGTAATAATGTTTTTTTGAATATCAGAACGATAAACCATGGAAAAAAGAGTTCTTTATCCCGGAGTGGTTTTTTATATGAATATCCGGAAGGACCACCCCGACAAATGTACCTGCCGCGATCGCAATCAAAATTTCAGGGTCTGTCGCGATCAGCGGAAAATACAAGATAAGCACGCTACCCAATGCCAGACTAACATGGTTTCGGATTATCACGGTATTGCTCGTTTCGATGAAGTGTTTGTCCTGAATCACTGGTGCGAAAAATAAACAGGCCGGGATGGATCTGACGGTGAGAACCGGCCCGTTTATCGGTATATTTCACAATCTAACGGGCAACTATCGGAATTTTTCCAAGGATAATTCTCCGGTAGAGTTTCTCGGGGAATGTGGAGTTATTGATCGATTCATATACAGCGTACGGTACCGGCGAATGTGATATTCTTGGTTTCCCGGTGAATTCGATCGTCATTGTATGGGTACCCATGTCGTACCCGAGACGGCGGATACCATGACTTTTTTTTTTGTCCCAAACCATGTTCATTTTCCTATTCACTCCTTGTATGTGGAAAATTCGTTAAATTTTCTGACGAGATTAATCGACCCGACAAAGGTAAGTCTTATCACCAGGTGGTTGCCGGTGCCCAAGATAATCTGTATTTTTAATAATTATTAATTCTCTGAAAAAATAAACATAAATTAATGAACAATTATGGGAATTATTATAAAATGCCCGAAAAAGGAGAATTGATTATTTCATGAGACCCACAGCGGGATCGTGGCGGGAACAATGGCGGCAACTGAAACTCGCCCATTGTGCCGTCCCAAACTATGGCAATTCAAAAGAGTTCTGGAACAATAAAAAACATGTCCAGAATGTTTTCATGAAGGGAAGAGAGAATAACCGGCACCAGTGGGAGGCGCGTCTTGATACGATGGATGTTCCGGAACATTCCCTTGTCCTCGACATCGGTGCAGGACCAGGGACATTCGCAATCCCGCTTGCACTGAAAGGATGTCAGGTTACAGTAGTTGAACCTTCACCCGTGATGAGGGAGGCGCTTAATGAACGGATAGCGAAGGAAAATATCGCTGGTATTACCGTAATTCCAAAACGATGGGAGGATGTGAAACCGGAAGAACTGGGGGACGAGCACTATGATACCGTTATAGCGTCCTACTCGTTGACCATGATGGACATCGCAGAGGCGATAGCGAAGATGGAGACCTTTTGCAGGGGGAGCATACACCTATTCTGGTTCCTTACTCCACCGACTTGGGCGAAGGTGAACATGGATTTATGGCCCCTGCTGCATGGCGGGGAGTTCCCGGGAGAACCCCTGGCTGACTGGCTCTGGCAGGTGCTCATCGAGATGGGAATTTATGCAAACCTTGAGGTGGAAACCAAATCCTCACGCACATTCTACCCTACGTTCGATGATGCCATGTCTGAGTATATCCAGCGTTTGAACTGCACTACTCCTCTGCAGGAAACAACGGTGAAAAATTACCTCCATGCGATGTTGAGACAGGAGGGTGACGGGCTGGTGCTTGGAGATGAAGTCCTCGGGGCACATATCTGGTGGACAACGAAACATCAGGGGATTCCGGGGGTGAACCAGGAATGAGCGATTATAGTGTTCTCTTTAATAAGGCAAGGGAATTCCATGGGCATGTCTGTCCGGGGATCGTTCTTGGGACCCGGATGACAATTGCAGGCCTCCGGGAACTGGGAATGAACCCACATGTCCACAACAACAACCTTGTCGTATATCTTGAAATCGATCGCTGCGGGACGGATGCTGTTCAGGCAATTACCGGGTGCTCGCTTGGCCACAGAACCCTCAAGTTCAGGGATTACGGGAAATTTGCCGCTACATTTTTGGATTTGGAAACACGGAAGGCAGTACGGGTATCGATCCATGAGAAAAACCGTGAGGAGCACGATAAACTGGACAGGAGTGAAGTTTTGGCCCTCCTGTCTGGTATACCCGAGGACGAAATACTCAAAATTGAAAATGTGACGGTCGATCTATCGGAGGATGATATTCCCGGTTTTCCCCTGCATAAGGAAATTTGCAGTGTCTGCGGTGAACAGATTCTCGATCATCGTGAAGTCAGCAGGGAGGGTAGTGTGAAGTGTAAAAATTGTGCAAATGGTTCGTATTATAAGATTGTGAGTGTGTAACATTATCTGGATTATGAACACCCTGTTCCGAAACCCGGTTTCACCGTATCCCGGCTGGAAACGCCGGATATATCGTCTTTCCCGCCCTGTTACGGACGACGATATCAAGGCGTTTCTGGGCGACCAGGACCTGTATGTCAGGGAGACCGAATCGGGCCTGATTAATATTATCCATAAATTCGGGATCCTTGAGATCCATTTCATTGTCAATGACCCTGAAGTCGAGGTATGGTACGATCCCGAAGCCGGGTCATATCCCCTTGAATACCTCGAGGCCCTGCTGACGACACGGTTCTGATTTAAATCCTCTTTTTGAAAATAGGGGAAATTCAGGTCAGTCAATCCCGACCATTACCTCGGAGGCCTTCATCACCGCATACACGGGCGAACCCTCCTTCAATTTCATTTTCTCTGCCGAGTAGGTCGTTATGGATGAGACGATCTCATTCCCGCCCGCTATGGTAATGACTACCTCCGTGCTGACCGGACCTTTCTTGATCATCTTGACGGTTCCCTTGATCTTGTTTCGTGCACTAATCTCCATTGTTTTCACCAACCGCTAATGAGTAATCAGGCTATATAATATTTGTGCAAATTCGGCTAATGATAAATTCAAACCAGAGAATGTCCCTGGTTTGAAAAATGCTTTATGAATAACTTCCTATGTTGACTTTTGCCGATTCATGAGCACTCCGGAAGGTGTGATTCCGAAGGTGCACACATAATTATGATCTCATTGAATATATTACTTTCAGTTGATAATTGAAAAAATTAAACAATAATAATTGATAATATAGATGTCAAATTTTTTTTTTTTTTTTTTTTTTTTTGAAGGTAGTGTGCGTATAAAGCTGTAAAATTGAAGACGCCCTGTATCCACCTTAGATTGCAGAAAAAGGAAGGAACAGGGCATGAATAGTAAAGACCTGGTAGCACATTACCTTACCGATAATGAAGATGGAATGAAGAATCTGATCACCTGGTTTTTGAACGAGGTGATGCAGAAAGAAGCCTTGGAACAGGTCGGGGCAGCTAAATATGAAAGGACCGGGACAAGACGGAAGTATCGCAATGATACCAGATGCCGTACTCTGAAATCGCGATATGGCCCATTAAACCTTGAAACCCATTATTGCGGGATATCTCCTTCAAGACACGGATTTTTGAAAGATACTCACGGATCGAAAAGGCACTTGAGAATGCCATCATTGAATCGTACCTACAGGGAATCTCAACGAGGAAGATTGAGGATGTAATCTCGCATCTCGGTATTGAGAAGATATCAGCCTTATTTGTTTCCAGCGTTGCTAAAGAACTGGATTCTAAGGTTATTGAATTTCTCTCCAGACCTATTGAATCTCACATTCCTTATCTCTTTTTTAAATGTGTCATATTTCAAAATAAGGGATGGAATAAAGTATTCTAACACAGCTCTGCTTGTAAGTGCCGGAGTTCGGGAAGATGGAATATGAGAGATTCTTGGTGCCAGGATCGCAGATTGTGAGGATGAGCTAACCTGGGAGGACCTGTTCAAGGCCTGAAAGATCGCGGGCTTCGCGATGTCAATATGGTTGTTTCAGATGGTCACAAAGGTATCCGGAAAGCCGTAGAACGCTCATTCCATGGTTCCTCCCGGCAAATGTGCCACGTCCATCTCATCAGGGCTGTATTGAAGAAAGTATCCCGTAAAGATCTCAAAATGATAGCCAGCTTGTTGAAAGAATCACTCGGTGACTATCGTAGACTCCACGGATGTATCGTTGAACTTGAATCCCTGCTGCTCACCGGCATTCCACCATATATGGGCCCCGAGCGCCTGCCCGTTCACGTAATATCCTTTATCGGACTTTGCAAGGGTCCTCGTGAAATAGTCCCTGAGTATCGCGTCCTGCCCATCAGTCGTGCAGTTCATGCGACCGTGAAACTCCTTCACGGCATCTTCAACTAATGGATATATCATCGGATCGCAACCGGGTTCAACTAAAAGATTTGCGTAGATCCCCATTTCATACAGTGCCGACCACAGGATATCGGCGGTCGGTTCGCCGCAGAATTCCGTTCCGTACAACTCCTTCCAGACGCCGGCATTGACCTGGGCCCATAACGGCTGGGTCAGGAACCAGAAAATATGGGCGGTTCCCCTGCAGGAACGATGCATCTTTGCAACTGCCTCGCCAATATCGGTGACCATGAGGCTATAGGAAGCGATGACGGCATCGAACGGTTCCCCCAGTTCCTCGAGTGTGACATCTTCCCACCGTTTTGGGATCACGGTAATTTCCCGGGCCTTTTGTTCCTGCTGGTATTCCTTTAGTATTTCACCCATCGCCGGCGACGGTTCGACAGCGGTCACATCGCACCCGTGTGCCGCGAGAGGGACACTTAAGGTGCCGGTACCTGCGCCGATATCCAGCACACGCGAGCCGTCCCTGATCTGCATGCCTGCAATCCGGGCTTCGGCATGGTCCCTCCATTCGTCAAGATCCCGGATAAAATGATTTTTTACAGATTTTTTATCGTTCCAGAAACTTGTACCTTCGGATTTCCGGGTTTCGAGCAGGGCAAGCCGCTGCTCTTTCCATCGTTCTCGCCAGAACGTACCCGGGAGGCTGGAGAATCCGGAAATATCTGATCCTGAAGTAATTATTGGAGTTGTGGGGTTCATAGTTATCCTATCATGGTAATTGTTAAATCGGACCGGTGAAACCCCGGCTTTATTCCGGGGTTTTCTGCGAGATTGCCGTAGCCTGCCGTTTGGTCTGTTCGAGTAATGTAGCAAAATATGCAGTCAGGAGATTACCTCCCTGCGAACCCTCTCCCGTCACAAGTACATTCGGGGTGATAACGATCTTCCCGTCCGCGATCTTCTGGATTGCCTGCAGCATCGCTACGTTTTCAGCACCAAGGGCCTCTTTCTGCGCGATATATGCCTTGGCGGTGCCGATACCGATCTGCTCGTTCGCATACGCAGATCCGTCTGCATTCGCTTTTGTTGCGTCACGAGTGCCGTATGCAGATTCACGGGCAGCCTGTGCATTGTCTTTGTTGATGTCGATCGATAATTTTGCGGCGATGACCTGCCCCTGCATATCGGCCCGGGCTGTCTTCTCGGTGACGGCGATCCGTTCCTCCTGCGCCTTCGCCTCCTGCTGGTACTGCTGCTGCTGCTGGACGGCAATCTGTTTCAGGGTCTGCGTCTTCAACAAGGCTTCGTCGACCTTGATATAGGCAATCAGGAGTCCCTGGACTTCGACGTGGTATTTCTCGAACTCTTCCTGCGCCCTCTCGAATGCTGTCTGTTGCAGTTTCGTCCGGTCGTGGACGAACTGTAACGCCTGCTGATTCCCGGCCTCGTTCCTGAATGATGCATCGATCAACGGGTGTGCTACCTGTTCGATCAGGTTGTAGACGCTCCCGAACCGGGCGATGACGAACGGAGCGTCGTCCGCCGGGATCCGGACGATAAGTCGTACATCCACCTCGAGCTGGAACCCGTCCTGGGAGGTGACCCGTAGTTGTCCGAACTTAAAGAATTCCGCTACGTTCGGGTTATTGTCCTTGTTTTCCTTGACGTACTTTAGGGTCTCTTTTGTCCCGTCCTCGCTTGCCCAGTCGATCGTAACGGCACTGGTTGGCACAATTTCTGCCCTGTATGCGGCCGTATTCAGGTTGTACTTACCGGGTGCAACAGGATCCCTGAGTATTCCTCTTTTTGTCTTATCGGTGATCAGGAGCTTCTCGGCATCTTCATGCACGGGCTGGTCGAGATTGGGAGGATTCGATATTTTAGGGGCTCGATCAGGGGATTTTTCAAGTTCTTCCCCGACACTTGATATGATTACTGCGACATTACCGGGCGGGACGATGGTCATATCGACCGGTGTAACTTCAAACAGGAGCGGGTTGATATAGTAATCCCCGGGTTGCAACGTCTCGAGCTGAGTACCGCGGTACCCCTGGCTCACGATGAATACCTGCCCGTTCTGGAAATGACTGTGATCTTCGAGGGGTGCGGGAGCAATGGCAAACCGTGATGGAAGCGGGATACCGTCAAGAGCGGTGACGATCCCTACTTTCCCCTGTGGTACTGCGATAATCGGTTTCTCGATGACAGCAAAGAGACGGGTATTGATACGATAGGTCCCGGGCTTTAGGATTGCAATCTGCGGACCTTTAAACCCGCCGTTCTCAAGAAACATACCTGCGTCCTGGAACGAGTTGCTCTGCACTTCATCAGCAAGCAACCGACCAGGCTTCATAGGCAGGCCGTCAATGGAGGAGACGATGCCAATGTGGTCTGGTGTTATCTTAGTGACGCTCTCACGGTCAACTCTCCATAGGATCGGAATATAGAAATAGAGCCCGGGCATCAGGATATCGGCCTGAACGCCGACCTCTCCTTTGGTCGCGATGATCTTGCCCTGAGGCAGCGTGGGTCCGAACATCTTCCTGGTGACGACGCCTACTTCATTTGCATGAATCAGGACCAATCCCTTCAGTATCAGCCATAAAACGATTATTACGAGTATGACCGACAACAACAGAGTAAAGAAATCCATTTTTCCTCCTTCTTTGATTAGTTACGTCAATCCTTTGATATATTTGATGGATATACGGTAGTTCCCCGGTATCACGGGGGATCCTTAAGAATTGGTTAACATTGCATGTAAATAAATTTATATTAGTTACCTTTTTTAACCAATAATTATTGTTTATTGCATCATATAATGCCAATCGCCGGCTTGCCGGTATTATTGTGGCATATGCAAGACGTCCTGAATTTAATCGGGATTACCATTAGGGGTAAATTGGTCACAGAATCTTATCCCATAAACCTGGTCACTGCCCTATCAAGTTTCTCTTTTTCTTCAGCGAGGGAATAATGGAAGATCTCAGGATGCAGGATGTTTGCGACATCCATGAGACTGATGATCCATCCAAGAGATCCCGTCGCGTGCATGCCTTCCGTGAGATATACCCTGTGTTCAGAGATTCCTCTGCAGGTTATTCCCAGTTCTTTGCATGTATCAAGGAATTCACCGAGAGACGGAACAGAAGGGCCTGTGACGAGAATAACCTCCGGGTCGAGTTGGTTGAGTGCTTGAACGGAATATTCTGCATCTGCACTCTCCCTGAAGTCCTGCTCCCTGTTTACGCTGGTTCCTCCAGCCGTCTCGACAAGGCTGTTCACGAACTTGGCTGCATAAACCGGAAAAAGCGGGTGGCAGAAGACCACATAGACCCTGGGTTTTTCTGCGTCAGCTGCCCGGTTTCCTATGTCATTGAAAACCGACTGCACGTAGTCTGTGATCCGTTCTGCTGCCTCTTCACGCTGGGCAAGCCCCGCAATATACCGGAGCATGCCGGTGAACGTCTCAACCGAGTCCTCCTTGTCCTGGAGCTCGCGAAGATAACCGCTGGCGATCACTGTATTGCAGATCCGGTCGATCTCCAGGTCATCCTTAACCCCGAGAAATGTGAGAAGATCCACAATATACCGGGCACCCATAACCGACTTGTATCCACCGAGGAGACGGGGGCCGGTTTTTGGGATTGGTTCTATCTCACCCCGGCAGGGAAATCTGTACCCGCAACTGCATATCCCTTCGGTCCGGCAGGAGAGAACCCTCGCTGCCATGGGCCCGAAAAAAACCCGGTGAAGAATGGTTTCCCCGCAAACCGGGCACCGGGAGTCGAGTTCCGTTGTTGCCGGCGTATTAAACAGGTACACGTGATCAAGGTATTTTCGCAGTTCTGTGCAGAGGTGTTCGCCCTGCTCCCTGTCGGGTTCGGATCCTTTGAGGTTCTCATGGGTCGCCACAAATCGCATCACCTGGAACGGGATCGCCGGTGATATTTTCCTGATGCGGTCTGATGCCCCTGTCACCTCTGATTCCCTCCCGTTAATATACATGACAGAGACTTCAACGGCAACGCCGGCATCGTACAGGGATTTTACGTTACGGTAGACCGGGCCGGCCGATTTTGCCCCGCATTCCTTGTATCGCCCGTCGGTTGATCCCTTAAGACCGATATTGATAAAGTCCAGGTACGGAATCATGGCCTGCAGGGTTTCCGGAGTCATATATCCATTACTGGAGCACCCGACAAGGAGACCTTCTCCCTTTGCCACTTGCGCCACCCTAAGGAACGTGGGAAGAGAGACGGTGGGTTCATTCAGGCAGAACGTTATACCCTTGCACCCGCCTTCCCGTGCAATGGCAAGGATCTCTTCCGGTGTGTAGGGGGTAAGGACTTCCTGCAGCGTGCCGGGCCGGGTGGTCTGGAATTCAGATATACAGCCTTCACAGGAAAAATTGCACCCGATAGTGCTGATGAGCAGGAAGATACTGTTCGGGTAAAAATGAAGCATCGGTATGGATTCGCTCGAAACAGGGTAGATATTGAGATAGGCATCCGGATAATTTTCCGTGATCTTTCCCTTTTCGTTGCGGTACATCCGGCAGTGCCCGTTCGTTTCTTCCGGGATCTCGCAGGCCCGTTCACAATAACTGCATTCCATGCGCGATACACTCTTCTCCTGGATTTGGCACTTCGCTCACCCCAGCCCTTGTCGGGACGAGTGGGCAGTAGTGCTGCCTTTGTTGGTAATATTTTATATTTTACTTTTTTAAAATATTAACTAATTACATAATACTCCTCATTTTCGTCCTGCCAATGTTCGAAGGACCCGTTCAGGTGTGCCGGCATGTCAATTGCCCGGCAGTGGATACGGACTGTGAACGGAAAACATCTGAAAAATCTCCTCAAATCATTGATAACCTGTTTCCCTGTCTCCAAACCATCCCAGGTCTGGAGAGTATGCCGGAAGCAAGGGATCGAGTTCGGGGAACCGGCTGGTATACAGCGTTTAAGGTCCGGGATTACATATTGTTTCAGGAGAATACAACGGGGGAATGCAGAGCGCAATCCAGGTGTGGATATCATGGGTGCAGGGATTATAATGGATGATTTCAGGGAGACAACCAATGAGAGCAGGCGCCGCTGGGATACCAATGCCGATTACCGGGATGCCGATGGGAGATGAATCCAACTCGTTTCACAGCAGGGTTGTCCGTCCGCATACCGAAGAGATGCTCGCAATCCAGAAAGGGGACCTTGTCCTTGATACCGCGTGTGGTACCGGCAATTTTTCTCAGCGGCTTGCTGAATTGGAGGCACGAGTTGTTGCGTTTGATATTGTGAAAAACTGGTTGTCCATGCCAGGCGGCGGCGGGCCGCCTATTCAGGCAGCATTTCATTTCATACCTATGATGCCACGGACTATAGCCGGGTCCTTGAGCTGAAACGGGAGAGGCCCTTCGATAAGGCAGTGGCAAACATGGCGGCCATGGATATCGCAGATATCAGAACGTTATTCAGAGCGATTGCCGATCTGCTCATACATGGAGGAATTTTTGTCTTTTCAATGCACCCTCCCTGTTTTCTCAAACCGGAGGGAGTATACCTCACTCCTGCTGTCCATGAAGGAGAAGCAATATGGGGACAGCCGGTAATGCAACTGTAGTATCACCGTTCCCTGCAGGATATCTTTGCGTTGTTTGTTAAGGCAGGGTTTGATATAACCGGGTTTTATTAAGAACCCGATGATGAACGGGAATTTCCCGTTATTATCATTGTTAAGGCCCAAAAGAAATGATCATACCGGCAGCCGGAACCTCCCTGGCCAAGACCGGAAGTACCGGTCCCGGAAAAGACCCTTGCACAGCCGGCTGACAACTACAACTGAATTATAGGCAGGACCTGCCTCCGGTGCTGGCAGGCAAATGCTCATTAATAAATTCCCGGGCTCCAACCCGCGTGATGCAGATCTTTTCTACGGATTTCCCGAAAAAGTGGTACCCCGATCCTCCCTCGGCAAGCGTATCAAGCAGCAGGTCGGCATTGGTAACAATATCCCCGCCGAGCATGGTTACACCCCGCCGGAAGAATGCATCCGGAATCATGCCGGCCGTAGGTCCGACAACAATTATCCTCGCACCGGGGTGTGCAAGACCCAGGAGAGGTTCGAGGGTGTTGTTCAACAATGTCGTACCAGTTATGATGATCATATCCGCCTTAACGATCGCGTCGCTGGAATTCTCCTGTGGGACCCAGAACTGCAGTTCGTTCTCTTTCAGGGTCCGCCTGTCAAGTTCAAGGATCCCGAATGTTTTTCCCCGTGCAACCAGCCTTTTCAGGACCGGCACAAGTGCTCCCACAACTACCACGTATGCATCCTCCGGGAACTCAATCAGATCGAGGGCATCGGGGCCGACTTCGACGATATACTCTGTTGTAAGCCGGGACCTGATGATCGATGCCGAGAATGCGTTAAGGATCGCGATCCCGATCGCCTTTTTCAGGGGCGGCTGGGAAGGCAGGTCCCTGAGGAAATCCCCCGCCCTGCGTCCTCTGAACATTCCGGGGTAGGGCATGGCACGTGCCGAGCTCGGGCAGCAGACGGCTTCCGGGATCTCCTTGATCGGGGTGGCGCAGATCCCTGCCGAACCGTCGCTGAGCTTGACGCCGATGAAAAATATCCCGATTACCACCCGCTCGATGAGGATTCTGTCAAAACCGGCGCCCAGTTCGTCCCTGACCTGCTGAACTGTTTCTTCAAGGATCGAGCCGGGAAGGGTTTGTGAGACGTTATTGATAGGCATGGTATGATATTCCTGTTCAGGCCGGCTGAATTTCCTTGTCCCACCAGATCTTTGCCTGGTATGACTGCCGTTTCAGGATGTAATCCCCGTTGTCGTGTATCAGGGTTTTTTCGAGGTAAGCCCTGAGCACGGACACCTGTCGGTCATCCTTAAGATCCAACTCGTTACGCTGGCTGGACACCGCATCCTCCACGCTGGAAAATCGGGTGGTATGATCCGTCCGGGTAACCTCCACATTCGCATAAATCCCCATCTGGGTGAGAAGGTTAAATATAATATTCGAGGAATACCGCGGGAGAGGAGGTTTCCCGAAGAGATCCTCCCATATTTCGAGGTAATTCTGGAGACGGGGCGACATCATGTCGGCAAACCAGAAAATGTACGCATATTTCGAAGAGACTAAATCGATCTTCTCCAGGGCATCCCGGAGGTCAGGGACCCCGAGCGAGTATGATGCGACCACCACGTCGTAAGGTGCCTTGAGGTCGCTGTCCGGGTCTATGTCCTCCCATTTTTTCTGAACCGTCGTGATATTCCTGATCTGCCGCTCCTGAATATGACCATGGAGGCATTCGAGCATCCCCGGGGAGGGTTCGACCGCAGTGACGTGCCTGACGATCCCGGAGAGGGGGACCGCAAGTGTTCCGGGACCAGCGCCGATATCGAGGACCCGCGATCCCGATGTCACCTGCATTGCATGGATCCGATCCCAGGAATGTTTCCAGTTTTCGTCCTGGATCCGCTGGTTAAACTTCCTGCACCGTTCCGGATCGTTCCAGCGGTCCGTGCAGTTGGCCAGTGCGTCATCGGCACGTTTGCGCCGATCAACCTCCTTCCAGGCCTCGTTCCAGTCGATTGTGTCGATGTCGATCATTGTTTATCTCCCAGGTTATATCCGGATTTTCGGGATACCGTCGATTTGTGACGTATTCTGTCGGTCCTGTGCCCCATATAGATCATAGAATGATTAACAAAAGTAAATGGTTAACGGAATATGATTGGGGGGGTTTCCTGATCCCTGCTGTACCTGGTGAAAAAAGGAAACAGGTACCCATTTTTTGCATCGTCAATTATCCCTGCCTGATTGAACTCAGACCAATAATTCCGGTGAACACATCTGAATCCATAAAACCAGGCAGATGTATTTTATTGAGAAAAAACTCCCGGAACAATGCTGCATTTTCGTATTAATGTTAACGATACCAATAAAGGAAGAAAAAAATTGGTTGCTGGCAGGAGCGAACAAGCCGTTTCCTGCCGCAGTTATCCATTTTCATTCTGTCATGGATTACGTTGAGATCGCGATATTCTCCACTATCCGGTGATCGTTACAACTGAACGTGAAATCAATGCTCCGCTTGCTTTGTCATGAACATCAAGGTAGAACTGCTTTCCGACGTTATTGGGATTAACAAAGTTCAGACCCCAGTATTGGCCTTTTTGTCCACTATATGTCCAGTGAGTACCATCGAATGCATAAACCGACCCCCCACCGAGAGCCACTACTGTTGGCTGTAAAATCGCGGGGGCACAGTTCGCTATACTTACATATAAGGTGTCACCGGGATTGAACGAGGTAATGTTATACCCATCAGGCATACCGGTGGTGGGATTAATATAAAGTACAGGTGTTCCTGCCGAATTTGTAACGGTTGACAAATTGACCACATTTGCTGTCATAAGTTCTAAATTAGAGCCAAAAGTTGGTCCGCATGTGGTTGAGATCTCAATACCAGAGGTTGGAATTGCATCGCCTCCGGCATGGATGATTTGTAAGCCTGATGTAACACTGAATTTGCCTTGGATGGTAGCTTGAGGTGCCTTTGCCTGACCTTTTATAAGGCCTCCGGCAAACCCGCTGACGACTGCAGCGATAATAATGGTGACAACCAGCATGAGCATTACACCAACAACAGGTGAAACTGCATGTTCGCTATTCTGTTTCATGATCTTATGCCTCCGTGACCGCAATGTCCTTGCTGAAAATAGCTGCTCCAGTAGGTGTATAAATGACTTTTACATTTACAGTATCACCGGGGCGGAGCTGTTCCCATCCGGTACCAAGTACAGCTGAAGTGGGATCACACTGACCATTCGCAAACTTTCCGGCTACATATGCATATGGTACCTGACCATTATATCCGCTAGTTGCCGCAGATCCTGCTTTTCCTCCTATTGCTTGACCATCATCCGATCCATAGGGCAGGGCAAATAAGTCCACACCTTCTCTGAGCGTGTAATTTCCGAACCACATGATCGATTGATAATAGCTGCTAGATGCTTTACCGAATGGATCCATTAAGTTTGTATTAGTTGCGTTAATCCCTGTTCCTGCTCCATATGGCGCTGTTGACCAGGTAACAACACTCCCGGTTTGCATTCCAACATAGCAATTTATGTTCGGAATATTCGGAACCGATGTGTTGCCCCCAGTAAACATCATACCATTATAAATAGCACTTTGTGTTGAAGAAAGGTCAACACTTTGATTATTCTTCATGGTCGTTGACCAGGTAGTCACAATCTTTAAATCCTTTGTGTTAATTGGTTGACTTACTGAAAGGACTCTTCCAACAAAACCACTCCCAACGTAACTCCCGGTGTTGGAAATCTTCACATCCATCGAAAGCGTCGGGGACTTCGACTGTCCATTCACGAGGCCTCCGGCATATCCGCTCACAACCGCGGCGATGATGATGGTTACAACCAGCATCAGCATGACGCCAACGACCGGAGAGACTGCCTCTTCCCCGTTTTTTCTCGTTTTTGTTTTCAGATAATTCATACATTCACTCCTTAGTTAAAACATTCATGATGGGAACCATCATGGCGGAACTAATGAGTCGGTAATACAATGACAGCAGAGTTAGTCCGCGCAATGATATTCTTATAAAAAATATTTAACAATTGCCATTTGTTAATGTTTATTATTTAATCAATAATACAATCCTATAAAGCAATGCAATAACAAGTGATTGAATTATCATTCCTTTAATTCCGACATGGATTTCACTCTTTTTGCGACGGCTCAAGATTTGTTGGGATCATTACATCACAGGAATCCTAATAGAACATAAAAAAACGGTCCTTACTCTGGCCGCGGATATACTGGTATATCACTGATAATCAACCCATATTTCCCTCCAATTCCCTGGGATGTGAATAAAGTCCGAATATGGCACTTTTTACGCAAGATCCTGATAATTTAACAGGTATTGAGACCTTAACACAGGCGGTCTTATACAGCATAGGATCATGCCGATTTCAGGAAATGACATCATAAATCAGGAAAATCCCCTCGAGAAAAAGGTTTCTTCCTGATTCAAAAGCCTGTTAAAAATGCCCAGGCACCATTTACTGCTGGAGGGAACGATAACATTATTGCCATATACTTTAATATATGCTGGTATATGCATGCGATTACTACCGTGAGGATGCGGACAGATACCAAGGCACTCCTGGATGACCTGAAATTGAATCCCCGCGAAACCTATGATGACGTCGTGCGCCGGCTCGCCAATGCCGCGTACGATGACGAGCCTATGACCCCTGAAGAAATGGATGCGATGGAAGAAGGTATTGCAGACATAAGGGAGGGGCGCGTCCGGTCCCTGGATGAAGTCATGAAGAAACTCGGCGACGATACGCTCATCGGGAGCCACCGGAAAACCAGAGCACGGAATTCGTGATCCTGTGTACCAGATCAGGCTGTCGCACAGGGCAGAAAAGGATTTGGCCGGAATTCCCCAGGATCAACGGATACTCATCGAACGTGCTCTTATAAGGTTTGCCGAACACCCGGATCAACGGCACGATGTAGTAAAGGTCAGGGACAGCCCGAAGGTTGCACCGCGGTACCGGATCCGGATCGGAGCATACCGTGCGACGTTCTTCATCTGGCACGACATCCTTCTCATCGAGATTATCACTATCGGGAAAAAGAAGAATTTTGAATACTGACTCATACTGTGAACCAGAATTTTTTGCCCTCCTGAAACCGCATCGATTCTCACGGTTGTATTCGCGGCCAGTCTCATTTATTACCGACGTTCCCGGGGCTACGCCCCGCCACTGTGGCGACCCCGGTAGGGATAGAGACTGTCCACAAGACTCCTGATTGAAGGAGATTCCGGGAAACCCTGCCCGGGGAATATCGTGCTGGAAACAGTCAGCAGTATCGTACCGACCGCAAAAAAATGCAATTGTAACGAACACGGCCAGAAAAGCCTGGACATTCGGGAGAGACCGGTGGGGTAATACGGGCGGTTTTACGGGCGATAACAACCCCACAGGAAATTTACCCCACTCTTCCTCTTCCCGCACGCTCCTTCCCGTACCATACCTCCCCCTCGTAAGCGGCCCTGACCAGCTGCCGGGTATAGGGGTGCCCGGGGGATGCGAACAGAGCGGCAGTATCCCTGACCTCGATGATCTCCCCGTCTCTCATGACAGCCACCCTGTCTGTCATGCACCGGATGACCTCAAGATCGTGCGAGATGAACAGAACGGTCATATTCCGGGATTTCTGGACCTCTTTTAACAGGGAGAGGACCTGGGCCTGCACCGAGAGGTCGAGGGCGGAGGTCGGCTCATCCGCAACGAGGAACTCCGGATCGAGTGCAAGGGCCCTTGCGAGGGCTGCCCGCTGTTTCTGCCCCCCGGAGAGCTCAAAAGGCCGGCGGGAAAACAGCTCTGGTTGCAGCCCGACAACTTCCAGGAGTCCGAGAACACGATCATCAGCCTCGGCGTGACTATTAATCTCCCAGATATGGATCGGCTCGGCAATGCTGTCCCCGATGGTCATCCTTGGGTTCAGGGCGGTGTCCGGATCCTGGAACACAATCTGCATCCTGGGGCGTATTTTCCTGAGCGCCTTCCCGGAGAGAGACGTAATATCGGTCCCGTCAAACCATACCTTACCCACGGTGGGCTCGATCAGCCGGAGGGTAATCCTGCCGAGCGTGGTCTTGCCGCAGCCGCTCTCCCCAACCAGTCCGAGCGTCTCCCCTTTCCCGATTGCAAGCGAGGCATTATGCACGACCGTCTTCCGCTGTTTGTGGAAAAATCCACTGGTATATGACTTCGAGATGCCTTCAAGCTCGATCATCGCCCGGACCCTCCAATGAGTTCCTCATCCATACCGGTGGCACCTCACGAGTCGGATGCCGTCGATCGTTTTCAGGGGGGGATGCTCCACCCGGCAGCGGTCAAACACCGAGTGACACCGGTCGCAGAACCGGCACCCGGCGGGAAAGGTCCCCGGGGACGGGCTCATCCCGGGGATCGGGTGAAGCCCTGCTGATGGGATCGACGCGAGCAGCCCCTGGGTATATGGGTGCATCGGCATGGAAAGTACTTTTTCAGTGGGTCCCGATTCAACGATCTCACCTGCATACATCACTGCGATTCGCCTGCATAGGACATGGGCGCTTCCAAGGTCATGGGTGATAAGGAGGAGGGCTTTATCCCGGGACTGCTCGCGAAGGAGACCGAGCATCTGATGTCGCACGAGGATATCGAGACCTGAGGTAGGTTCGTCGGCTATAATCAGCTGGGGGTTGCAGGCGAGTACCATGGCAACGAGGACACGCTCCCGCATCCCGCCGGAAAACTCGTGGGGATACTGCTTCAGGGCATGGTCAGTGTCGGGAATACCCATGCGGTGGAGCAGCGTGAGGACGGTCACCTCGGCCTCTTTTTGGGAGATCCCCAGGTGAAGGACGAGGGATTCGGTAACCTGGCGGCCGATGGGTAATACGGGATTGAGTGCCATCGCAGAGTTCTGGGGGATCATCCCTATTTCCCCACACCGGATACGCCGCATCTCCGGGTCACCCAGGGATGCCAGGTCAAGTCCACCGAAATGGACCATGCCTTCCACGATTGCATTGGACGGCAGGAGCCGCATGATGGCCATACCGAGAACCGTCTTCCCCGACCCGGATTCGCCCACGAGGGCACAGGAGTCCCCGGCATCAAGGGATATGTCGACGGAGTCAAGGGCACGGACGTTCCCCGCAGGGCTCCTGAATGTGACACGGAGATCAGAGATATCGAGGAGTTTCATGCCGCCTGGCCCTCTCCCGTGTGGTTCATTGTAGCTCCTTTCATATCTGGCTCACCTCAAGGCGGGGATTGATCTCGTCCTCACTGCTGTAACCGATGAGGGCCAGGGCAAGGGATATCCCGACGACGGCAAGCCCAGGCGGAAGCAGCCACCACCAGAGCCCGAGGGCAAACCCCCCGGATGAATAGGCCGCCTGGATCATCTGCCCCCAGTCTACCACGAGCGGGTCGCCGAGGCCGAGAAAACTCACCCCTACCCCCATGAGGAGGTAGTTCTGTGCCGAAGACACGAACTTCACGGTCACCACCGGCAGGATGTTCGGTATGATGTGCCGCGATATGATGTGGAGATCGCCCGCACCGATCGCCCTTGCCCCTTCGATAAAATTCGCCTGCCTGAGGGACATGACCTGGGACCTGATAATCCGGACCCCGTGGGTGCTTCCGAGTATGCCCATGAGGAACCCCACCGTGAATATCCCGGGGGTGAAAAAAAGGGTTAGCACGAGGATAAGAGGGAAAAGCGGGATCGTCATGAAGATGTCAATCGCCCGCATTGAGACCTCGTCCAGGATCCCCCCGTAATACCCGGTAAGTACCCCGATACCGGTACTCAGGGTGCACGAGATTAAGGCCGCCCCAAAGCCCACGAGGAGGGTCACCCGGGTCCCGTAAATCATCTGGCTCAGGATGTCCTGGCCGGTCGCATTGGTCCCGAGGGGGTGTGCCTTGTCCGGTGGGGTAAACGGCTTCCCGGTCACCGCGAGCGGGTCATAGGGGGCAAGCCATGGAGCAAAGACCGCAACCGCCACGTAGCAGAGAAGAACAACGCAACACGCCCGGAACAGGAGCCCCCTACTCATCCTCACCCACCTTCACGCGGGGGTCCAGCAGGGGATAGAGCATGTCGGCCGCAAAATTCGCCACGATCACCATCAGCGTGTCGAGCAGGAAGATCCCCTCGAGGAGCGGGAGGTCGCGGGCTTTGATCGCCTCTGATGTGAGCAGGCCGAGGCCGGGCCATGAAAAGACCGTCTCCACGAAGATGCTGCCCGTGATGATGGCAGCAAACTCGAATGTGGCCATCGTCACCACAGGGAGCAAGGCATTTTTCAGCGCATGGCGCCATAGGATGGTTCGTTCATCAAGTCCCTTCGCACGGGCCGTCGTGATGTAGTCCTCCCCGATCACGGAGAGCATCGAGTTCCTCACGAGGTAATAGTTGCCGGCGGTAATCGTCAGCGTCAGGACGGCGATGGGGAGAACGGCGTGGTACATGACGTCCAAGGCATCGAGGCCTGTATAGAGAATGGATATTCCGGTGTACCCCCCAATCGGGAACCACCCGAGGTAATACCCGAAGACAAAGACTGCCATGATCGCCCACCAGTAGGACGGGATCGCTCGGATAATGATCATGATGTTGAAGAGGGCGAGATCCCGCTTTGATCGTGCCTTCCACCCGGAATATGCACCGATCATGGTCCCCGCCAGGATCCCAAGCGCCGTCGATGGCAGCATGATCACGAGCGTCCAGCAGAGCTTGCTCCCGATCAGGCCGAGAACCGGCATACTGTACTGGTAGGAATAGCCCCACTGCCCGGTGAAGATGTTTTGCAGGTATACGAAGAACTGATCTGAAAGCGGCAGGTCAAGCCCGGCCTGGTGGTAAAACTGGTCCACCGTCTCTTTCGGGAGGACATTGCCGAGCGAGAGGAGGTAGTTCGTGATGTAGTCCCCAGGCATC
>Ga0335071_10000852_pt1 | contig 32876 bp, 33 predicted proteins | sample Lox_Sample_15_FD_206724 | JGI IMG/M metagenome (GOLD analysis project Ga0335071, IMG submission 206724) | Soil microbial communities from Loxahatchee National Wildlife Refuge, Florida, United States - Lox_Sample_1.5 | ecosystem: Environmental > Terrestrial > Soil > Wetlands | place: USA...
CGGTAAAGCCGACTCCGACTCCTACGCCTAACCCGGGCCACCCCGGCTACCCGTACCCAGGATACCCCGGCTACCCGTACCCAGGATACCCCGGCTACCCGTACCCAGGATACCCTGGATACCCGTACCCCGGCTATAGCGACGAGTAAGTAACCTTAATCAGGCCGGAAACGGCCTGATACCCTCTTTTTAATTAAAATTCGGCACATCCCGTGGAGCCTCTGCCTTTAGAGCAGGTCACGCTTATCATTCTTTCCGGCTTAACCTCAGTCAGGTGATAAGAAATGGTGAAAGACCCCGTATGTCATATGAACGTGAATGAGGAGAAGCCGGGGGCGAAGGAGAACTTTAACGGGAAGACGTATTATTTTTGCAGTAACAAGTGCAAGGCCCTGTTCGATAAGAACCGCGATAAATTCTCAAAAGAATCGTGAAACTGTGCTGCGGCACTCACGTTTTTCGATGGCCATGCTCGATGCTATTCTTTTTTCTTGCCAGATTACCAAGCATTATATAGTTAACAATAGTTAATTTTCCTATTATGTCGCAAAAAGGAGTCTCGGTCACGGAGAAGAAAAGATCGGGTCCAAAGGAGCTGACGGAGTATGACCTGAAGAGGTATAACCGCCAGATGATGATCAAGGGTTTCGGCGAGGAAGGGCAGAAAAAGCTGAAGAACACGAGGGTATTCGTCGCGGGCGCCGGCGGCCTGGGAAGCCCCGTGTCCACATACCTCGCTGTCGCCGGGTTCGGCCACATCGCGCTCGCCGACATGGACGTAGTAGACCTCAGCAACCTGAACCGGCAGATCCTGCACTGGGACAGGAACGTGGGCGAGGTCAAGGTGAAAAGCGGCCTCGAGAAGCTGACGCAGGCCAACCCCGAAATAGAGGTGGAGGCATTCAACGGCAAGATCGACGAGAACAACGTGTACGATCTTACGAAGGGCCATGATATCATCATCGACGCCATGGATAATTTCCCGACGAGGTATCTGCTCAACAGAGCGGCCCTGAAGCATAAGATCCCGTTCATCCACGCATCCGTATGGGGCCTCGAAGGCCGGCTCACGACGATAATCCCAGGGAAAACCCCGTGCCTGAAATGTATTTTCCCCCATGCGCCGCCTAAAGAGGTTTTTCCAATACTTGGCGCCACTCCGGGCGTGCTCGGCACGCTCCAGGTGACGGAAGCCGTCAAAGTCGTCCTTGGCATCGGTAAGCCCGTGACGAACCGCTTACTTCTCTACGATGGCGAGTATATGGACTTCCATGAGATCCAGGTAAACAAGAACCCCGCTTGCCCGGCCTGCGGCAGTAAATAGGAGGTGCAGCATGAAATTGAAAGTGAAACTATTCGCGAACTTCCGCGAGGTGACCAAGAACAAGGAAGTCGAGATCAGCCCGAAGGGCGATAAGGTGAACGACATCATATCGGCGCTCATCCACGACTACCCGAAGCTGGAGCCGCTGATGCTCAACGGCGCCGGAGTCAAGCCATACGTTAATATCCTGATCAACGGCAAGAGCGTCCTGGACCAGGGCGGCCTGCAGGCCCCGATCAAGGAAGGCGATGAAGTCACCGTATTCCCGCCAGTATCGGGCGGATGATCTTTTAACATTTTTTTTATTATCCTGAAGCAGGCCTGACCTGGTCTGCAGCCGGTAATGGCTGGTGCGTTTTTGGGTTAAAATAGGAGGTTATTTATCGCCGGAGACTCGCAGACGGAATCTCATGTAATAGCCATGCGATCACCCGGCGTTAATACCTTTTTATCTATTATTGCTGTGTCGAGTATTTCATTTTAAGCGCACGGAGTGTACGGAGGCACTATTTTTCACCACAAAGGCACGAAGAGCACGGAGGCTCACAAAGCCTTTTTTATAATTAAGAGACAAAGGGCACAGAGCCGCTTTTTGAACTTTTAAGATACAAAGAATACGAAGGCACGATGGCAAAAAGTGCTCTTGCTCATTCCACTGTGTCTTTGTATCCTTCGTGCCCTGATCGCTAATGAACCGGTTCTGTGTACTTTGTAACTTGCTCGAATTCGCATCAGCGAAACATTTAAAAGAAAACTTTGTGGGCCTCCGCCATCGTGCCTTTGTGGTGAAAAATAGTGCCCTCATGCTCTTAAAAAGCTTAAAACAGGGAGTAATTCAATACAGCATCTATTATACATAAAAACCAGAGAATATGGGCTTATCCTCCAACCACCCCCATAGGACCACTTAATCCGTAGAGGCTCTGGCGGGCGTCCTTGAAGTAGAAGCGCTCCTGAAGGATATGCTCTTCCCGCAGCCTGTTCAGCGCATAGCGAACGGTCCTTGGCGGGAGGTATGTTTTTTCGATGATGTCTTTCTGGGTCAGCAGGCCGCTGGATTCCAGGACCTTGTAGACCAGCTTTGCCGATGGCGGCAAATGTTCGATCTTCGGTACTTCTATTTGGTTGCCATTAATGGCAAAAACGATCCCTCATAGTATTTTCACCATCACCTAAATAGACTTAACGATAGTTAAATCTTTCGGCTGAAAATTCACAATTGTTAATTTTTATGAACGTTATGCGTCCGCTCTGGGCGAATCCGGCTTAGAATTTTAGACAAAATGACCATTGCATGGGCCTCATGCGCGAACCGATTAAAAATTTGCTAATGGGCTACAATATGTTATCATGCTTATCGACCTTCGTCCGGGTCTCCCGGCTTCTATTTCGCTCCAAGGCCTCCCCGCAGGAAGCGGTAGAGGTCATCGTCGTCGCTGTGAGACAGTTCATTTTCTATTTTCGGCATGTTCAGCCGGTCTATACGAGTTTGCTTCGTGCTTTTCCGTTTCATTTTCTCACCTTTCACATAGCGATCAGGTCCACCTACGAATGGCACCGGGGCCGAATGCCGCCCGCCGCCAAATCTCACTACGGCCCCTATGCTAATAAAGCTAAGTAAAACGGCCATCGTTGTGGGTAATGTCCTGAAACTCGGATAAATTATGTAAAACTTGCCGGAATATTCAAACATATACGTATCAAAGAGAAACGGTCAGATAGTATCGACGGCAGGAGCGCATGGAACAGATCGAGCGTTATTACAGGGAATCCGACCATTACAGGGCCTGGATCGATGCCTCGGGCAACGGGAGCGTCCGCATACTGAAGCGCATCAACTTCCGGGGGCTGATACATCTTTTCAAAGAAATGCTCACGGAGATGAAAAAGACCCCCGAGATCGCCCCCCGGATCACGTTCTACATCTCCCAGTCCTTGAACGAGGAGATGTCCGACAACGCGAAGGAGTTCATTGAGTTCTGCCGCCATTGCATGAGCGTCGAGCTGGACCTCGTCGTGCTCGAGTGAAGGGGACGCTAGCTTTTTATAGTTTGGATTAACAATTGTTATTTTGTTAACGATTTTTTCGTTAACTAGATATTTAACCTCGCAAATATCATATATTACATGGATCGGTGATGCCGAAATGGAAATAAGCGTTCAAAAGAAGGCCGAGCTGATCGAGACCGGCGGCGTGGTCATCGACCAGACGTTCCGCCCTTACGTAAGTAGAGCGACCGCCGGACCCGGCGCCGGCCTGGAATCGATCTTCGTCAGCCTGGACGGCCACCGGGTGCGCCTGGGCGTGCGCCAGGCGTCGAGGTTCCACGCATCGCTGGACGGCGATAATGTGACGATTTACGACGACGAAAAAGAGTTCGCCCGCGGCCGGCTGGAAGAGGCCATATCCCACTGCCCTAAGCAAATATATATTACAGTGAGCGAGCGCTGCGTCCAGGACTGCAAGTTTTGCCCGGTGCCAAAGCTGCAGGGAAAAATAAAATCGTCCGACGAGGTGCTGGACATAGTCCGGCGCGGCCTGCTCAACCCCGAACTATCCTCTATATCACTTACGTCGGGCATATGGAAGACGCCAGACGAGGAAGTAGAACGGATCGCCGGCATCGTAAAGCTTATCAATGAAGAAGTCGGGCCCCGCGGCATACATATCGGTATATCCGTATATCCGACCGAACGCTCCTCAGAGATCTTGAAAGAATCTGGCGCTGCAGAAATAAAATACAACATCGAGTCGGTGGACCAGGAAATATTCAAGAAGGTCTGCCCGGGGCTCTCGCAGGAATATATCGTCAAGTCGCTTGAGCACGCCGTGCCCGTTTACGGACGCAATCACGTTTTCAGCAATATTTTGATCGGGCTGGGCGAGACCGACGAGACGGTCATAAAAGGCATTGATATGCTAGCGTCGAAGGGCGTCATACCCATCCTTCGCAAGGTCAACCCGCACCCGCTCCGCAAGGGCGAAGTGTACGTGGAGACAGTCAGCGCCGGCCGGCTGCTCAAGCTGGCCTCCGAGGAGCGGCGCATCCTTGAAAAGCACGGGCTCGACGTCCTGAAGGCCGTCACTGGCTGCCTGCCCTGTACGGGCTGCGACGTGTCCCCTGTCAGGGATATATAACCTTTATTCTTTCTCTTTTGTATTTTGGGCCAATTTTGCCAGAATGCCCTGGTAAATATATTAGGGATCTCTTTTCACTTTAGGTTGTTGAAATACCTGTTCTCGAACTCGGAACCCTTCATGCAATACATGTTGTCCTTCATCGAGAGCTCGTTTTCCACCGGACATGTTGGACAGTTGCAGCCTTTAATCTCATTGATGCAGCGGAAGCTATTACCCATCAGGCAGAATATTCCCTCATTATCGCTTTTCGCGCAATCCGTATATGAAGGACATGGCGGGCATTGGCATTTGTCGAGGTACGACCGTACTTTGTTCGTCTTGTCCTGAGGATCAAGGCTCTTGATTTCCTTCACGCGCTTATCGAAATTATCCATTAAATCACCCAATCGACATTATAATTAAAAATATATAACATTTAAATAATTTTATAACGATTGTGAAAGTAAAAGAGTTGCATATATCGCCATTATTTTATGATAAATCATGGAAGTCTATTAAAAAATGTATTATAAAATATTCAGATTTCAACGATCTTCGCGTTGTCGACCTCATACTTTACGAGCTCCCCGAAGTCGAACTGCTCTTTTTCCATTTTTATGACCTCTTCGAGGTGCCCGTGAATGGAGGGATGTTTCGGCACGGCCTTGCAGCCCATGGCCTTCTGGATGGAGATGCCGAACATGCCGATGCGCTTCGAGATCTCGATGATCTCTTCCTTATCGAGGCCGATGAGCGGGTGATTGATCGGGAAGTCCACGTCGTAGATCTCTGCGAGCATGTTGTTCGAAGTCTGCGAGGCCACCTGGCCCATGGAAGAGCCCGTGACGATGCCGTGGGCGCCTTCTTTCTCGGCGATGGCGCGGGAGACCTTATACATGAGGTGCTTACAGAAGACGCAGGTGTACTTCTGGTTGCCCTTTTCCAGGAATGTCCGGAGGTTCTTCCCGTGGGGCATGACGTATACCTTCATCTCGTGGCCTGGGCACCACTTGTTCAGCTCTTTTAAAGTGCTCAATGCCCTGTTCATCGTGGTGTCGTCAAAGTACGGCGCATTATGGAAGAACACGGGCACGATCTCGCAGCCCCGCTTCATCATGAGCCAGGCAGCTATGGGCGAGTCTATGCCGCCCGACTCCATGGCCACCATCTTTCCCTGGGAGCCCAGGGGCATGCCTCCGACGCCCTTGACGATGTCGGTGAATATGTAAGAGTGCGTATCCCGGATCTCCACGTGGATGCTATGGTCCGGGTTCTTGAGGTCGACCTTCGGGTGCCTCTCGGCGACGGCATTATAGACGGCGTCGCCGCACTGGCGGCCGATGTCCTGCGACGTGAAGGGCTGATTACCCGAGCGCCTCCCCATGATGCCGAACGACTGGCCGTCCTTGATCAGCTCTTTTCCAAAGGCAGCGGCCACAGCTGCGGCTTCCTCTATGGTCGGGCCGGCCCTGACGGCGGGGCTTGTGGACACGACGCCGAACACGTTGCCGACCACCCTGGGTGCCTTCGGGTCTTTCGTCACTACGAATATGCGCCCGCGCTCCTTGATAACGTCCTCGTAGGCGACGCCCTTCGAATCCAGCATCGCCCTGATGTTCCCCATAAGCAGGGCCTCGAACTTCCTGCGCACCTGCTCGCTCTTAATGCCTATCTCGCCATAGCGTACGATGACCACGTCAAATTCCATCTCATTACCTCCTGTCCAGGACCTCGTTCAGGCTTCCGCTCCTGAAGCCCTGGAGGTCTAAAGTGATATAAATAAATCCCAGCTTTTTCAAATGGCTGACAATGCTTTCCCTGTATGCGACCAGTCTCTCGATATCCGAAGCAGGGATCTCGATCCGCGCCATGTCTCCATGATAGCGCACCCGCGCCTGGCGGGATCCTAGATCGCCGATGAGCTTTTCAGCCTCATAGACCTGCTTCAGGCGCTCCGGCGTCAAGGCCGTCCCATAAGGAAAGCGTGATGCCAGGCACGCCTGCGACGGCATATCCCAGTCCGGCAGTCCCAGGGACTTTGAAAGCGCCCGTATCTCGTCTTTATACAGGCTCGCCTCCCTCAGGGGACTGCGTATGCCGATCTCCCGGGCGGCCCTTTCGCCGGGGCGGTAATCCCCGGCATCGCTCATGTTGGCGCCGTCGACGATATGCTCGATGCCGAGCTCCTTTTTGACCGCATCCAGGCCGCAGAAGCGTATCTTTTTACAATAGTAGCAGCGGTCGGGCGTATTATTCGTATACTCCGGGTCGTCCATCTCATGCGTATCCAGAACGATGTGTACAATTCCCAGATCTTTCGCCGTCTTCCTGGCCCGCTCCAGTTCCTCCGGCTTGAGCGTCGCCGAATTGGCCGTAACGGCCACGACTTTGCCCTTATCGAGCGTATCGGAGGCGGCTTTCAGCAGGAACGTCGAGTCCACGCCGCCCGAAAAGGCAACGATAACACCGTCCAGATCACATAGGATGCGCCGGAGGTCGTCATATTTGCGGTCGATGCCATGATCCTTAGAATGCTCCAATGGAAGACTCACTTCCGTCTGCCTCGCTAATACTCGATCCGGGCGAGTTAACAATAGTTAAAAATAGGACCTGGTATTTATATTCTGTCATACAGGCAGGCATCTGCTGACAATAAGCGGCATACGAGCGTATATATAGAGTGTATAGAAAAGCTATATGCGCCTTACCTCCTCCTCGTCAAACAAACGTATGGGGCTACAGCGCCCAATATCTTTTGCCAATACAATAAATCAACAAGCGAGGACAAACAAGCATGTTACCCGACGATATGGTGATGTTTTTCGTGGAGATCGCAGTCATGCTCTCCGTAGCTTTGTTTTTCGGCCAACTGGCCCGCCGCCTCCACTGCCCCGCCATCATCGGGGAGCTCATAGGCGGCATCATCCTAGGCCCGACCGTCCTCGGGCTGATAAGCCCCGGCGCCGAAAGCCTGCTGTTCCCGTCCTCCGGGGCGGTCTTCGCCGGCAGGGATGCGCTAGTTCAAATCTGTTTACTGTTCTTCCTCTTCTTCGCCGGGCTGGAGATGAACCTCAAGATGCTAAAAAAAAGCCGGTCTGGCATTTTATGGACGAGCCTCCTGGGCATCGCGATACCGTTCATACTCGGGTACGGCATTGTCGTCCTGTTCCCCGGCCTCTGGGGAGATAATACCCGGTCCGGCGTCGGTAATTTTGCTCTTTTCATGGGCACGGCACTGTCTATATCCGCACTGCCTGTCATCGCACGAATCCTCATCGACCTGGACCTGATGAAGTCGGAGCTGGCCATGCTCATCATGGGGTCTGCGACGATCAACGACCTTATCGGCTGGTCGCTCTTTGCGCTGATACTGAGTAACTACGCGTCCGGAAGCGTGCTGAACCTGCCCCCCTACATGACCCTGATGCTGGCACTCCTGCTCCTGGTGTTCATGGTCACCATCGGCCGGGCGATCGGTCAGGGCGTATTAGGGTTCATACGGTCGCACATATCCTGGCGAGGCGTGTTCCTGGGTATAACCATGGTCTACGTGCTGCTGGCATCGGCCTTAGCCGAGCTCATCGGCGTGCACGCGGTGTTCGGGGCTTTCCTCGTGGGCATCGCCCTCTCCGATGGCGGCGACCGGCGCAACGAGGCCGTCGATTCTCTTTACCAGTTCATCATGAACTTCGCGGCCCCCCTGTACTTCGTATCCATCGGCCTCCAGACCGACTTCCTTAAGGCCTTCGACCCGCTGATCGTTGTCGTAGTACTACTGGTCGCGTGCATCGGCAAGATCGTCGGCGCGACCCTCGGGGCCCGGATAGGGGGCATCTCACCGAAGCAGTCCGTCATCGTCGGCTTTGCCATGAATACCCGCGGCGCCATGGAAGTCATTCTGGCGACGGTCGCCAGGAACGCGGGGATCATCGACGATCGCATCTTCGTGGCGCTGATCATCATGGCCATCGTCACTTCCGTCATCAGCGGCCCAGCGATCGGCCTGCTGAAAAAAGACGGGCTCAACGGGGAGATCCCACCTGCTTAGCTTCGGATGTTTTCGTTAGCATAAAAAACTGAGCGATAAAAAAAGTAGTTACCGGCGGAGCAAAGAGCTAGGCATGCCGGTAAGGATTTTAGAACTCGAAGCCGAAGCCTGGCAGCTTGACCGGGCCCGCGACGCAGAACGGGTAAGTGAACGCGGCCAACTCGTTGGTCTGGGCGAAGTTCGTGTGTGTGACCTGCTGGGTCTGGAACACCGTTTGATCGATGTCCGGGAACGCCAGGTTGACCGGGCCAAAAGGCAGCACGTTGGCGGTTACCTGTGCATCGACGCCGGAGTCATCCGCCGGATTGTTGGCATATGCGTTCGCGTACGGGTAATTTTCGTCCGCGGCATGGGCATTGGAACTTCCACCGGCTGACGAGTCGGCATCGGCGACGCCGAGCCCGAGCGTGCTCGCCCCGAGGTGCAGGCCGTCGAAGTAGGCCGGGAATTTGATGTTGATGTTCTCAAAGTCCGTGGCACAGGCCGTGTTCTGGTTGAAGGCGCCGGTCGTGCCGCTCTGGACGATCGCCGGGATGCCGACCCATGCCGGCGTCAGGTTTGCGCCGGCCGGCACGACCGCGACGATAAGGGCCAGAACGACTCCCATACAGGTTATGATTCTACTTACATTCTCCATATATTACCCTCCTCAGTAATCCCGCTGGACTACAAGTATATGGATTAACAATAGTTAACAAAATAGTTGCCATCATTTATAGCGAATGAACGTTGTTAACGATTGTAATATTTCAGAAGCAAGCCACTTAACAGCGTTAATCTTAAATAATATTATAACGATTGTTTAATTAAGTTGATCGCACCATGAAGGCTCCATGTGAATTGATCGTGTGGTACGTTATACCGACCATTCGCGCTGAATTAGCAAAAGAGATGACCAGGCTGGGCATGTCCCAGAAGGAAGTCTCCGAGAAGCTGGGCATCACCCAGTCCGCCGTTTCCCAGTACATGAAGGACAAGCGGGGCAAGGGTATCCCGGTGAACAAGCAGGTCCGGAAGGCGATAAAGAACCTGGCGAAGGAGATCGCAGACGGGAACACCGGGAAGGACGTCATACCGGGCATTTGTGCCGTCTGCGCCATTGTCAAGCAGAGTGGCTCGCTATGCGATCTGCACCGTCAGGACGAGTCCGACCTCGACGACTGCACTGTCTGCATGAATAGCTGCGGCGTGTAAATTGATACTATGTTGCAAATTATGGTCTAATTCTTTTTTATGCCTTTTTTGCTTTTATGCCATGCTATAAAGACCATAGGGCTGTCTAAATAATTATTAAGTGGCTGCGCAAGCATGACTCGGGCCTTGCATATGCCTGTTATCGCCCGGGATTGCCTCGAACAAAGAATATAAATATGTTCGAATTCTATTAACAATTGTTAAGTCAAGCAGAGCAAGCAGGGATGGCAGAGTGGCTATACAACCGGCTGCAGACCGGTTCAGGAGTGTTCGATTCTCTTTCTCTGCTCTCAAAAACGACCCCACTATACGCAGAGGTGGCAGAATGGCTATGCAACCGGCTGCAGACCGGTTCAGGAGAGTTCGATTCTCTCCCTCTGCTTTTTTCTTTAACCGCTTTTTATCGGAATTTTTCCATGCTCCGGCCGTATTTATTTTTCAACATAATTATAAAAACGTAAACTAATGATTCACCGGGTAAAGGTATGAGGCTCAGGGTTATTGCCATAATGGCATTACTTATTTCTGCGCTCATGGTGCTGAGCGCGGCACAGTCTACGGATTATTCAGGAAAGGCGAAGGTCGTGCTCCAGCTCACGAAGATGCCGGTGATGCCGACGGTCACGCCGCAAAGCACGTCGGGGGGTCTTGTCCCCGAAACTTTCGGCATTAGTGCCGTTGCACTGCCTGATGTGCCCCAGGGCAGTACGGTCCAGGGCAACGTGCTCTACTCGGCCGATCCGGCCGTAAAGACGGGCCAGGCATATACTCTATACGTGAACTACGACCCAAAAAACGAGCCATCAGGATTCCAGACGGGGCTCGTGGATAAGCTAAAGTCCGGCGCCATCGTCGGCATAAACGACTATAAGGTCGACGGCGACCAGCTAACGGTCAACGTCGGCACGTCCGGCGACTGGAGCAAGAAGATCTTCGTGCTGGACATGCAATACACTGACCCGAACGAAAAGAAGAATCCCTTCATGATCGACCTGAACGGATTCAGGCCGTTCGAGGATATTAATGCATTCAATACGACCTCGGTGAGCCCCTTGAACACATCCTGGTGGGGGTGGGGCGACAGCCTGTTCGGCGGCTCTTCTGTCACTTCAGGATTCTCCGGTATCTTCGATAGGATCGGCCACTTATTTGACTGATCATATCCTTTTTAGGGCCGAGTTAGCCCATTTTTACCGTTATCGCCCTTATAGCGTTATTACTATCATGCATATTTTTACTCAAACCATATGCTTTATATAGTATCAACGCTTCTAAACGATTGTTAACAATCATAACGATTGTTGACTCTTGCCCGCCTCCATAGCAAGGTAAAAACGGCCTGAGCTACGTACTCCGGCAAAATTCCGGTATTGCCACGAACACAGGATATAAATATGTTCGGAAAATTTAACAATTGTTAAATACACAATTGTTAAGCGCTAAGCAGGGGTGCAGAAATAAAAAAGTTCCCTCGGGCTTAGGATGTGACGAGAAATGAGCAACTTACGAGTTCAAAGGACGTTCGACGCGCTGTTCTCCCTGGAGGACGTGAGGGAAGTATTCAGGCAGTCGCTGCCCACCGGGCTGACTCCGGAGCAGGAACAACACGTAAAGGAATCGCTGGCGAAGGTCAAGGAGTACCTCGCCGAGATCGAGGCCCCGGATATCAAAACCGCGTGCCCGCCGAAGACCCGGATCGGGAACCTGGACATAAGAACCAGGGAAGAGGAATATATCAACATCCATCCCATCCAGGCCGCCGGCAGGTTGACGCCCGAGGCGAGGAAAGCGATCATCGCATACGGCGACGGCTACTCTACCTGCGACTACTGCCGCAAGCCCTTCAGGCTGGACAAAATAACGAAGCCGGGCATCGACGACTTCCACGGCGAGCTCGCAAAGTGGCTCAACGCCGACCAGGCCAGGGTCACACCGGGCGCCCGAAGGGCGTTCCAGGCCGTCGCGTCGGCGCTGGTGGAAAAAGGCGACTCTGTCATCGTATCGGCTTTCGCCCACTACACCGAGTTCCTCGCCGTCGAGCAGGCCGGGGGTGTCGTCAAGGAAGTGCCCAAGAACGAGAAGAACGTCATCACCGCAGACGCAACCGCCCGGAAGATCGAGGACGTAAAGAAGGAGACCGGCAAGCTGCCAGTGCTCATAATGATCGACCACTTCGACTACATGCTCGCCAACGAGCACGATGTCTATGGCATCGCGAAGGTCGCGAAGCAGTACGGCATCCCGTTCCTGTACAACGGCGCATACACCGTGGGAATAGCCCCGGTGGACGCTAAAAAGATCGGGGCGGACTTTGTCGTGGGCTCCGGCCACAAGAGTATGGCATCGGTCGCCCCGTCGGGCGTTCTGGGCGTATCGAACGAGTATGCTCCCAAAGTACTCCGCACGACCGCGATGGTGGGCGACGTGACCAAGAGGAAGTTCGGCATCAAGGAAGTCGAGAACTTAGGCTGCACCCTTATGGGCGGCACGCTGCTGTCCATGATGGCGTCGTTCCCGACGATCAAGGAGAGAGTAAAGGACTGGGACGAGGAAGTCCAGAAGTCCAATTACTTCCTGGAGCAGTTCCAGCGGGTCAAGGGAAGCGCGGTGCTTTCCGAGTGGCCCAGGAAACACACGCTCAGCAAGGTCGATACCACGGGCAGCTACGACGTCATCGCAAAGACGCACAAGCGCCGCGGCTTCTACTTCAGCGAGGAGCTGACGGACCGGGGTATCATCGGCGAGTTCGCCGGCGCGACCCGGACCTGGAAGCTGAACACCTACGGCCTATCCTGGGAGAAGATCAAGTACCTGAGCGAGGCCTTCCTGGACATCGCCAGGAAGTATGACCTGCCGGTGGACTCGAACGCGGCCTCGAGCTATGCACCGGGCGAGAAAAAGAAAGCATGATCCTTAAATAACACATTGAGGTTGGAAAGAATGACACAGAATAAACCAGGATTAGAAACTATTGCATTACACGTAGGACAAGAAGAGCCGGACTCGGCGACTACCGCCAGGGCGGTCCCGATCTATGCGACCGCTTCGTATGTATTCCCGACCCCTGAGAGGGCAGCGAACCTGTTCGGTCTCAAGGAATTCGGCAACATCTACTCGCGCATCATGAACCCCACCAACGACGTCTTCGAGAAAAGAGTCGCTGCGATCGAGGGCGGCGTCGGGGCCTTAGCCGTGAGTTCGGGCCAGTCGGCAACGACCCTCGCGCTGCTCAACATCACCAGCGTGGGCGACGAGATCGTCGCGGGCGATAACCTTTACGGCGGCACATACCAGCTTCTCCACTACACGTTCGAGAGGCTCGGCCGCTACACCAAGTTCGCCAACGCGGACAAGCCCGAGGAGTTCAAGAAGGCCATCACCCCGAAGACGAAGGCCATCTACATCGAGACCATCGGCAACCCGCACCTGAACGTCCCGGACTTCGAGGCCATCGCGAAGATCGCCCACGATGCCGGCATACCGGTCGTCGTAGACAACACCGTCGGCGTAGGGTTCTTCAGGCCGTTCGAGCACGGCGCGGACATCATCGTCCTGTCGGCTACGAAGTATATCGGCGGCCACGGCACCACCATCGGCGGCGTCATCGTGGACTCGGGCAACTTCAAGTGGGACAACGGCAAGTTCCCCGAGATCACCGATAAGGACCCGAGCTACCACGGCTTAAGCTACTGGGATGCATTCGGCAACATCGGCGGCGCCAACCTGGCGTACATCCTGAGGGCGAGAGTACTGCTGCTCCGTGACCTCGGACCGGCGCTAAGCCCGTGGGCCTCGTTCCTGTTCCTCCAGGGCATCGAGGACCTCCCGTTAAGGCAGAAGAAGCACTCGGAAAACGCTCTGGCGGTCGCGCAGTACCTGGAGAAGCACCCCAAGGTCAAGTTCGTCTTCTACCCGGGCTTGCCCAGCTTCTACAACCATAAGGTCTCGGGCAAGTACCTCAAGGATGGTATCTACGGCGGTCTCGTAGCATTCGAGGTCAAGGGCGGAGTCGAGGCCGGCAAGAAGATCATCGAGAGTGTCAAGCTGTTTTCGCACCTGGCGAACATCGGCGACGCCAAGTCCCTGATCATCCACCCGGCATCTACGACCCACCAGCAACTCTCCGAACAGGAGCAGCTGGACACCGGCGTCACCCCTGGCCTGATCAGGCTGTCCATCGGCATTGAGGATGTCAAGGACATTATCGCCGACCTCGACCAGGCGCTGGCGAAGGTATAAACGGGATGAAAAAATGAGCATTGGATCAGTAGGCGTTGTCAAGACCAGGTATTTCCACCTGCAGGAAGAGCTCGTCCTGGAATCGGGCCAGAAGCTCGGGCCGGTGACCATCGCATACGAGACGTACGGCCAATTAAACAAAGACAAGAGTAACGCCATACTGATCTGCCACGCGCTGTCCGGCGACGCACACGTCGCCGGCTGGCACGATGGCGACAAGAAGCCCGGCTGGTGGGACATCGCCGTCGGCCCGGGTAAGGCCTTTGATACTGATAAGTTTTTCATCATCTGTAGTAACATCCTCGGAGGGTGTAAGGGCTCGACCGGCCCTTCTTCCATTAATCCCTCAACCAACAAGCCTTATGGCCTCGATTTTCCTGTTATCACGATTGGCGATATGGTGAACGCCCAGAAAAAGCTCATCGACTTTTTAGGCATCGAGCAGCTTTACGCGGTGGCCGGCGGCTCCATGGGTGGCATGCAGGCGCTGCAGTGGTGCGTCGCATATCCCGAAGCCGTGCGCCGGGCCGTCATCCTGGCGACGACCGCCTATTCCAGCTCCCAGCAGATCGCCTTTAACGAGGTGGGGCGCCGGGCCATCGTATCGGACCGGAACTGGAACCACGGTAATTACTATGAGGGCGAGCGCCCCACGAACGGCCTCGCGCTGGCCCGCATGGTCGGCCACATAACGTACCTGAGCGACGAGTCCATGCAGCAAAAGTTCGGCCGGAAATTAAAAGATAAGGCCCGCTTCGGCTACGACTTCTCCACGGACTTCCAGGTGGAGAGCTACCTGCAGCACCAGGGCGATTCCTTCGTGAAGCGGTTCGACGCAAACTCGTACCTCTACATAACCAAGGCCATCGACTACTTCGACCTGACCCGGAACGCCTCGCTTGATGCCGCTTTCAAGAACACGAAGACAAAGTTCTTTATCCTCTCGGTCACATCGGACTGGCTCTACCCGGCAAACCAATCTAAAGAGATCGTCATGGCGCTGACCGCCAACGACGCCGACGTGAGCTATGCCGAGATCAAGTCCATCTATGGCCACGACGCTTTCCTGCTGGAGGGCGGCCAGATCAACTACCTGGTCTCGAATTTCCTTTCGCCGAAGCTCGTCAAGGACGTCATGTCAGCGGCAGTGACCATCGACGAGAGCTCGAGCATTGAGGACGCGGCCCGGGCCATGATCGAGCAGAACACGACCCACCTGCCGGTCGTCTCGAATGGCGGAAAGCTCGCAGGCATCGTGACCGCGTGGGACATCTCCAAGGCGGTGGCCCTCAAGTACGCGTTCCTGGACCAGATCATGACCCGCAACGTCACTACGATCCGTAAGTGCGACACGCTGGAGTCGGCCTCGTCAAAAATGGAGACGCATGACATATCGGCGCTCCCCGTCGTTGATGACGGCCAGCGCGTCATTGGTATCGTGACCAGCGAGGGCATGAGCAAGCTTATCGGCGCAGGCAAATAGTTTATAAGTAAAAACGACGATTAACAATTGTTAATTTTACAGGGAGGTCTTTGCATGAGGATCCTTGCGATACATGCCAGCCACATCGGCTGGAAGGCGACCAGGAAGACGAAGTTCGCCGAGGCTATCGAGAAAAAGGAGGATGAGATGGACGGCTGCGTCGTTCTTTTCAGCTGCGTCGAGAAGCAGGACGAAGTGGAGCCGGCAAAAGTAGTGGACGGGGCGACACACGAGGTCATGAAGCGCCTCAGCATGCTGAAAGTTAATAAGGTCGTCGTGTTCCCGTTCGCGCACCTCACGAGCACGCTGGGCAAGCCGGAGGCCGCGCTCCAGATACTGAAGGACCTGGAAAAGAGCCTGGTCGAGCACGGGTGTGAAGTCAAGCGTGCCCCGTTCGGCTGGTACAAGGAGTATGACCTCAAAAGCACGGGCCACCCGCTTTCGGAGCTTTCCATGAGCATCTGCCCGTACGAGGGGAAGAGCTGCGACGCGTTATGCCCGTATTGCTCCCACCCCATAAATCTCAGCGAGCTATCGAAGGAAGCCCCGGAACGGAAGCTATATGACGCTTGTTCCTGAAAATACCATTGCTAGAGTTGACATCGATGAAAAAGATATATCTGGATAACAGCGCGACCACGAAGGTCAGCCCGGAAGTCCTGGACGCCATGCTGCCGTACTTCACCGAGAACTACGGTAACCCGTCCAGCCTCCACTCGATGGGCCAGGAGGCCAACGTGGCGGTACAGGCGGCCCGCGAGCAGGTCGCAAAGGCGATCGGCGCGGACGCGGGCGAGATCATTTTCACATCGTGCGGCACTGAGGCCGATAACCTGGCCATCGTTGGCACGGCTTTCGCCAATAAAAAGAAGGGCGACCATATCATCACTTCCAGCGTCGAGCATCCGGCAATCCTGCGGACCTGCGAGTACCTGGAGAAAGAGGGCTTCAAGGTCACGTACCTGCCCGTGGACAAGTACGGCATGGTCAGCCCGGAGTCCGTCGAAGCGGCCATTACGCCACAGACCACCCTCATCAGCGTCATGGCCGTGAACAACGAGATCGGCACCATCCAGCCCATCCGGGAGATAGGCAAGATCGCGAGGGACCACAAGATATACTTCCATACGGACGCGGTGCAGGGCGTCGGCAAGATACCCATCGATGTCAGGGCGGACAACATCGACATGCTATCGCTTGCCGGCCACAAGATCCATGCGCCCAAGGGCGTCGGCGCCCTCTACGTCAAGAAGGGCACCAGGATCCAGGCGCTCATCCACGGCGGCGGCCAGGAACGGAACATGAAGAGCGGCACCGAGAACGTGCCCGGCATCGTCGGGCTGGGCAAGGCCTGCGAGGTCGCCATCCGCGACTTCGACAGGAACGTCGCCCACATGACGAAATTACGCAATAAGCTCATAGAGGGCGTCCTGAAACTCGACCACGTGCGCCTGAACGGCCATCCTACGATACGCTCGCCCAATAACGTCAACGTTAGCTTCGAGTTCATCGAGGGCGAGTCGATCGTCCTATTCCTGGACATGGCGGGCATCGAGGCCTCCACCGGGTCCGCGTGCTCCTCTAAGAACCTCAAGGCGTCCCACGTGCTGCTGGCCTGCGGCATGCGGCCGGAGGAGGCGCACGGCTCCCTTCGCATGACGAACTGCGAGTTCAACATGGAGGAGGAGATCGACTACGTGCTGGAGACGCTCCCCGGCGTCGTCAACCGCTTAAGGGCGATGTCTCCTTTATATAAGAAGGCTACACAAACAGTTTCATGAGGATGATGCGCGATGATGTACTCACCTAAAGTGATGCAGCACTTCTCCAACCCGCAGAACGTGGGCGAGATACCCGACGCCGACGGCGTCGGAGAAGTGGGAAACCCCGTCTGCGGGGACCTGATGACGATATACATAAAAGTCAAGGATAACAAGCTCGAAGACATCAAGTTCAAGACGTTCGGCTGTGCCGCGGCCATCGCCACCAGCAGCATCATCACGACGATGGCGAGGGGGATGACTCTTGAGGATGCCGAGAAGATCAGCCGCAACGACGTGGCCAAAGAGCTCGGGGGCTTGCCTCCCCAGAAGATGCACTGCTCTAATTTAGCGGCGGATGCTCTTAAGCTTGCCATCGAGAACTACCGCCGGAAGCTCAAGGGGCTTCCTCCCAGGACGGGCGTCACCGAGGGCGAAGATGAGCATGCCGAAGACGGTGCGTCGTGCTCGCCGGATCAGCAGCCAGAACAGCTGAAGTAACTTTTTTATTACTTTTGCTGTGTTGAATATGCCCTTTTTAGTCTCAGAGTGTACGGAGGCACTATTTTCACCACGATGGCCAGTAGTTCCGTATTTGTTTTGTAATCGTTCGTCCTTTGTTTGTGTGGTTCGCTGATTTGTCCGGTTTTTCAACACTAAAACACGAATTATTTTTTAGTCCCACGTAAGGGGCACGAACCGCACTAAAGTAGATGCTTTCGCGTCAAAACACCAAACAACCTCCCAAAAGCACGGGCCTCACTAAATTAACTTGAAACACTAGAGAAAGCATATCTAAATAAAGCATAAGGATCATGCCGTCCTCGTGGTTCAATCCTTTTGTGTTTTCGTGCCATTCGGGAGGTTGTTTCGTGTTTTAAGCGCCAGGCATGGAACTTAGTGTTTTAGTACCCTTACGTGGGATATAAAAGAATTCGTGTTTTCGTGTTGAAAAACCGACGGGCTGTACGAAAGTGGAAAATAGGGCAAAGGACTACTAATCAAACACGGAACCACTCGCATTTGTGGTGAAAAATAGTGTCCTCCGTGCCCTTATGAAACTTAAAATGCCGGAGCAATTCAACGCAGTAAAATAATAAAAGAAAAAGGAATTAAGGAAAAAGGCGGGAAGGGCGATGCCTACATCGCCGCCTTTTCGCCCAGCTCGATGGCCTTCTTCATCTCCGCCTGCAGCGCGGGCGGGAGGCCCTCGATGTCCACGTTGAGGAATCCCCGGACGATCAGAGCTGTCGCCGTATCCGAGTCGACGCCCCTGGCCATTAAATACTGTATTTCATCCTCGTTGATCTTGCCGACCGCTGCCTCATGGCTCAGGTCGACGCCCTGTTTGACGCCTAAAAGCTCGGGTACGGCGTAAATGACGCCCTCGTCCGATAATAGCAGCCCGCGGCATTCCAGGTGCGCCTTGGTGTCGGGCACGTCGCCCTCTATGAGGCCCCTCGAAGCGATGTAGCCGCCGCGGCTAATGGTCTTGGCGACCAGCTCCGCACGGCATCCCTTCGCCTTTAGGACGGCCTTGGAGCCGATATCCAGGTGGGAGCCTTTCGGCGCCACGATGACCGTGTTGTAGCGGGCCACGCCGTTCTCGCCCTCCATCGTGGACGCGGGGTACATCTGGATGTCCTTCACCGGCTTCATGCAGACATAGTTGCTCATGAAAACCGAGTTCTTGCCCATGCGCGTGGCGGACCGGGGCCTGACTACCAGGTTCTCTGCCCAGTTATGGATCATGGTGAAGGTGATCTTGGCATTATCCTTGACAAAGAACTCGGAGATGCCGACGTGGACTCCCTGCGTAACGTGGACGTCCGAGGTGCAGCCCGAGATAATATGGAGTTCGCTCCCCTCTTCGGCTATGATGACGTTGTGCACGTTCTGGATCATGCCCTCTCGGCCTAAATACAGGCAGGCCTGCAGTGGGAACTCGATCTTCGCGCCCGGCAGCGCCCTTATGAAGTAGCCGGCGACCTTGTGGGTGGCGCTGTACGCGGTGAACTTGTCCGCGTCCGGCTGGACCAGCTTGAAGTAGTAGTCCTTCATCCAGTCGTACTTTTCCAGCGCCTCGTTGATGTCCATGAGCTCCAGGCCCTCCTGCATGGCCTTCGAGATCACGACGGTCTGGTCGTGCTGGAAGAACGAGCCCGAGCGGTTTGCCTCCGAGGCGTCCAGGCCGATGGTGAGCGCTCTTTCTCTGACACCCGACGAGAGCTCGTTTAGCGTGGTGATCCGCTCCCTGGTCGGCACGTCCTTTACGTACTTGTTCAGGTCGATGTCGTTGCCGTAGGCCGGCTTCTTATCCTTTGCCGCCTCCGCTCTCCTTTTTATCTCGTCTATCCTCACTTGTTCAAGCATGCGAGGCACTCTCCGTATCCGCGGTGTCTGATGTCTTCGAGGAGCTCCGTCGGGTTGCCCTGGCAGAGCACCGTGCCCTTCATCATCACGTAGGCCTTGTCCGCCTTCACGTAGTCCAGGATGTTGCCGAAGTGCGTGATTATGAGGCCCGATTTGGTCCTGTGAAGGGTCTTCTTGTCCTTCTGCAGGAGCTCGTTGATGGTGCTGCCCACCAGGCCTATGTTGACCAGGTCGACGCCGCTGTCCGGCTCGTCCAGTAAGACCAGGTCCGGGCTCTGGGCCAGAAGCTGTAAAAGCTCGGAGCGCTTGATCTCGCCGCCCGAGAAGCCCAGGTTGACGTCCCTGGATAAAAAGTTCTCGAGGTTGAGCTTTTTCGCAAGCGCATTTACCTCGTCGTCGCTGACCTTCTTATTATTCAGCCTTTCCATGCTGACCTTTACCATGTCGTTGAGCTTGACGCCTCTCAGGACGGGCGGGTGCTGGAACATGATGCCGATGCCCAGCTTGGCGCGCTCGTCCATCGGCGCATCGGTAATGTCCTTGCCCTTGAAGGTGATCTTACCTGACTTTACCTTATACTTCGGCACTCCCGCCATCGTGAACAACAGCGAGGTCTTGCCCGACCCGTTCGGGCCGAACAGCGCGTGCGTCTCGCCCTCCCCGATGAAGAGGTTCACGTCGCTCAGGATGCGCTTGCCATCGACTTCTACCGTTAGATTTTCAATATTAAGCATAAAAGCCTCGACCGTAAATATGGCAAAATTTGCCTGTGACTTTCCAAAAAGAATATGACACAATATGTAAAAACATTTTGGCTTAACAATGTTGAAGTGTCTAAAAATAAGGTCGCCGGCAATTGCCGGCAGCTTATGGCGTCAGGTCGCTGACGACGTCCACGACGCGGTCGATCTCTTCCTTCGTGATGACGAAGGGCGGGACGAATCGTATGACGGTATCGGAGGCGACGTTGATGAGCACGCCCTTCTCGCGAGCCTTGTCGACGAGGGCGTTGCCCTCCTTGTTCATCTGGACGCCGACCATCATGCCCACGCCGCGGACGTGGTCCACGAAGTCCTGCTTGCAGTGGATTGACAGCTCCTTCTTGAGGTAGTCGCCCATGTCCCGGGAGCGCTCCAGGAGGTGCTCCTCCTCGATGGCGCGGATCGCCGCCAGCGCTGCCGCACACCCGAGCGCGTTGCCGCCGAACGTCGAGGCGTGGTCGCCCTTCCTGAAGGCGCTGGCGATGCCCTCCTGGGCGGCCATGATGCCCATGGGGAATCCGCCCGCGATGCCCTTGGCGACGCACATGATATCGGGCTCCACGCCGGAGTGTTCCTTCGCGAACCACTTTCCGGTGCGGCCCATGCCCGTCTGCACCTCGTCGAAGATCAGCAGCGTCCCGGCCTTGTCGCAGATCTCCCGGACCTCTGCGAGATAATCCTTCGGCGGTATCTGCACGCCGCCCTCGCCCTGGACCGGCTCGAGCACGACGGCGGCCACGTCCCCGCTCAGGGCGCGGCGAATGGCATCCGCGTCCCCGTACGGCACGAACTTAGCGCCCGGCACCAGGGGCTCGAAGGGCTCCCTGTACTTCGATTTATGGGTGATGCTCAGCGCTCCCATGGTCCGGCCATGGAAGCAGTGCTCGGCGGCGATAAACCCTTTCCTCCCGGTCCTCTTCCGGGCGAGCTTCATGGCCGCCTCGACGGATTCGGTGCCCGAGTTGGCGAAGAAGATGCGGTCCATCCCCGTGATCTGCGCGAGCTTTTCAGCCAGCTCCGGCTGGATGTCCGTATAGTAGAGGTTCGAGGTGTGCATGAGCTTCGCCGCCTGCTCCTGGATGGCCGAGACAACTTTCGGGTGGCAGTGGCCCAGGTTGTTGACGGCGATTCCGGCCACGCAGTCGATGTACTCGCGGCCGTTCACGTCCCATACGAGCGCGCCCTTGCCTTTTGTGAGGACCACTGGCTGGCGCCCGTACGACTGGACGACGTACCTAGCGTCCTTCGCGATTGCCTCCTCCTCGGAGAGCCTGACCTTTGACTTTGCTTGTGCCATTCTTCTCACTCAATATGGATAGACCGTTTTACATCCTTAAGGGTTAAAAAAATAACGGAAAATAAAGGCCGCCTGGGGGGCAGCCTACTCAAACTCGATGGTCGCCGGCGGCTTCGGCGTAATATCGTAGACGACCCGGGCCACCGAGGGTATCTCGGAAGTAATCCGGGAAGAAATCCTGTTGAGCGTCTTCCAGGGAAGTTCCATGTGGTTTGCCGTCATGGCGTCCCGGGATTCGACCGCTCTAACGGCGATGATCCAGCCGTGGCAGCGGTTATCGCCCTTGACGCCGGTGCCCTTCTCCAGCAATGCGGCCAGGCACTGCCATGGGTGGTACTGGTGGACGAGTTCCTCTTCCACGATGGCGTTGGCCTCGCGGGCGACGGCGATCTTTTCGGGCGTCACCTCTCCGATGACCCGCACGGACAGGCCGGGGCCGGGGAAGGGCATGCGCTCCGATATCTCCTCCGGTAATTTTAATGCCCGGGCGACCTCGCGGACCTCGTCCTTATATAAGTCAGCGATCGGCTCCACGACGCCTTTGAACGCGATATGCGAGGGCATTCCGCCCACGTTGTGGTGGGATTTAATTCCCCCTTCAGACTCGATGCGGTCCGGGTAGATCGTGCCCTGGAGCAGGTAATCGGCCTTAATGTCCTGTGCCACTTGCTCGAAGACGCGGATGAACGTCTCGCCGACGGCCTTGCGCTTCTTTTCGGGGTCCGTAACGCCCTTGAGCGCCGCGAAGAACTGGCCGCTGGCGTCGACGATCTTCGGGTCCATGAACTTAAATACTTCGCGTATGCGGTCGGTCTCGCCCTTTCGCATGAGCCCCGTATCGACGTATACGGGTATCAGGCGCTCGCCCAGAGCGCGGTAGGCCAGTATGGCACAAACGCTGCTATCCACCCCGCCCGACAGCGCGATGATGGCTTTGCCGTCCCTGACACTAACCTTGATATCGGCGACTGCGTCCTTAATAAAAGAATCAACGTCCACTCTGGATCATGCTCCGTGTGCTCGTCAATTTGGGGCATTCACTATTTAAAAGTGTCGGCGAGCCCTCTCGGCGACTTTGAGCGTGTTTCCCGCAAATGAATAGCAGGCGATGAGCGTCTTCATAATTTCACTGACAAATCAATCCATCGGCCAGCTTATAGGCGTTTTATGGCCGCGCGGGTTAGACTTTTATAGTTGCACCCATTTAGAGCTAGGCGATGAAAAGAAAAATGAACGACCGTATGATGCGCTGGGTAAAGCTGCTCTGGCTGCCGGTGGTCCTGGTGGTACTGCTCATTGCCGACAACCGCTTCGGGATCTCGAGATCATCCTACGCATGGCCCTTCCTGGGCTTCCAGATATTGCTCTTCGTCGCGTACACGTACATCCTTTTTAAAGACCGGCCGAAGTACGTGCCGCCCGCCGATAGAGTCGTCAAGGGACAAAGAAAGCCGAAAAAATAAGAAGAGGAGATGGAGCGCTTAGCCCCATCCGACCAGTTCCATGTCAGTCGTGGAGCTCGCGGCGCTGTACGACATCTTAACTGGTATGGGCACGTTGGGGGCCACCCACACGTTTCCTGTATTGCTGCCGCTCGTCCACGTATATTTCGTGGCAGTATACGTCCCGGCGGGGACCGTGACAGATTCTGTCCCGATCTTAGTGACTGAAGTGCCCTGGTATGTCGTCAGCGGGTTTTCCGTGCTCGCGCCGGGCGTGGTCGTTGCCGAAGCGCCGGGCTGTATGTCCTGGTCTAAAACCACCTGGCTGCCGGTCATCATCTTTATATGGCCTCCCAGCGTTGCGCCCGATGCCACATCCGTATAGGATGTGATGACCTCGGTCGTCGCGCTGTCGCTCGTACCCATATTCATATTCATGGTGGCCTTGTTCGCCTTATGGCCATTGTAGTCGATATTGTAATCCCACCGGAGATCCGATGTTGTCGATGTTCCTCCCGTATCCGATGTCATCCTGTATTCATACCAGTTCACCTTGCTGAAGTCGATCATCGATGAAAGTGTGCTTCCGCTCGCTGCATTGGAAGCGGTGGTCGGAGTGCCTGACGCTGCCGGCTGGGTGGACGCGGCGGGGCTCGTCTGGGTCGTCGACGTGCACCCGGCAGCCGCCAGCGCGATCAGTATTATAAATATTGCGGTATATCGGTATTTCATTATGTCCCTCCTGTTTTATCAAGCGCTTTATGGCGTGTCCCATGGTTCAAAATTCAATGGGTATATTATCCATAATATATAAGCCATTGAAATTACTTAAATCTATTTTTAAGACGAAAAAAAGGCGTGCTGTCAGCCTGTGATGATATTTTTCCTTCCCAGGCTGCAGGCGTATGCGATGCCGGCGTCTCCCAGCTTTCGGCCGATGGCCTTCGCCTGCCGGAGCGCGCCCTCGTCGGGCTTTCCCTGGACGGCCAGCCCGGCGGAGAGTATGTCCGATCTTTGTACGAAGGTGACCTCGAAAAACTCCAGGATCCTCTCGATGCTCTCGATACATTTCTGCTGCCCGCCGTTGCCCGTTGCGAAGGCGATGGCCGGCTTTTTATAAAACGCGTCCCTGAAGGGCAGGGCTTTATCGAACAGCGTCTTCATCTCGCCGCTCATATAGCTATAGTAGGTCGGCGAGCCGAATGCCAGGGCAGACGCCTTCTCGATGTCCCCGCGGCCGGTATCGCCTGCCCGCTTTACTGTTACGTCCACGTTTCCGTTACCCGCGCCCCTCGCGCCCCCGGCAATGGCTTCCGCGAGCGCCTCGGTGTTACCGCTCCATGATGTGAAGATGATCAAAATATTCGGTCGATCGGCCATAATTGTGAATATCGGGGCCGGAACGATAATCGTAGCTAGAAATTAATGCGGCGCCTACCGGTAATTAAAAAGCCTCGTGACCACGGGGACCTTCACGTTGAACCGCTTATCGAGCACTGCCAGCGTGCACCATGGGATAACATCGATTATCGGCAAGAGGTCGGTGCCGCTCATGGCCAGCCACTTGACGGCCGGCACGCCGAGGTACGACAGGTAGGCGGCCTCGACGACCGTAACGGCCGCATCGTAGGGTACCCATATGGGCTCAAGGCCAATGAGAAACAAGAGCTCGCCCGGGATGACGTCGGAAAAGTCGATGAGCAGCGCGAGGCCGAGCGCCGCGAAGTTCTGCAACGTGGCCATCGATGAAGGTTTTTGCATGACTACCGTTTCGGCGACCTGTTCCATAATATTCCTCTATCAGCATCTATACTTAATCCGTTAAATATTTTAATTCTTCCATCATTTTATTATAACTTTTATGCAGGGCCGAGTAAATTAGTAATATGCAATCATTAACAATCGCAATCTTTATTTATCACGATTGATAATTAATAATTGTAAACTGGCTCAGGAGGGTCAGCCATCGACACAGCGCTAAACCACGACAAAAGTATACCAGGCGATAAGCATGGAAAGAACTGGCATGCAAGGACAGAAAACGGCATAGAGATCGTCGAGATGGTAGGCGAATGCAACATCAGGTACGACCAGGTCTGCGGCAATGGCTTCTGCTTTGACGATGTTAAGAAAGAGTTCGATTGGTACACCACCGGCAAGATCAATATCGGCTATGAGGCCATCGACCGCCACGCGAAGACCTGGCGCAAGAACAAAGTAGCCCTTTACTGGGAGGGCGCCGACGGGAGCGACCGGAAGTACACCTTCCAGGAGCTGAAGGTACGTACGGATAAGCTCGCGAACGTTCTCCGGAAAGCCGGTGTCAGGAAGGGCGACCGCGTGTTCGTGTACCTGCCGAGAATCCCTGAGCTATACGCGAGCGCCGTATCGATCGCCAAGCTCGGCGCGATCTTTGCCCCTCTGTTCGGCGGCTTCCGGGCGGAGGCGGTCCGGGACCGTATCAACGATGCCCAGGCCTGCATGGTCATCACTACGCCCGAGATGAAGAAGCTCGGAATCGACCCTATAAGAAAGGACATTCCGTCCGTGAAAACGGTCGTCCTCTGCAACATCCCCCGGAACTATGAGCTGGAGCCGGGCGACCTGAGCTATGATGCCGAGATGATCTATGCTTCCGAGGACTTCGAGCCCGAGTGGTGCAGCCTGGAAGACCCCGTGATCATGCACTACACGTCGGGCACGACCGGCAAATCCAAAGGCGTCGTCCACGTCCACAACGCAATGATCGGGCATTATATTACCACAAAGTGGGTCCAGGACCTGAGGGATGACGACGTCTACTGGTGCACGGCGGACCCCGGGTGGGTCACGGGCACGTCCTACGGCATCTTCGGGCCGTGGCTTAACGGCGCCTCGCAGGTCGTCTACGCCGGCCGGTTCTCGCCCGAGGCCTGGTACTGGGTCATCGATAAGTACAAGGTGACCGTCTGGTATACGGCGCCCACGGCCCTCCGCATGCTCATGAAGGGCGGCGACGAGGTCGTGAAGAAATACCGCCTGGACAGTTTACGCTTTGTCACGAGCGTCGGCGAGCCCCTGAACCCGGAGGTCATCCGCTGGGGCATGCGCGTCTACGGCCTGCCCATCCACGAAAACTACTGGATGACAGAGACCGGTTGCAATATGATCGCCAACTTCTACGGCCTGCCGCTTAGAATAGGCTCCATGGGCAAGCCGTTCCCCGGCATCGAGGCGGCGATCATCGATGATAAAGGTCGTGTGCTGCCCCCTGGCGTTCCCGGCAACATCGCCATCCGGCCCGGTTGGCCCTCCATGATGCGGAGCATCTGGAACAACGAGGCGAAGTACAACGAGTACTTCCGCATCCCGGGCTGGTACCTGACGGGCGACAGCGCCTTCATGGATGCGGACGGCTACTTCTGGTTCACCGGCCGCATCGACGACGTCATCAAGACGTCGGGGGAGCGCGTCGGCCCCTTCGAGGTGGAGAGCGCGCTGCTGGAGCATCCGGCCGTGGCCGAGGCGGGCGTTATCGGCAAGCCCGATCCGCTGTACGGTAACGTCATCAAGGCCTTCATTTCCCTGAAGCCCGGCTACGATGGCACGGAGGAGCTCAAGCGCGAGATCTCGGAGTCGGTCAAGAAGACCCTCGCGGCCCACGCGTTCCCCCGGGAGATAGAGTTTAAGCAGAACCTTCCGAAGACCCGGAGCGGCAAGATCATGCGCCGCGTCCTGAAGGCCATGGAGCTGGGCCAGCCTTTGGGGGACCTGGCCACGCTCGACGACGAGTAAGGAGGTGAGAGAGAAAGCACACGCATCAGCAAAGAGTATATGACGGGCCGCGTAAGGCCTACTACGCGGCCCACTATTATCTCTAATCTCTATTTTGAACATAATTATGGAGCTGTTGTATAATATTAACTCCTGTATTTTTAAGACCCCGAAGACGTTTCGAGCGCGTAGGCCTCGAAGACTTTATTAAAGAAATTAATTATGACCGAATTCTCATTTAATATTAAATCTATTAATGTAGCTTCGCGGTCTTCGCGTACGGCCTTCGTGCTCGAACAGCCTTCGCGGACTTTGATAGCTTCGCGGGCTTAAAAACAGGAACCAATAATGTTTTATCGGCCGGCGCCCTACGCTATTTATCATGATCACCGATGACTTCGACTACCTCGCACCGGGAGGCCGATCCTATACCCTGGCCGCCGGCCAGCTCGCCCGGCTGAAGAAGAGCTCCCGGGTGCTGGAGATCGCCTGCGGCAGGGGCGAGGCCGCCTGCGCGCTGGCCGAAGCGTTCAAATGCCGCGTGGACGCGTTCGACATAGACCCTGTGATGGTCGAATACTCCATGAAAAAGGCCGAGAAGCTGGGCCTGGGCGAGTACACGAACTTTTTCGTGAAGGATGGCCGGGATATGGACTTCGGTGAGGGCAAGTACGACCTGATCCTGGCGGAGGGCGGCGCGCTGACGTATATCGGCCGCGAGGAGGGCATCGCCCATTCGGCCGACCTCCTGAAGGAAGGCCGCTGCCTGGCCCTGACGGACCTGATCTATTTACGGGATGACGTGCCCCAGCCCGTCCGGGATGCATACGAGGAGGGCGTCTGCAGCTACCTGACCGAGATCCGCTATAGAAAGCTGCTCGAAGCCTACGATTTCGAGATCATGTTCGCCTCCATGCTGCCCCAGTCTGCCTGGGACCGGTACTATGCCCAGATGCGGCGGCAGGTCATGAGCCCGAAGAACAAGTTCACCAGGGCGTTCAAGGATTCGATGATGCGGGAGATCGACGTCTACTATAATTATGGCGGCATGTTCAGCATCGGTTACTTCTATGCAGTGGCCAGGCTGTCGAGGAAGAACCGGGTTCAGCCCGCGGGCGAGGGGTTACGCATACCGCTGGCCTTTAGCTATAGCGGATAAGAATAAAATGGGGCCTCACGTTATGCGGAAAATTTAAGTAGATGGATGCTCATGTAAGCTTCGCTTTTCTGCTCCGGTAGTGTAGCGCGGCCAATCATGCCGGCCTTTCGAGCCGGCGACTCGGGTTCAAATCCCGACCGGAGCACGTTCTATTATAAGATGACCTTTTACTTCGCGGGTCGACGCCTTGCCTGTTGGCAAGGCTACTCGGCTTTTCGGGTGCTACAATGTCCGGGCCGGGCTTGCACCCTACTCGCCCGGCCGCTGTTATTTTCTGCTTGTTCCAGATCATGTAGCCGGCTCGAAAGGCCGGCGACTCGGGTTCTAATCCCGATCTGAGCACCAAACCTTTTAGTCCAAATCCTTCACTTTTATCGATTTAATCCCGAAGCACATGGAATAAAGTCTATCGGGGTGATATCCAGGGACCAAAAGAAATCATTTTTTATATTATTCAATAGTTATTCATCGTTTAGGTCGAAATTTATTTGTATATTCGCATATACAAATATAACGATGCAAGATGGATGAGAAGATCAAGCTGCTGAAAGCGATGGGCGATGAGACCAGGATTAAGATTTTACAATATTTGTTGAACGGAGAGAAGTGTGCCTGCACCATCGTGCCGTTCATCGGTAAAGCCCAGCCCACGGTGTCCCAGCACCTGAAAATTCTGGTTGAGGCCGGCATCCTCGACGTGCGGAGGGACGGGATCAGGATGCTCTATAAGATCAAGAGCGACCAGGCTGTCCGCATCATGGAGGTACTGGACATACCACGGATGGAAGTTGACGACGCGCTGTTGGGTGAGTGTAAATGAATAAGGAGTTAATCATTTTCGAAGGCCCCTGCTGGAGGAATATGGCGATAATGCCTTTTTCCGTAATCGCAGGATACAGTAGGAGAAAAATACTTGCATAAGATCCGGGAAAAGTTCACGGCGCCTTTGCTCGTCGTGCCGCTCCTGAATATCCGCAAAGTAGGTTGATTTATGAGACTACTCTTAATATCCGATATCCATGCGAACATGGAAGCGCTCCGCGCAGTACTGGAAAATGTGAAATACGACAGTATTTTCTGTATGGGCGACCTTGTCGATTATGGCCCGGACCCCATGGAGTGCATCGACTGGATGCGCAGCAACAACGTGCCCACGGTACGCGGTAACCACGATAATGCCGTTGCATTGCATGTGGACTGTGGCTGTAGCTATACTTATAAGCATCTATCCGAAGCGACGAGAGAATATACGTGGGCGTCCCTAAGCGAGAGCGAAGAAAGCTTTTTACGCGGCCTGCCATTGAAGATAGAACTTGAGTTAGACGGATTAAAGCTCATGCTGGCGCATGGAAGCCCTGCATCGTTCTTTGACTATATTTATCCCGATACGCCCCTTGAAAAGCTCGAAGAGTATACCGCCAGCGTTAACGCCGATTACCTGATCCTGGGGCATACCCATAAACCCGCAATATTAAAGACTTCAAAATTAACGATCCTGAACCCGGGAAGCGTAGGGCAGTCCAGAGATATGGACTGGAGGGCTTCATGCATGGTATTCGACACGAAAAATAGGACAAATGAGATCGTCCGCCTGGAATATGACATTGATACAACGTGTAAGAAGATACGATCTTCGATGCCCCATGCGGATGAGCTTGAAGCAATATTGAGAAGAGGTTATTGATAAAACGGTTCTCATCTATAGGGGTGTTTTGTTATGGCTGAACCTACCGCATCGAGGCTTTCCTTCCTCGATAAATATCTGACTCTATGGATATTCCTTGCTATGGCCCTTGGAATAGGCTTGGGCTTTGTGTACCCGGGCTTTGCGACTTTCTTGAATAGCCTGTCGATTGGCACTACGTCCATCCCCATCGCTATTGGCCTTATCGTGATGATGTACCCGCCCCTCGCCCGCGTTAAGTATGAGGCGATTGGGAAGGTGTTCAGGAATGTAAAGGTCATGGCGCTGTCCCTTTTCCAGAACTGGATCGTCGGGCCAGTATTAATGTTCGTGCTCGCCGTACTCTTGTTAAGGAGCTATCCGGAGTATGCGGCGGGGCTTATATTGATAGGGCTGGCAAGATGCATCGCCATGGTCATAGTATGGAACCGGCTGGCCTGCGGCGATTCTGAGTATGCGGCTGCGCTGGTCGCTTTGAACTCTATCTTCCAGGTGCTATTCTATTCCATATATGCATACGTGTTCATTACATTGCTACCATCCTGGCTCGGCATGCAGAGCATGGTGGTCAATATCACAATATGGGAAGTGGCAAAGTCCGTATTGATTTATCTGGGTATCCCGTTCGCTGCCGGAGTGCTGACACGGTTTACTCTGCGCCCGCGTTTAGGAAAAGAATGGTACGATGACAAGTTCATCCCTGCTATCAGTCCGATAACACTACTTGCGCTACTCTTCACAATAATCGTGATGTTCTCACTGAAAGGCCAGTATATAGTAGCTCAACCATTCGATGTCGTAATAATCGCCATACCGCTGCTCATCTATTTCGTTATAATGTTCGCGGTCTCGTTCTTCATATCCTGGTATATAGGCGTGAACTACGAGCAGTCCTGCACTCTATCGTTTACGGCGGCCAGTAACAACTTCGAGCTGGCCATCGCCGTCGCCGTCGGCGTGTTCGGCATCGGGTCCGGGCAGGCGTTCGCGGCGGTGATCGGCCCGCTTATCGAGGTGCCAGTCATGATCCTGCTCGTGAACGTCGCCCTGCGCTGGCGGGAGAAGTACTTTACTCCGGAGAACGCGACGGGGGCGTGAACATGTGCATTCCGGACGAGGTCGAGGACTTAGTGCTCGCTTTCATGGGGCTAGATAAGAAAAATGGCTTGCCGACATAAGCACTTTTTACGTTATAGATTAGTTATTCGATATCGTGGATAATATTTTAAATGTTATTGCTGTGTTGAATTGCTCTCGTATTTTAAGCTTTTAAGGGCACTGAGGGCACTATTTTTCACCACGAAGGCACGAAGAGCACGGAGGCTCACAAAGTTTTCTTTTTAGATTAAGTTACAAAGTACACAAAGCCGGTTCATTGGCGATCAGGGCACGAAGGATACAAAGACACAGTGGAATGAACAAGAGCACTTTTGCCCCTGTGCCTTCATATCCTCTGTATCTTATAAGCTCAAAAAGCATTCTCTGTGCCCTTTGTCTCTTAATTATAAAAAAGACTTTGTGGGCCTCCGTGCTCTTCGTGCCTTTGTGGTGAAAAATAGTGCCTCAGTACACTCCGAGACTTAAAAGGGCATATTCAGCACAGCAAATGTTATAAGAAAGTATAAGATGGCGAAATCATAAATAGAACGATATTAAAACGGAAAATACCTGGCATTACGTCGATATGAGCTATGCCCGTGGATACGGGGAATGCTTTTTTTAGTGATGCACCTGGACTTCTATGGTAAAATATGCGTGGAAGACCGGGTGAAGGGCGATCACAAGAAGGGCGCCAGATTCATGGTCCTGCTGCCATCCGTTGAAAAGTGATTGTTATCCCCGCATTTTTAGGATGCGTCTGCAGCCCGTAATAAAGTCCATGGCGTAGTTGCTCTTTCTGGCTTGTGTAAATCGAAAGACTATTACGCCATGAGAGCAAACACAGACAGGATGAGCGGCTTATCCGATATTTCCACCCGGGCTAAGAGCCGGCTACGCGGGCCGGCGAGCCGGCTGTTCAGCGAAGACGTCATGACCGTTCTGGCCTTCCTGATAATACCGGTGGTCGGGCTTCCCCTGGTCTTCAGCTTCTCGGCGGCCATGCAGACGATCCTGGAGCTCATCAACTATTTCATCATCGCCATGTTCGTGGCCGAATACTGCGTCATGCTTTACCTCTCGGATTCCCGCGTGAAATACATCAGGGACCCGTGGCACCTGCTCGATCTTATTATCATCGTGCTAGCGCTCCTGGACCTCGCCCCCATGGTCTCATTTGCCATCGGCCGGGCCTCGCCCGCCTTACGGCTTCTCAGGGTATTCCGGGTCCTCACGGCTCTCGGGCGGACCGCCAAAGGCCGCCAGCCTCCGGGACCGGAGGTCAAAGCCGCTCCAACTATATCCCGCATGGTGGTCAAGGCGATCGATAAGAACGGCATAAAACAGTGCGAGAGCGATGGCATGGTATGCGAGATACCGCGAATCGACGGCCCGGGATGGATCGCCCTCGAAGACGTCTGGCCCATCGACCTGGACATGATCAGCAAGGCCATCGATATTCCCGGGTATGTGCTGGAGAGCAAGATAGGCCAGGAGGCCTTCCCGCGCATTGACTATTTTAAGGAATATACGGCCATCTTCATCTGGGACGCCCGCCTCGCCGGGGCCGGCGACAGCTACCGGGATGTCCGGATTGAGCGCAATGGCTTTCTCATCGTCTGTAAGGGCGAGCTCATCGTGACGATCTGTACCGGGAAGAGCAAGATTTTCGACGAACTAATAAATGAAGGCCTGGCCGTGGACGGAGAGGAGTTCGCCGTGCGTACCCTGTACTCCATCTGCAGGCGCAAGGTGCAGGACGGCGAGAACATCGTGCGGGTCTTCGAGCGTAAGGCCGCCACGCTCGAGCAGCAGCCCGTGGGCAAGACTTCCCCGACATTCCTGGAGGATACGTTTCACCTGCGCCAGGATGGGGTCATGGTCGCGAAGAACCTGTGGCACCTGCGCCAGGTGCTGGACAGCCTGAAGACGAGGAAAGTCGCGCTGGCGGGCATAAAGGAGGAGCATTTACACCTTTTCGATATATTATACGACCAGGTGGATTACCTGTACGAGACTGCAGATAACATAACGGATAGCCTGTCGTCCCTGCGGGACCTCCACATCAACACCCAGTCCTACGAGATGACCCGGGTCATGCGTATCCTCGCGATCATCACCTGCCTGGCCCTGGTGCCTT
>Ga0335071_10000853_pt1 | contig 32863 bp, 30 predicted proteins | sample Lox_Sample_15_FD_206724 | JGI IMG/M metagenome (GOLD analysis project Ga0335071, IMG submission 206724) | Soil microbial communities from Loxahatchee National Wildlife Refuge, Florida, United States - Lox_Sample_1.5 | ecosystem: Environmental > Terrestrial > Soil > Wetlands | place: USA...
CATGCGGTCGGGCGGAAGCCTCCGGCGGACGGTTGCAGTAGTCGGTTACTCCCCCCCCCACGCCGATCCAATTTGAATATTGGCTATCCGACCTGTCACAACCCTGTCCAAGACAACTGCAAGCAACGGGTCTCCCGGCTAACTCAAATTATCCTGGACAGCACTGTTCCTCCTTCAGTCTTTAAACAGAAGTGGTGCGAATTCGTGCAGGCTGCGCCGCCAGGTTTGCCACTCGTGAGCCGTTTGCGGAGAGACATAGAATTGAGTGTTCATGCCCGCTGCTTTGAGTGAATCGGTGTTGACCCTGGGATCACCGCCAAAGGGGCCGCCGGGCCTGCGGTTCTCAAGTTCGCGGCTTCCAAAGCTGACAAATACCAGCTTAACTTTATCTTTGAAGCCGGGCGAGCTGTTGACATCCCCCATGCTGAAGCTGCCGCCGCTGAAGATGCCAACGTATGAGAACACATCCGGATTCGCGAGGGCGATGACCCGGGTCTGCATGCCGCCCATAGACAGTCCCGCCATGGCCCGATGCTGTCGATCTGCCAGTGTGCGATAGTCGGCATCGATCATGGGGATGATGTCTTCTAACAGCGTCTTCTTGAAGCCGTCAGCCCAACCCGGAGGCGGCCAGGTGCCGCTGGGACGTTCGCCTTGCCGCGGTGGGCGGGCCTGTTCCGGCATACGCCAGGACCCGTTGTCCATCACGATGATGAAGGGATTCGCCTTCCCCTCTGCAATCAGGTTGTCCATGACGAGGTTCGTCTTACCCTGATTGGGCCAGCCGGTTTCGTCTTCGCCGCCTCCGTGTTGCAGGTACAACACGGGATACCTTTTCGTGTCGTTCTTATCGTACTCTGGGGGCGTGTACACAAAACAACGACGCATGCTGTTGTTGCTTTTTGAAAAATAGGGATGTTCGCGTATTTCGCCGTGGGGGACATTCTTGAGAGCATAGAAGTCCTGGTCCTTGGCGGGGATTTCAATGCCACTTCCCCATCGGCTGGCGCCATAGTAGTACAGGCTGCCGGGATCGGGCACTGCAGCACCGTCAATCCAGAGTTGGTAGTAGTGGAACCCTTCGTCCTGGGGTTTCGAGTCACCGGTCCAGACACCCTTCTCGTCCTTGACCAGGTCATACTTTACGGCGCTGATATCCAATTGGACTTTGTGTGCCTCGGGAGCCGAAATACTGGCACGAACACGACCTTCGGAATTGACCTGAGGATATTGCCTGCCCGGCTGATTGCTTGATGCGGATTTGAAATCATCCACCGCGACGGAATCAATCAGGTGCGTCTGAGCCAGACCGACTCCCCCCGTCAAGAAGATTGCCAATAACGTATTGAGGTACTTGTTTTTCATTTCGCAGACTCTTTAAGTGGTCTTATCTAAAAAACACCCGCTTCTTCCAATCGGAGAATGTAGCTGATAGGACCTGGAATTTCCAGAGATGGAAAGAAAGAAATCCGTGCCGTTGTCGACAAAGTCCCCCGCGGCTCCGTAATTGACTTTCCCCCCGTTTTTCCGCTCATTCATTTCCGCACAACGATTGGAGTACCGTGGACAAGTTCGTGATTCGCGGGGGGAAGCCGCTGAAGGGAACTGTCGCCGTGAGCGGCGCGAAAAACGCCACGCTCGCGCTCATGCCCGCCGCGATGCTCGCGCCGGGCACGTTTCATTTTGCCAACACGCCCGCGCTCCGCGACGTGGGGACGATGTCGAGTCTGCTCCGATCGATGGGGATGCGTATCGAGCTCAAGGGGAACACGCTCACGCTCGACACGAAGGGGATCAAGAAGCACGAGGCCCCGTACGAGCACGTCAAGAAAATGCGGGCGTCGGTCTACGTGCTGGGCCCGCTTGTGGCCCGGTTCGGCGAAGCGAAGGTCTCGCTGCCCGGGGGATGCGCCTGGGGGCCGCGCCCCGTGAACCTCCATATCGAGGGGATACGGAAGCTCGGCGCCACAGTCGATCTCGAGGGGGGATACATCATCGCGCATGCGGCGCGTCTCCAGGGAGCGCGCATCCACTTCGACGTCTCGAGCGTCGGTGCCACGGGAAACGTGATGATGGCTGCCACGCTCGCACGGGGGACGACGCTCATAGAAAATGCCGCGATCGAGCCCGAGATGACGGCGCTGGCGGAATTCCTTACCGCGATGGGAGCCCGCATCGACGGCATCGGCACAAACCGCCTCGAGATCGAAGGTGTGGACGCTCTCCACCCGGCCGACTGCACGACGATTCCGGACCGGATCGAGGCCGGCACGTTCCTGACCGCCGCGGCGATCACCGGGGGGAGCATCACGCTCACATCCGTGCATCCCCCTCACCTTTCCGCCGTCCTGGCAAAGCTCGAGGACGCCGGGTGCAACATCACCGTCCGTGACACGAGCATCGCGCTCGAGGCTCCCGGGACGCTCCGCCCCGTGGACGTCACCGCGGCGATCTACCCGGGGTTTCCCACGGATATGCAGGCGCAGTGGACGTCACTCATGGCCGTGGCCTCGGGGGCGTCCGTGGTCACGGACTCGATCTATTTCGACCGTTTCAAGCACGTGCCCGAGCTCGTGCGCCTGGGAGCTGACATCGAGGTGAAGGAGAATGCCGCCGTTGTCCGGGGGGTCACACGGCTGACGGGGGCGAAGGTGATGTCCACGGACCTCCGCGCCTCCGCCTCGCTCATACTCGCCGGGCTGGTAGCGGAAGGAACGACAGAGGTGCTCCGCGTCTACCACATCGACAGGGGGTACGAGGCCATCGAGAAGAAGCTGCAGTCCCTGGGAGCGGACATCCGCCGCGAAGCCGGGGAGGAGTTCTGAGCGCCCGCCGGATCCTGTCTCTTCCCGGGGTTAGGCCCGCCGCCCTCCTCTACGCATGCGTGCTGCTCGTCTGCACGCGCATGCCGCTGCTGAACTACCTCGGGTATGAATTCTCCGCGCTGACGGCGCTGATGGCAGCGTGCGTTGCGGCGCTGATCACCGCGCGGGTGGTGCGGGAGGCCGCCGCCTCGCCGGGAGAGGATCCTCCCCAGCGGGCGGCCGCACGCGCTGCGGGGCGGTCGGCGGCTGCGAACGGCCTCCTGCTTCTCATCCCCCTGGCCGGCATGTCGCTCAACGCGTTTGCGGTGCGGAACTGCTCGCTCCGCCAGGGGCTCGCATTCTTCATCCTGCTCCCTGCGGTGAGCGCCGCATTCGGCGTGGCGCTCGGATTTTTCTGCGCGTTACTGAGCCGGAGGCCGCGCGCGCTGGTTGTCCTCTGCGCCGGCGCGCTCATCGCCTACAGCATCGGGCTCGGGTATTTCACGCCCGCCGTCTATTCATACAACTTCCTCTACGGCTACTTCCCCGGGCTGACGTACGATGAGGTGATCGGCGTGACGCGGACGCTCGTGTTGTTCCGGCTGGTCACGCTGTGTGTGGCGTCCGTGCTCCTCTGGTGCGGGATGATCGTCGTGGCCGAGGGGGGGGCGCCCCAGGGGGTGCTGCGCGGCCTCCGCATTCTCGGCCGGGGCCTCATGGCCCGCACGCGGCGCGTCCGCGCCGCGGCCGTGCTGCTGGCCCTTGCCGGGCTCTACCTCTTCCGGTGCGATCTCGGTTTCGAATCCACGTCGGCGTACATCCGGCGGACGCTCGGCGCAGAGATGCACACGGAACACTTCGTCCTCTATTATTCTCCCGCATCGTTCACCCCCGTGGAGCTTGCGCAGGCGGCGCGCGAGCACGAGTTTCGCCTGAGCCAGGTGCGCTCGGCGCTGGGGCTCCCGGAAGGGGGCGTCTACGAATCGTTCATCTATCCCTCCGCCGAAGCCAAGCAGCGGTTGATCGGGGCGGGGAACACCGACATCGCCAAGCCCTGGAGCGGCCAGATACATCTCTCCCGCCAGTCGCTCGAGGGATCGCTCAAGCACGAGCTGGTGCACGCGGCCGCGGCGCCGTTCGGACTGCCGGTGATCCGCGCGAGCGTGAGCACGGGGCTCGTGGAGGGTCTGGCCATGGCGGTGGACGGCGAATGGGGGAACCGGACGCTCCACGAGTACGCCTCCGCGCTCCGCGATGCGGGGATTGCGCCTCCGATCGAGGAAATCATGAGCCTCTGGGGATTTGCCGCGCACCAGTCCTCCGTGAGCTACGTGTGTGCGGGCTCGTTCTGCCGCTACCTGATCGATCGCTACGGGATGCGGAAGCTCACGCTTCTGTACCGCTCCCTTGACTACAGAGAGATCTACGGCAGGTCGCTCGCCGGCCTGGCCCGCGAGTGGGAGGAGTATGTCGACAGCTATGCCCGGTACGATGAAGACCAGGACTGCGTGGACGCGCTCTTCCGTCGCCCGACCATCTTCGGCAAGGTGTGCGCGCGTGTGCTGGCCGCACGCACACAGGAGGCGCGTCGTGCGTTTGCCGGGAAAAACTATGCCCTCGCCGAGTCGCTCTATGCGCGTGCCTGGGCCGACGGGGGAGGCATCGACGCGCTCGGGGGGTACCTGGGCTCCGCCCTCAGGCTCGGCCGCATGCACGTGCTGACGTCGGCGATGGACAGCGTCGTTCTGGCGGACGACCGCCCCGCGCGGTATCTCTCACTCTTTCTCCCGATCGGCGATGCGTACTGGGCCGGGGGGGACCGGGAGAAGGCCTACGCGCTGTACGACAGGGTGTACCAGGCGGACCTGGCCGAAGGGTACACGGAAGCTGCGGCGCTCCGCCTCCTGGCGATGGCGGATGATCCGCAGGGGAGGATCTACCTTCCTCTCTTCCTGGCAGACGTCTCGGATTCCTCCCGGGTGTCAGTGATCGATTCGCTTGCCGCGCTCGGCGAGAAGAGCCGCCTGCTCAGCTACGTGAAGGGGCGGGCGCTGCTCCGGGAAGGGGATTTCCGGGAGGTCGTTGCCACGCTGCAGAAGCTCGATCTCACGGACGACGACCTGGATCTGGAGGCGCTCCGACTGCGGTACCTGGGGCAGGCGCTCTACAGGCTCGGGCGGTACGGTGAGGCCAGGAACGCATTCTGGATCTCGCTCAATGCCGACGACACGGATATCGCCGAGGAGAAAGTGAATACCTGGATCGACCGCTGCGAATGGGCGGAGCGCCGTGGCGACTGACGCGAAGCGCAGCTACCGGCGCATACTCATCACGCGGATGAAGTTCATCGGCGACGTCGTCCTCACGACTCCCGTGATCAGGAGCGTGCGGCAGGCGTGCCCCGATGCGTACATCGCCTACATGGGGGAGAAGTCCGCGGTTGCGCTCCTGGAGCACAATCCCTTCCTGAACGAGATTCTCCCGTACGATTACAGCCGACCTTCGCTGCTGGAACAGGCGCGCATGGGGTTCGAGCTCAGGCGGAGGCGGTTCGATCTCGTTGTGGACCTCTTCGGCAATCCGCGCAGCGCGCTGCTGACCCGCCTGTCGGGGGCGCCCGTGCGCGTGGGCCCGGAGCGGAAAGGGCGCGGGAAGCTCTACACGATCCGCGTGAGTGACGACGGGCGGCCCAGGACGGCCGTCGAGTTCCACAACCAGTCGATTGCGGCTGCGGGGATCAGGCCTGCCGCCGCGGCGCCGGAGCTGTTCCTCACGGACGACGAGCGGCGTGACGCGCGTGCATATCTCCGCTGGTCGCTCGGCGGCGGGGGAGGGGAGCAGAACGACCGCACGATCGTGGGCGTGCACCCCGGGGCGACCTGGCCCGCAAAGAAGTGGCTTCCCGATCGGTTCGCGGAGCTCTGCGACATGATCCGCGCAAAGCTCTCGTGCACCGTCGTGCTCATCGGGGGTCCGGGGGACACCGACACTGTGGCCGCAGTCCGTCAGCGGGCGGTCAGCGCGCCGTATGCGCTCAATGTACTCCCATTACGGCAGCTCGCGGCGGTCATCTCCTGCTGCAGCGCGTTCGTTGCGAACGACGCGGGCCCCATGCACATCGCCGCGGCGCTGGGCGTCCCCACGATCGGCATATTCGGTCCGGGGGAGGAAAATATCTGGTTTCCCTATGATGCGTCGCTGGGTCATGCGGCGCTCCGGCGCGATGTGCCCTGCCACCCCTGCCACCTCGATTTCTGCAACAGGCCCGGCGACGCCTACATGGAATGCATGAAGCTCCTCCCGGTCGACGACGTCTTCGCCGCCCTCCGCCGCTCACTGGCACGTTGATTTTCAGCCCTTTTTTGACGTAGTTTGTCGTCTGGTGCACAATACCACGAACAAGGAGATGTCCATGAGTACTGTCATAGCAGATATCGTCGCGCGGGAGATCCTGGACTCGCGCGGTAATCCCACGATCGAAGTCGATGTTACGCTGGAAAACGGCGTCATGGGACGCGCTGCCGTCCCGAGCGGCGCATCCACGGGCGAGCACGAGGCGGTTGAGCTGCGCGACGGCGACAAATCGCGCTACAACGGGAAGGGTGTCCTGAACGCCGTGGAGCACGTCAACACCACGATTGCCGAGGAGCTGACCGGCTACGACGCAGTCGAGCAGGCGGAAATCGACGCGATGATGATCCGGCTGGACGGCACGCCGACGAAGGCGAAGCTGGGCGCGAACGCCATACTGGGCGTGTCGCTCGCCGCGGCCAAGGCGGCGGCGCAGTCGATGAAGCTCCCCCTCTACCGGTACATCGGCGGGACGAACGCGAAGGTGCTCCCCGTGCCGATGATGAACATACTCAACGGCGGGAAGCACGCGGACAACAACGTGGACCTGCAGGAGTTCATGATCGTCCCGGCCGCCGCCCCGACATTCGCCGAGGGACTCCGCACCGGCGCCGAGGTGTTCCACTCGCTCAAGAGCGTGCTCTCCAAGAAAGGGTACAACACGGCGGTCGGCGACGAGGGGGGATTCGCGCCCAACCTGAAGTCGAACGAGGAGGCGGTCGAAGTCATCCTTGAAGCCATTACGAAGGCCGGCTACGGCCCCGGCAAGGACGTGTTCATCGCCCTGGATCCCGCTTCCAGCGAATTTTTTGACAACGGCAAGTACGTCTTCGCGAAATCGGACAAGTCGTCCAAGTCTCCCGAGCAGATGGTCGCGTACTACGAGGGCTGGGTGAACCAGTACCCGATCATCTCGATCGAGGACGGGATGGCGGAAAACGACTGGACGGGATGGAAGATCATGACCGAGAAGCTGGGAAAGAAGATTCAGCTTGTCGGCGACGACATCTTCGTCACGAACACGGAGTTCCTGAAGAAGGGGATCGACATGGGCGTGGCGAACTCGATCCTGATCAAGCTGAACCAGATCGGGACGCTCACAGAGACACTCGAGGCGATCGAGATGGCGAAGCGCGCAGCATACACGTGCGTGATCAGCCACCGGTCCGGGGAGACCGAGGACGCGACGATCGCGGACGTCGCCGTTGCCACGAACGTGGGACAGATCAAGACCGGCTCCGCCAGCCGCACGGACCGTATCGCGAAGTACAACCAGCTCATCAGGATTGAGGAAGAGTTGGGCGAGCAGGCCCGCTACGCCGGAAAGTCGGCGTTTCCCAGGATTAAGTAGCCCAGGATGATCCCATGGCCCAGACGATAGTATTCGGCACGGACGGATGGCGGGGGGTGATTGCGGACGACTATACGTTCGAAAATCTCCGGAAAGTCGCGCTCGCGACCGCGCGGTATTTCGCGCGGCACCCGAAGCGGCGTCACGGCGTCGTGATCGGTTATGACGCCCGGTTCATGTCGCGCGAGTTCGCCGAGGCCGTCGCGGTCGTCATGGCCAATGCCGGCATCCGCGTCAAGCTGGCCGACGGGATCGTGAGCACGCCGATGGTGTCCCTCCTGACGCTCCGCGAAGGGGCGGCAGGGGGGATCGTCATCACGGCGAGCCACAACCCCGCGCGGTACAACGGCTTCAAGATCAAGGGGGAGTTCGGCGGTCCCGCGCATCCGGAGATGATCGCGCGCGTGGAGAAGGAGCTGGCGCGCGTGATGAAGCTCCGCCGGCTCCCCCCGGCGGCCAAAACGCTCGCCCAGCTCACAGCGAAGGGGAACGTGACCTCCCTGCCGATGAAGCAGCGGTACCTGGACGACATTGCCGGCAAGATCGACCTGGAGCTGATCCGCCGGTCCGGGCTCCGCATCCTGTACGACGTCATGTACGGGGCCGGGCAGGGGGTGATGGACGGGGTCATGCCCAACGTGACGCAGATCCACGAGATCTTCAATCCCTCGTTCGGCGGCACCAATCCCGAGCCGCTTGCGCAGAACCTCACCGCGCTCAGCGCGGGCGTGACAGCGGGAAAGTACGACATCGGCATTGCCACCGACGGTGACGCCGACCGGATCGGCGCGGTGGACGAACACGGGAACTTCGTCGACTCGCACAGGATCTTCGCGCTTCTCCTGAAGTACCTCGTGGAGCAGAAGCACATGACGGGCGAGGTGGTGAAGTCGCTCTCCGTCACGCGCATGGTCGACGCACAGTGCGCGAAATACGGCCTGAAGCTCGTGGAGACGCCGGTCGGATTCAAGTATATCTGCCGGTACATGACGGAGCACGACGTGCTCATCGGGGGTGAAGAGAGCGGCGGGCTCGCCGTCAAGGGGCATCTCCCGGAGCGGGACGGGATTTTCCTGGGACTGATGCTCTGCGAGGTGATGGCCGTCCGGAAGAAGCCCCTCAGCGCGCTGGTCCAGGAGCTGATGGATGAGTACGGCAACCACGAGTTCCGGCGCGTGGATATGCACCTGTCGATGCGGGAGAAGGATGCCGTCATGAAGCGGTTCCGGAGGCCTGTGAAGACGCTCGGTGCCTATGCGGTCACATCGCGCAACGACACGGACGGACACAAGTTCATTGTCGACGGCGGATGGCTCCTCGTGCGGGCCTCGGGCACCGAGCCGCTCATCCGCGTGTATGCCGAAGGAGGGAGCACCGCGATGGTGGACGCGCTCCTCGGCACAGTGACGGGACGATAAGGGAGCACCCTCCCGCACGGGAGGAAGAGGACGCGAGGACATGCAGCCGAATCGGTACTATACGATCATGCCGGACGGGACGGTGAAGCAGGTCAATCCCTTCACCGGCACGGAAGTCTGGGCGGTGGCGGGGAGGAAAAACCGGCCGATCACCAACGAGCTTGCCGCGGGAGCGAAGAAGCTCGAGGTGCGGGCGCCGGAGGATTACTGCAGCTTCTGTCCTCCCCGCTACTTCGAAACGCCTCCGGAGAAGTCGCGTCTCGTGCAGCGGGACGGCCGATGGGACAAGATCGACATGCTGAGCCCCGACAGGTACTTTGACACCGAGGCCTCATTCCGCCGCGTGGGGAACATGTTCGAGATCGTCACGCTCGACTACTGGCGGAAGAACTACGCCTACAAGATGAGCGCGGGGCGCCAGAAGTGGAAGGAAGAGTATCTCGCCAGCGCCGCCGGGCTGAAGCACATCACGGACATCGTTCATTACAAGCTCCGCCAGGAAGGACGCACGGAGGAGCAGATAGAGAAAATGCCGATGGCGGACAAGTTCGCCATCGCCGACGCGTTCTTCGGCGGGGGCCACGAGCTCGTCATCGCGCGCCGGCACTTCAGGGAGGGGGGGACGACGGACCAGGACCTCTTTTCCTCGGGGGAGATGTCGCTGGAGGAGCACTTCCGCTACTTCCGGTTCACCGTCGACGCGATGCTGGACATCACCCAGACGAACCGGTACGTCCGCTACATCAGCGTCTTCCAGAACTGGCTCCGCGCGGCGGGAGCGTCGTTCGACCACCTCCACAAGCAGATCGTGGCGCTGGACGAGTGGGGGGCGTCGATCGAGACGCAGACGCACATGCTGCGCGAGGACGCGAACGTCTATAACGAGTACGGCGCGAACTTTGCCGCCTACCACAACCTGATATTTGCGGAAAACGACCACGCGATCGCCTGGGCGGGGATCGGCCACCGCTCGCCGACGATCGAGGTCTACTCCCGCGCCGTGGCCGGCCGTCCCTACGAGCACAGCGACGAGGAGATCCGCGGCATGAGCGACCTTGTGCACGCGATCCATGCATCCATGGGAAGCCAGATCTCCTGCAACGAGGAATGGTACTACACCCCCGTCGACGGCGTGTACAAGATGCCGTGGCACGTGCTGATCAAGTGGCGCATCAATGTCCCGGCCGGCTTCGAAGGGGGGACGTCGATCTACATCAATCCCTTCACGCCCATCGAACTGCGGGACCGCCTGGTGCCGCGCCTCTACAAGCTCAGGGACGAGCACCGGATCTCCAGCATCCGTATTGCCGAGGAGTGCCGCGTGGATCCGAACCCGCTGAAGTACTACCTGAAGTAGAGTTCCCTTCCGATGATTGCCGCAGTCAACCTCCGCCTGCAGTACGGGGACAGAATCCTCTTTAAGGAGATCGGTTTCCGCATCGGTCCGCACGACCGCATCGGGCTCGTGGGGGCCAACGGGACCGGGAAGACCACGCTCCTGAAGATGCTCGTGGGGGCAATGTCGCCGGACAGCGGCAGCGTGGCGAAGGCGAAGTACGTCAGCGTCGGGTACCTCCCCCAGGAAGGGATGGCCGCCGCCGGGCGCACGCTCTACGCCGAGGTGGAGTCCGTCTTTGCCGGCGTCATCGAAACGCAGGCCGGCCTTGCCGAGGTCCACCGGCGCATGGGAGAGCTGGACCACGAGTCCCCGGAATTCGCGGAGCTGCTGGAGGTGTACGGAGAGCTGCAGCACCGGCTCGAGGCGTCCGATGCGTTCCGGATCAGGACGGGGATCGAAAAGGTGCTCGCGGGGCTCGGGTTTACGCCGGGCGACATGGAGCGGCAGACCGAGGAATTCAGCGGCGGGTGGCAGATGCGCATCGCGCTGGCGAAGCTGCTCCTGGCGCAGCCGTCGCTCCTCCTGCTGGACGAGCCGACGAACCACCTGGACCTCGATTCGCTCCGCTGGCTCGAGGACTACCTCCGCGCGTACGAGGGGGCGGTGATGATCGTGTCGCACGACAGGCGATTCCTGGACAACATGACCGCAAAGACGTACGAGCTTGCGCTGGGTGCGCTCACGGAGTACGCCGGCAACTACACGTTCTACGTCCGCGAGAAGTCCGCGCGGAAGGAGCAGCAGCTCTCGGCCTGGCGCAACCAGCAGCAGCAGATCAAGCAGACGGAGCAGTTCATCGAGCGCTTCCGGTACAAGGCGACGAAGGCGCGACAGGTGCAGAGCCGCATCAAGCAGCTCGAGAAGATGGAGCTGATCGAGATCGAGGACGAGGAAGGGGGGATCCACTTCCAGTTCCCGTCCGCCCCCCAGTCGGGGCGGGTCGTGATGGAGCTGAAGGGCATCCGGAAACGCTACGGCGCGCTGCAGGTCTTCGACGGCGTCAGCCTGGATATCGACCGGGGGGACCGGATAGCGTTCGTCGGGGTGAACGGCGCAGGGAAATCCACGATGGCCCGGATCATCGCAGGCGTGGAGCCGATCGACGGCGGCGAACGCGCGGTGGGACACAACGTGACAGTGTCCTATTTCGCGCAGCACCAGGCGGAAGAGCTGAACGGCGCGAACGACGTGCTCCAGACGGTGGACGAGGTGGCCACGGGGGATATCCGCCGGCGGCTCCGGACGCTCCTCGGCTGCTTCCTCTTCTCGGGGGACGACGTCTTCAAGAAGGTGCGCGTCCTTTCCGGGGGGGAAAAGAGCCGGCTGGCGCTGGCCAAGATGCTCCTGGTGCCGAGCAACCTGATCGTCCTGGATGAGCCGACAAACCACCTCGACATGCGCTCCAAGGGTGTGCTCCAGGAAGCCCTCGGTGCGTACGAAGGGAGCTTCGTGATCGTCTCGCACGACAGGGACTTTCTTGATCCGCTCGTGACGAAAGTGGTGGAATTCCGCCGGGGGGAGATCACGGTCTATCCCGGCAACGTCAGCGAGTACATTGAGGCGCGGGAGCGCCGTGAACGGGACGCCGCGCGCGCTGCAGGTGAAGCCGCAGGGCGCGGCGGTGCCGCCGCCAGGGGCTCCGGAGCGGCCTCGAAGAGCTCTGAGAAGGACCGGAAACGCCTGGAAGCGGAAGAGAGGCAACGACGGTACAGGAAGACCAGGCCGCTCCGGGAGGAGATCACCGCTCTCGAAGCCTCGCTCGAATCGATGGAGGGGGAGAAGAGCGCGCTCGAGAGGCGCATGGGTGAGCCGGAGTTTTACAGGGACGGCGAGCACGTGCGTGTCGTGCAGGCGCGCTACAAGGAACTGGAAAAATCTCTTGCGGATGGATACTTCCGCTGGAACGAGCTCACGAAGAAACTCGAGGCGCTGGAGGCGCCCGGAGAGTGAGCATGAAGCGGGGAGATGAAATTGAGGCGGTGATCGAGGATCTCGCCGTTGAGGGAAACTCCGTGGCCCGCGTGGAGGGACTCGTCCTCTTCGCGAAAGGGGGCGTGCCGGGCGACAGGGTGAGGCTCCGCATCCGGACGATGAAGAAGAACTTCGCGGAGGCCGATCTTCTCGAGGTACTCGCTCCCTCGCCGCGGCGCACTGCGCCGCGCTGCGTCCACTTCGGCACGTGCGGAGGGTGCGCGTGGCAGCAGATCGAGTATGCCGCGCAGCTCGAGTTCAAGCGTCGTCACGTCGCGGAGGCACTGGCGAGGCTGGGCGGGTTCGTTGCGCTGGAAGTTCCTCCGACACTGGGGGCGGAGGAGCCGTACTACTACAGGAACAAGATGGAGTTCTCGTTCGGGCCGGGATGGCGCACATCCGAGGAGATGGCCGCTGCCGGTCCGGACGCCGCGCCTCCCCCGGCGCTCGGTCTGCACATCCCCGGGCGGTTCGACCGCGTGCTGGACCTCCGGGAATGCCACCTGCAGTCGGCGACGAGCGCGCGCATCGTGAATTTCATGCGCGCCTACGCGCTCGACAGGGGACTCCCCGTGTACTCGACGTTCACGCAGGCGGGGTACCTGAGGAACCTCGTGATCCGCGAGGCGCGGAGAACGGGCCAGCGGATGGTCAACGTCGTGACCGCGGACGACAGGCCCTCCGTCATGGAGGATCTGACGCGCGCCCTTCTCGCGGAATTCCCTTCCGTCACCACGGTCGTCAACAACATCACGGCGCGACGCTCGCAGGTGGCAGTCGGGGAGCGGGAGACCGTCTATCACGGGACGGGCAGGATCACGGAGAAGATCGGGGACCGTTCGTACAGCATCTCCGCGAACTCATTCTTCCAGACAAACACACTCCAGGCGGAGCGTCTCTACGATACGGCGCTCCGCTTCGCAGGCCTTCGGGACGGCGACACGGTCTACGACCTTTACTCCGGAACCGGGACGATCGCACTCCACGTGGCATCACACGCCGCGCGCGTGTTCGGCATAGAGTCTGTGGCCGACGCGGTTGCGGACGCCAGGCGGAACGCGGCGGACAACGGGGTCACAAACTGCACGTTTCTCCAGGGTGACCTGAATGCGACGCTGAGCTCTCGTGAGGCGGCTCACCTGGAGGCACCCGATGTTGTGATCGTGGACCCTCCGCGGGCCGGGCTTCATGCCAACGTCGCCAGGAAGATTATCGAGCTTTCCCCCCGCACGATTGTCTATGTCAGCTGTAACCCGGCCACCCAGGCGCGCGACCTGAAAATAATCTGTGATTCAGGAGGGTATGCAATTTCGGCAATCCAGCCTGTCGACATGTTTCCCCACACATATCACATCGAAAACGTCGTCGGACTTGCAAAATCTTTCCAATAAGCGTTGATTCTTTGCGAAGGATGCAATAGCTTTCAAGAGTCCCCCCGGTGCATCCCCCGTAACCCGTCTTTGAAATTCACCTGCGTATGGCGAGGATTCCGCTCAGTCTGTTGATCGTGACCTGTGTGTTCACAGGTGCGGCGCTCTGCGCGGATTCCCTGAAGGTGGCACACGCCGTGCGTGCCGATGTTCCGCCTCTGATCGACGGGTGGGTCAACGACGCGCAGTGGCAGAAAGCTCCCCCCATACTCGACTTCACACAGTTTGACCCCGAGGAAGGGGCCCTCCCGACCGAGATCACGTCAGTCCGGCTCCTGTATGACGACCGCGCGCTCTATGTCGGCGTGATCTGCTACGACGCGTATCCCCAGAAGGTCGTCCGTCAGCTCACGCGCAGGGACCGCTCCTCTGAGGCCGACCGCTTCACCGTGATGATCGACTCCTATTTCGACAGGCAGACCGCGTTCGTCTTTGTGACGAATGTCTCCGGAGTCCAGACCGACGGCGTCCTCTCCCAGGACGGAAACGTGTACGACATAACGTGGGACGCAGTCTGGAGGGTGCGCACGCGTGTCTTCCAGGACGGGTGGTCCGCCGAGTTCGAGATTCCCTACAACGCGCTCCGCTTTGCACCGGCGCCCGACGGGATATACAGGTGGGGAATCAACTTCCGGAGGTACATCAGCCGGAAGAAGGAAACCGACGACTGGGTGATGGTCCCCCGGAGCGAGACGCTCCCCGGGGGAACGCAGCTCCAGATATCCAGATGGGGGTACGTCGACGGGATACGGGGAATTTCGCCGCCGATTCACCTGGAGCTGCTCCCGTACGTCTCCGGCACCGCACAGTATGAGACCGCCACGCCGGATCATGCCTGGAGCAGAACCACGAAGGCGCAGGCGGGCGTGGACCTGAAGTACGGCCTGGCGAGAAACTTCACGCTCGACGCGACGATCAATCCCGATTTCGGACAGGTGGAGGTCGACCAGTCGGTCCTGAACCTGACCGTGTTTGAGGTCCGTTTCCCCGAGAAGCGCCCGTTCTTCCTCGAGGGGGCGCAGATGTTCACGTTCGGATCGAGTGTCGACAACACGCCCCTCTCCCTCTTCTTCTCCCGACGCATCGGGAAGCAGCCCACCGGGAGCCCGTACATCATGGCCCCCTCCGGGGGAAGCGTGGATGACAACCCGCAGGTGACCACAATCGAGGGGGCCGCCAAGGTCACCGGCCGCACGAGCGGAGGGTTCTCGCTTGCCGCGATGACCGCGGAAACGGGGGAGATGGACGCGCAGGTGACGGATTCAACGGGGACAAAGACCTCGATACGCACGGAGCCGCGCGGGACATACAACGTGGTGCGGGCCAAGCAGGAATTCTCCGGCGGCTCGTGGCTCGGCGCAATGGGCACTGTGGCTTCGAGAGAGAACATGAACCCGGCGCTATCGGGGGGACTCGACTGGAACGTCAGGTTCGGTGGGAACGAGTACACGCTCGACGGGTATGTGGCCGGGGCCCACGCGTCCGCGCCGCGCGTGCTCACAGACGGATCGTCGGGCGCCGACGGGGCGGCGGGGAGGCTCCTCTTCTCGCGGATTGCCGCCGAGCACCTGGTCTGGGGCGGTTCGTTCGACTTCTACACGAGGTACTTCAACTGCAACGACATCGGGTTCTTTGCGCAGCCCCACGACTTCGGCGACTACGCCCAGCTCATCTACCAGGAAAACTTCTCCACCGGGATCTTCCGGCGCTGGGCCCTCTCCCTGGTTCCGGCCACGCGGTGGAACTGGAATCACATACTGACAACGTCCACCGCCGAGCTGACGTTCACGGGGGAGCTGCTCAACTTCTGGCGCCCCTCTCTGATCTACGACATCTATCTCCCCGCGTACGACGACGAGGAGCGGGGGATCATCGGGATCTACCGGCGGCCCACGGCGCACGCGCTGACCGAGCAGGTCCAGTCCGATCCCCGCTCGAGCGTCAGCGCGACAGTCACGGGCATCGAGGGATTTGACGCCCACGGGAAGCGGTCGTTCACGGGGTCGCTTGCGCTCAGCATCCGTCCTGTCTCATGGGTGGAGCTGAATCCGACGTTCCTCTGGCTCCGGTCCCGGAACGAGGAAGCCTGGGTCTATCCCGGCGGGAACATCACGGACGCGGCTGTGTCCCCCTTCCCGTTCAGCGTCTACGCGGACCGGGATGTGGACGAACATGACCTGGAGCTGCGGGGCACCGTCACGTTTGCGAGGAACCTCTCGCTCCAGTTCTTCACGCAGATTCTCATTGCGCGGGGGAGATACCGCGACTACAGGAGGTTCGCCGGCGGATCGCCCGTTGCGTACGACTACCCGGCGAGCCCGGCGTTCACGAATGCGGATTTCAACGAAGCCGTCCTGAACGCGAACGTCCTCCTCCGCTGGGAATATCTTCCCGGCAGCACGCTGTATCTGGTCTGGACGCAGGGGCGGTTCGGCAACAGCGGCGTGTACGACACGGGGTTCGGCACGCGGTTCAGCAACACGTTCTCTCTCCCGCACGAAGATGCGCTGGTGCTGAAAGTGAGCTACTGGTTCCCCTTCTGAGCGCCGAGGTACCGCTCGAAGAATCCCAGGACGCGCTTCCTGTACTCCTCTCCCCCCACTTCCGCCATATCGTTGTGCTTCGCCCCTTCGATGAGCCAGAGTTCCTTCGGCTCGTTTGCGTTGGCAAACACCATGGATGAATAGCGGGCGTCGATGAGCGTGTCCGCCGTCCCGTGGAGGATGAACAGGGGGACGTGCACGCTCCTGACCGCCTCCAGCGGGGAGACCGCGCTCGCCTTGAAATGGGCGAGGTGCTCCGAGCGGACGATGACGAGGTTGCGGAGATAGTGCCAGGGAAGCTTGATCATCCGCTTCTGGTAGTCGTCGAAAATCGTCCGGAGCGTCGCGAACCCGCTCTCCGCCACGAGCGCCACCACCCGGTCGTCGATCGCCGCCACCTGGATCGCCACCGCGGCTCCCATCGACGTGCCGAAGAGCCCGATCCGTCCCGTCCGCAGGTCCTGCCGCGAGGCCAGGTGGCTGATCACCGCCCGCGCGTCGTGCTTCTCGTAGAACCCGTACGTGCAGTACGTCCCCCCGCTGTCGCCGTGGCGGCGGGAATCATAGAGAAAGACGTTGTACCCGAGCGCGTGCAGGTCACGGGCCATCGGGAGTCCCACGATCTTGCATTCGCTCACGCCGTGGAGATAGATCACCGTTCCCCGGGGCTCCCCCTCCGCGCGGATCAGCCAGCAGCGCAGGTCGATCCCCTCGGGGGTCTTCAGCGCGACATCCTCGTACGGGAGACCGAGGTCGGAGGGGTGGAGGATGGCCGTGTATTTCCTGTAGTACTCGATCGTCCGCCGGTAGGGCTGGAGCAGCATGCCGGGTCCGATGACGAGCAGGACCGCGGAGACGAACACGATCGCGAGGATCACCCAGAGGCAGGCGACGGCGATGAGGATCATCGTGCAGGCGGGAGAACGCGGCGCGTGTGCATGCGGTAATATACTGAGTCCCTCCCGGTGTGTCAACGGCGGTTTTTGCTTCTCCCGGCCGATCTGGGTATATTAGCGCCCCATGACAGCGGGAGAGCCGTCCATAGGGCGCGTTGCCATCGTCCACGAGTGGTTCACCTCCATGCGGGGGGGAGAGAAATGCGTCGAGGCGCTCTGCGAGGTGTTCCCCCAGGCGGACGTGTATGCTCTCCTCCACGTTCCCGGCACGGTGAGCGCCGCGATCGAGCGGGCGCTGGTGCGCACCACGTTCATCCAGCGTCTCCCCGCGGCCGCCACGCAGTACCGGAGATACCTCCCCCTCTTCCCCTTTGCCGTGCGGCAGTTCGACCTCCGCGAGTACGACCTGGTGATCTCATCGAACCACTGCGTGGCCAAGGGGGCGCGCGTGCCGGACCGCGCCCTGCACATCTGCTACTGCTACACCCCCATGCGCTACATCTGGGGACAGTACGACGAATACTTCGGCAAGGGGCGCGCCGGTCTCCTGACGCGCGCCGCCATGCGCGCGTGTGTCGGTCCCCTGCGGCGGTGGGACGTGGCAACCGCCGCGCGCCCGCATCACTTCGTCGCGATCTCGGAGAACGTCCGCTCGCGCATACGGGAGATCTACGGCAGGAACGCCGACATGGTCTATCCTCCCGTTGACACGTCGCACTTCACGCTTTCCGCGCGCGACGACGGCTACTACCTGATCGTGAGCGCGCTCGTTCCCTACAAGGCCGTCGACATCGCCATCGAGGCGTTCAACAGCACAGGGGAACGGCTCGTGATCGTCGGAGAGGGACCCGACGGCCCGCGGCTGAAGAAGCTCGCAGGCCGCGGGATCTCGTTCGAGGGGTGGCAGCCCGACGAGGCGCTGAAGGAGTACTACGCCGGCTGCAAGGCGGTCATATTCCCGGGGGAGGAGGATTTCGGCATCGTTCCCGTCGAGGCGATGGCGACGGGAAAGCCGGTGCTTGCGCTGGCGCGGGGCGGCGCGCTGGAAACCGTGATCGATACGCCTGCCCTCCGTACGGGCGTCCTCTTCCGTGAGCAGTCAGCCCGGGGGCTGGCGGAGGGGCTGGATCGGCTGCGGCGAACGCCGTTTGACGCGCCCGCAATACGCTCCCACGCGCTCACATTCGACAGGGAGGTGTACAAGCAGCGTATGCTCGAATACTGCCGCCGCCGGTGGGAGGAATTTTGCCGTGTGGGCGTCCAAGTGCGTTCCTGAAAATGCTTTACGCCGGCCGTTCGTTGACATTCCCGTGCGTTTTCCGTATATTTTTCGTCCATATCTCCATGAAGTGAGGAATGCCACAGGAGGGAACACGTCGGCGGAAGACGCCCCGCCTGTACAACGTCATCGTCGTGCCGGTGGAAGAGGGGGGGAAGACGCGGACGTTCAGGACCAGCCGCCTGACGCTGTTCGCGCTCATTGTGCTGGCTGTCTGCGCCACGGTGGCGCTGACGCTGGCGCTGCTGGTCTACACTCCCGTGGCGCTCTACGTGCCGATTCCCAACCCGGGCCTGGAACAGAAGTACGGCAGGCAGATCCTGGAGATGCAGCAGCGCCTGAATGCGCTGGCCGAAGAAGTCGTGCTGGTGCGCGATTACAGCTCGCAGGTCCGGAAGGCCCTTGGCGACGATGTCCCCCGCGACACCACGGCCGCCCGGAATCTCCCCCGCCAGACGCCGCAGTCCGAGCCTGAAGTCCCGGCGCGCGAGCTGCGCCGCGCCGAGTCCGCGGCGCCGGAAGGAACCGAGGCGGTGATGGACGAGGAGTCGAGCCCCGCCCCGGTCGCTTCCGTGGAGACCGCCGCGGGGGCGCCGCGGGCGGCATTTCCGCTCCTGACGCCGGTTGCGGGGTATGTCACGCAGGACTTCGATCCCTCCCGCAACCACTTCGGGATCGACATCGCCGCGCAGCGCGGGACACCGGTGTTTGCGCCCGGCGACGGCGTCGTCCTCTTTGCGGGATGGACGGAGGACGACGGGAACATGCTGATCATCGCGCACGGCGGGGGATACGCGACGGTCTACAAGCACAACCAGACACTCCTGAAGAACACGCTGAACGCCGTCCGGCGGGGTGAGCCGATTGCGCTGCTGGGCTCCTCGGGGAGGACAAGTGTCGGGCCCCACCTCCACTTCGAGGTGTGGCGCAACGGCGTTCCGCAGGACCCGAACGGGTACCTCCTCGTGCCCGCGCACACCAAGTGAGACACGACGCGACCGGAGAGACACGCATGGCAGACAAGAATCAGGCCGGGGGGACGTTCAGCGTGATCGGCAACAACACCGTGATCACGGGGAACATCCGCACCGAAGGAAGCATCCGTGTGGACGGGAAGATCGTCGGCAACGTCGTGACGCAGGCCGACGCGGCCGTCGGCACGAACGGCGTGGTGGAAGGTTCCGTCGACGCGCGGAACATCACCGTGGCGGGGAAAGTGATGGGCACGCTCACCGCAGCGCAGAAGCTCGTGCTGGAAGGGAAGTCGGTGATGAAAGGGGACATCCGCACGGCCCGGCTGGTGGTGGACGAAGGGGCCGTCTTCGACGGGCGGAGCGCCATGACCGCGGGACCGGCGGGGGGCACGACACCCCCCCGCGAGACGCGGTAGAGAAGGAGCGCGCGGTGGCTGACCCGGACGGCCCGGCTCCCTGGCGCGGCGCCGGCACTTCCTACATGACGCTCGGACTGCAGCTTGCGCTCTCCGTGGTGGTGTTCCTGTTCCTGGGACGGTGGCTTGACGGCAAGTTCGGCACCGATCCCTGGCTGATGCTCGCCGGGCTGGCGCTGGGGGCGACGGGGGGACTCATTGTCTTCCTGAAGCAGGCGTCGGACATGGGCAGAAGCGAAGACGAGGAGGAAGCCCGGCGGAAAAAGGAGCGCGGCGCGTGAGGCTCAGGGATAGTTTCCCCGCGCAGGTCGGAGCGATCGTCGTTGCGGCGCTCCTCGTGCTTGCCTGGCCGCTCGCCCTCTACGCCACGCCGGAGATCCGCGCGGCGGTCGCGGCGGGGGCCGCCGTCGCCTGTGCCAACGTGCTGCTCGGGTACGTGGCGATCCGCTACGCGTTCGGACGCTCGTACTCGACGTTCCTGAAGGCGGTGCTCGGCGGCATGGGGATCCGCCTCCTGTTCATGCTCGGGGCGTTCACGCTCCTGCTCGTCGCGTTCCGGATGCACGCCGTGGCGCTGACCTGCTCGCTCCTCGGCTTCTACGCGGTGTTCATGATACTCGAGATTGTTTTCCTGCAGCGGCAGATGGCCGCCAGGAACCGGACATAGCCTGATCACGAAACCACAGTGAACGTCTTTTTCCAGCAGATCGAGGGCGCGGCCGCCGACACTGCCCGTGCGGCGGCGGAGGCGGTCGGCGCGGCCGCCGGTCACGGTGCACCTGCCGCGGGCGGCGAGGCCGGCGGCGGCGTGGATTTCGGCGAGCTGCTCCACCACGTGCAGGACGCCGGCGAGATCGACACCCCCTTCGGCCTGATCGAGCTCCCGAAGTTTCCCCCGATCCACATCGGATCGTTCGCGATCGACATGTCGCCCACCAAGCACGTCGTCTTCGTCTGGCTGGCGGCGCTCGTGCTCTGCGTCGTGGCGATCATCGTCGCGCGGCGCATCGCGCGCCAGAAGGTCCCCACGGGGTTCGGCAACCTCTTCGAGATGATGGTCGTGTTCATGCGCGACGAGGTGGCCGTGCCCAACATGGGTCCCGCGGGACTCCGCTATATGCCCTACCTCCTGACCACGTTCTTCTACATCCTGGTCATGAACCTGATGGGACTCATCCCGTACGGTGCATCGGCGACCGGGAATGTCAGCGTCACCGCGGGACTCGCGATCATTGCGTTCGTGGTGATCCAGGCCTCCGCCATCCGCGCGCAGGGGCTGGGGCACTACCTCGCGCACCTCACCGGCGGCGTCCACTGGTCCCTCTGGCCGATCATGATCCCGATCGAGATCCTGGGACTCTTTACGAAGCCCTTCGCCCTCTGCATGCGTCTCTTTGCCAACATGCTGGGGGGGCATATCGTCATCGTGTCGCTCCTGGGACTGATCTTCGTCTTCGGCTCGTACGTGATCGCGTTCGCGCCCGTCACGTTCGTCGTCGGCATCAACTTCCTGGAGCTGTTCGTTGCGTTCCTGCAGGCGTACATCTTTGTCATGCTCACGTCGCTCTTCATGGGTCTCGGGATCCAGGCGGGGGAAGCCTCCCACGCCGGAGCCGGGCATGAGGGACCGGTCCATCATGTATCGTAGCCATACCAACCACACACTCTTCTGAAGGAGAACCACAATGGATCCCAAAGCACTCGGCTATCTGGCGGCCGGCATCGGCGCGGCTCTCACGGTCATCGGCGCCGGGCTCGGTATCGGCAAGCTCGCGGCGGCCGCGATGGAGGCCAGCGGGCGGCAGCCGGAGGTCGCCGGGCAGGTGCGCACCTCGATGATCATCGCCGCGGCCCTCATCGAAGGCGCCACGTTTTTCGCTCTGGCCATCTGCATCGTTCTGGCGTTCAAGTAAATCAGGGAGAAGCGCTCCATGCTGAGCATCAATCCAGGTCTGATACTCTGGACCATCCTGACGTTTGTGATCGTCCTGGTCATCCTGCGGGCGGCGGCCTGGAAGCCGCTGCTGGCGGCGCTCGCGGCGCGTGAGGAATCGATCCGCTCTTCGCTGAAGCAGGCGGAGGATGCCCGCGCCGAGGCGGCCCGGCTGCTGGAGGAGAACCGCAAGCAGCTTGCCCGCGCGGAAGAGGAGTCACAGCGGATCATCCGGGAAGGCCGCGACATGGGAGAGCGCCTGAAGGCGGAGCTCCTGGAAAAGGCGAACGCGTCCTCGGCCCGCATGATCGAGCAGGCGAAGGAGGAGATCGGCCGGGAGAAAGACGCGGCGCTGGTGAGGCTCCGCGCGGAGGCGGGCGAGCTCGTGATCGCCGCCGCCGGCAAGATCCTGGACGCCAACCTCGACATGCCGAAGCAGCGGCAGCTGGCCGATACGGCGATCCGTGAGATTGCGGAGGCGCGCACGCAATGAAGAACCTGCAGGTGGCGCGGCGCTACGCCCAGGCCCTCATGGAAATGGCGGACGCCGCGCACACGATCGAAGACACGGCGCGCGACCTCTCCTCCGTGGCGGCCGCGCTGAAGGCCTCGCGGGAGCTGCGGCTCCTGGCCGGGAGCCCGGTCGTCCGGCCGGCCCGGAAGGAGGCGATCTTCCGGGAGCTCTTCGGGAAGCGGGTGGGGAAGGGGACGATGGACTTCCTCGCGTTCGTCATCGCCCGGCAGCGGGAGGTGCACCTCGAGGAAATCGCGGAGCATTTTGCGCTGCTGCGCGACGCAAAGACCGGCGTCGTGGGGGTGGACGTCGTTGCCGCCGTCGCGCTCACGGCGCAGCAGGAGCAGGAGCTCTCCCGGGCGCTGGGCCGCGCCACGGGGAAGAGCGTCCGGGTGAAGCTCTCCGTCGACCCGGCGATCAGGGGGGGACTGGTGGTCCGCGTCGGCGATACGGTGCTCGACGCCAGCGTCCGCCGGCAGCTGGAGCTCCTGAAAGCCAGGTTCATTGCTGGCGGCCCGTCCACGAATTGAACTGAATACGAGAGGATCAATCCACATGTCAGACGTACGGCCAGACGAAGTCTCCGAAATCCTGAGGAAGCAGCTCGCCGGGTTCGAGAAGGAAGTCGACATCTACGACGTGGGAACAGTCCTGCAGATCGGGGACGGCGTCGCGCGCGTGTACGGTCTCACCCGCGCGATGATGAGCGAGCTCGTCGAGTTTCCCCACGGCGTGTTCGGCATGGTGCTGAACCTGGAAGAGGACAACGTGGGATGCATCCTCTTCGGGGAGAGCAGCGAGATCAGCGAGGGGGACACGGTCCGGCGCACGGGGCGCGTCGCCTCGATGCCCGTGGGCGATGGGATGCTCGGCCGCGTGGTCAACCCGCTCGGCCAGCCGATCGACGGACGGGGACCCGTTGCAACGGAGAAGCTCGCCCCGATCGAGCGGAAGGCCCTGGGCGTCATCCAGCGCCAGCCCGTGAAGGAGCCGCTCCAGACGGGGATCAAAGCCGTCGACGGCATGATCCCGATCGGCCGCGGCCAGCGCGAGCTGATCATCGGCGACCGGCAGACGGGGAAGACGGCGATCGCGCTCGACGCGATCATCAACCAGAGATACACGCACAGCGAGAAGGCGAAAAAGGAAGGGATCAAGCCGGTCTACTGCATCTACGTCGCGGTGGGACAGAAGAGCTCGACGGTGGCGCAGGTGGTGGACAAGCTCCAGCAGGAAGGGGCGATGGACTACACCACCGTCATCGCCGCCACGGCGACCGATCCCGCCCCGATGCAGTTCATCGCGCCGTACTCCGGCGCCGCGCTCGGCGAGTTCTTCCGCGACAGCGGACGCCACGCGCTGGTGGTGTACGACGATCTGACGAAGCAGGCGCAGGCGTACAGGCAGGTCTCGCTCCTCCTGCGCCGCCCGCCGGGACGCGAGGCATACCCGGGCGACATCTTCTATCTCCACTCCCGTCTCCTGGAGCGCGCCTCGAAGCTCGCCGACGAGCTCGGCGGCGGGAGCCTCACGGCGCTGCCCGTCATCGAGACGCAGGCCGGCGACGTGTCGGCGTACATCCCGACAAACGTCATATCAATCACCGACGGCCAGATCTACCTCGAGCCGTCGATGTTCAACTCCGGCATCCGGCCGGCAATCAACGTGGGGATCTCCGTGTCCCGCGTCGGCGGGCACGCGCAGATCAAGGCCATGAAGAAGGTCGCCGGGAGCCTGCGCATCGGTCTTGCCCAGTACAGGGAGCTGGAGGCGTTCGCCAAGTTCGGGTCCGACCTCGACAAGTCGACGCTCGCACAGCTCAAGCGGGGCTCTCACCTGGTGGAGCTGCTGAAGCAGGGACAGTTCGTGCCGATGCCGGTCGAGAAGCAGGTGGTCGCGCTCTTCGCGGGGACGAACGGGTTCGTGGACGAGATCCCGCTGGAGCAGGTGGCGCGGTACGAGCGGGAGCTCCTGGAGGTGATGGACCTGAGGCACGCGGACCTGCTGGCGCAGATCTCGCTCACGAAGGACCTGTCGCCGGAGATCACGAACAGCCTGAAGGGGATCATCACACAGTTCACCGAATCGTTCCGGGCGTCCGTGAAGGCCTGACATGCCCACGCTCAGGGAAGTCCGCCGCCGCATCGGCGGAGTCCAGAAGACGCAGAAAATCACACGCGCCATGAAGATGGTGGCGGCGGCGAAGCTGCGCAGGGCGCAGATGCGCGTTGTGGCGGCGCGGCCGTACGCCCGCGCGATCAGGGATCTCCTGGCCGACATGGCCTCGGGGCCCGCGGCGCAGAGCGCGGACCTGATGCTCGGGCGCGCGGTGCGGAACGTGCGGCTGGTCGTGATCACCTCCGACCGCGGCTTCTGCGGCGCGTTCAACTCGAACCTGATCAAGGCCGCGCAGGCCCACATTGCGGCGCAGGGCCCCGGCGTGAGCGTCCGCGTGGTCTGTGTCGGGAAAAAGGCGGTCGATTTCTTCGGAAAGCGGGGATACGCGCTGGCCGGACGTCACAGCGGCATATTCGCCGGTCTGACGTTCGCCTGGGCGCAGGCGATGGCCGCGGAGCTCATCGCGTGCTACCGGAAGTGTGAAGCCGACCGGATCGACGTTATCTATAATGAGTTCAAGTCGATCGCCCAGAGCCGCATCGTCATCGAGCAGTTCCTGCCCGTCCCCCCGCCCCCCCCCGGCGCGGCGCCCGGAAAGGCCGTCGATTACATTTACGAGCCTGACAGGCAGGGGATTCTCTCCGCCCTGATCCCCCGCCACCTTGCCGTGCAGCTCTGGCGCATGCTGGTCGAATCGAGCACTGCCGAAGAGGGTGCCCGCATGGCAGCCATGGAAAACGCCACGGAAAACGCGCGGGAGATGATTTCCACGCTGCAGCTCCAGTATAACAAGGCCCGCCAGGCGGCAATCACGAAAGAGCTCCTTGAGGTCGTTTCGGGGGCGGAAGCCCTGCGCGGTTAGATTGCGTCGCAAAAAGCGCTCGCAATGACAACCGGCTGTCATTGCGAGCCGCTTCCCAGGCGAAGCAATCTCCCTTGCCAACGCGCCTTGATTCCAAGGCGCGTTTTGTTTACATTGAAAATCCGCCTCTGAACCGAGCGCGACCGCAAACCTTGCCACGAGAGGGAGTTACGGATGTTTGACGAGCTGAGCCGGAAGCTTGACGGCGTCCTGAAAAAGCTCCGCGGGCAGGGAAAAATCAGCGAGGCGAACATCGCGGAAACGCTCAGGGAGGTCCGGCGCGTTCTCCTTGATGCGGACGTCAACTTCCGGGTCGCGCGCAAGTTCATCGAGGATGTGGAGCGGAAGGCGCTCGGGCAGGAGGTGCTGCAGAGCATCACGCCGGGCCAGCAGATCGTCAAGATCCTGTATGAAGAGCTGGTGGCGCTCCTGGGCGTGACGGCCTCCGGCATTGCCCAGTCACCGTCCCCCCCCACGGTGGTGCTCGTGGCGGGACTCCAGGGATCGGGGAAGACGACGTTCTCCGCGAAGCTCGGCGTGCACCTCAAGGCGCAGGGGCGATATCCGCTTCTGGCCGCGGCGGATATCTACCGCCCCGCGGCGGTCGATCAGCTCGTGACGCTCGGCGCCCAGGCGGGGCTGCCGGTATTCCACCGGGCGGACGCGTCTCCCGTGACGATTGCGACCGACGCGGTCGATCACGCGCGCAGGAACGCCCGCGACGTCGTCATCGTCGACACGGCGGGACGCCTGCATGTCGACGAAGAGATGATGAAGGAGGTGGAGGCGATCCGCGACGCGGTCCGTCCCCACGAGATCCTCTTCGTCGTCGACGCGATGACGGGGCAGGACGCCGTGAACACGGCGCGCGCGTTCAACGAGCGCCTGAACTTCGACGGCGCCGTCCTGACGAAGATGGACGGCGACGCGCGCGGGGGCGCGGCGCTCTCGCTGCGCGCGACGGTGGGGAAGCCGATCAAGTTCGTCGGCACGGGCGAGAAGCTCGACGCGCTGGAGAAGTTCCACCCGGACCGGATGGCCTCCCGGATCCTCGGCATGGGGGATGTCCTCACGCTGGTGGAGAAGGCGCAGCAGCAGTTCGACGGGGAGAAGGCCGCGCGCCTGGAGGAGAAGCTCAGGAAGTCCCAGTTCACCCTGGAAGACTTCCTGGATCAGCTCCGCGAGGTGAAGAAGATGGGACCCCTGAGCCAGGTGATGGGGATGATTCCCGGGATGAACAGGCTCCCGGCGGGGGCGGATATCGACGAGAACGCACTCGTGAAGATCGAAGCGATCATCTGCTCCATGACGCGGGAGGAACGGCAGAAGCCGGCCGTCATCAACGGCAGCCGCCGCAGGAGGATTGCGGCGGGGAGCGGCACGAGCGTGCAGGACGTGAACAGGCTTATGAAGCAGTACGAACAGATGCAGAGAATGGTCAGGACGCTGGGCAGGGGGGGGACCCGGGCGCTCAGGGGCATGGGGCTCCGCTCCGGACTCTGAGGCGGATCACTTTACGAACACCTAAGGAGAGTGACAGTGGCTGTACGTCTGAGATTGCGACGGATCGGGAAGAAGAAAATGCCGGTCTACCAGATTGTGGCCGCGGATTCCCGCGCGGCGAGGAACGGAAAATTCCTCGAGATCGTCGGCCGGTACGAGCCGCGGCAAAACCCGATGCTCATCAGCGCGAATGAGCCGCGCGTGATGTACTGGCTGAAAACCGGGGCGCTCCCGACCGATACCGTCCGGAGCCTGTTCCAGCGCAGCGGCCTCTGGATGAAGTGGACGCTCAGCCGCCAGGGGGCGGATGAGGCCAAAATCGCCGCGGAGCTTGAGAAATTCCAGATGGCGCAGGTCGAGAAGCGGAAGCACGACGAGGAGCGGCGGGCCCGTCGGCATGCTGCCAGGAAAGTGACAAAGGCACCCGAGGGAGAAGCGGCCGCGCCTGCTGCCGCTCCCCCGGCGGCGGACGCCCCTGCAGGAGCATAGCCGGCATCGTGCCCGTCCGTTCATGCGGAACGGACACTGTGCGGTGAGGGGGGAGATGTGAACAATGCCGGGGCGCTGCAGATGCGTCCCGGCGGCACTTGTTCCCGGAGAGGAGGAGCGGCATGAAGGAGTTCGTCGAGTTCATCGCCAGGCACCTGGTGGACCACCCGGAACTCGTGGTGCTGGACAACCAGGTGAGGGATGACAAGGTGATCTTCACGCTCCACGTGGCGGAGCAGGACGTTGGCAAGGTGATCGGCAGGAAGGGCCGCACGGCGCAGGCCATGCGCATCCTCCTGGCGGCCGTCGCCGCCCGCGAGGGCAAACGGGTCATACTGGAAATTGCCGAGTGAGCATCACACCTGACCGCCTGATGGCGGTCGGCGCAATTGTCAAGGTGTTCGGTGTGCGGGGAGACGTCATCGTACAGCCCATGACGGATTTCCCCGGCCGTCTCCGCAGGGCCCGCGCGCTCTGGATCGGGACGGACACGCACGCGGCGCTGGAAACCCGCGTGGAGCGCGTTGCGGTGTCCCCCCGGGGGATCCGCCTGAAGCTGCGCGGCATCGACGACCGGAGCGCGGCCGAGGGGCTCCGCGGCAAGCTGCTCTTTATCGATGAGGGGCATGCGGCCCCCCTGAAAAAAGGGGAGTTCTTCGTACACGACATCCTGGGCCTCACGGTGCGCAGCGAGACCGGCGTTGACCTGGGAACGGTGGCCGACGTCCTGCGCTACCCGGCGAGCGACGTCTACGTCGTGCGCGGCCCCGCGGGGGAAATCATGATCCCGGCCGTCAGGGAGTTTGTCCTGTCCGTGGACATCGCCGCGCGGACGATGACGGTCCGCCTCATCGAAGGGATGACGGAGCGCTCATGAGAATCGACGTCGTGACGGGGTTCCCGGCGCTGGTGTCCGGCCCGCTCGGCGAGAGCATGCTCGCACGGGCGCGGGAGAAGGGGCTTGCGGAGATCGTCGTTCATGACCTCCGTGCGTACGCGGAAGGGAAGCACCGGTCGATCGACGACGCGCCGTACGGCGGGGGCGCGGGGATGATCCTGAAACCCGAGCCGGTCTTTGCGCTGATCGATTCGCTCACCGCGTCCCGGCGCTATGATGAAGTGATCTACCTGAGCGCGGACGGGGAGCGTCTCACGCAGCAGACGGCCAATGCCCTCTCGCTGAAGGAGTCGCTGATCCTCCTGTGCGGGCACTACAAGGGCATCGACGAGCGGATCCGCCAGAGGCTCGTCACCAGGGAGATTTCGATAGGCGACTATGTCCTGACGGGAGGGGAGCTTCCCGCGCTCGTCCTGATCGACGCCGTCGTCCGGCTGATCCCCGGCGTCATGCACGACGGGGAATCGCTCCTGACGGACTCGTTCCAGGACGGGCTGCTCGACGCGCCGTCCTACACGCGCCCCCCGGAGTTCCGGGGCATGCGCGTCCCGGATGTCCTCCTCTCCGGCAACCACGAGGAGATCGCCGCATGGCGGATGGCCGAGCGGCGCAGGAGGACCGAGGAACGCAGGAAAGACATGATGGAACACACATAACAGCATCTGCACCGGAGAACGCCATGGAGAAACTCAAGCTTGTCGAAGCGACACAGATGAAGAGCGGCATTCCGCCGTTCGCCCCGGGTGACACCGTCAACGTCCACGTCCGCGTCGTCGAGGGGGACAAGGAGCGCATTCAGCAGTTCCAGGGCGTGGTCATGGGACGCCACGGCTCCGGGATGAACGCCACGTTCACCGTCCGCAAGGTGTCCGACGGCGTCGGGGTGGAGCGCATATTCCCGCTCCATTCGCCCCGGATCGCAAAGATCGAGAAGATCAAGGAGGGTGCGGTCCGCCGCGCCAAGCTGTACTATCTGCGCGACCTCGCCAGCAAGGCGATCCGCCAGAAGACGAACGCCTGATCCAGCCGGCGCGGTCACAGGCTGCTGTGTGATGGACCGGGGGTGTCCCCCCGGTGCAGTTCTGCTGTTCTGATCTTTCCCATATCACTCGCCACCCCCCAGGAGGGAAGAATGCACCACCGCGGGCTTGTTGCCGGGGCACACGCAGGCTGGAGGACAGCCATCACATCTTCACTGTTCGGGAAACTCCTCCACGGGTGCCCTCCCGGCGTCCTGGCGGCCTGTGCGCTCCCGGCGATCCTCCTCGCCTCCGGGTGCAGCAAGAACAGCACCACCGGTCCCGCGACAGGCGCCGGTGCGATCATTACCGTCACCGGCAGGGTCCTGGGCCAAAACGGGCAGACGGTGGCGGGCATCCCGGTCTCCATCCGGGGGATCCCTTCGACCAATACCGACGCCTCGGGCAGTTTTTCCATCGCGGGCGTTGCCACTCCGTACGACATCACAGTTGTCAACCCGACGCAAAATTCCGCATTAATCTATAAAGGCCTGACCCGGTCGGATCCAGTGCTCATCTATGCCGGAACGTCTCCCGGCACAAAGTACACCGGAAGCGTGACCGGCAAGGTCACGGGAGGAACGTTTCCGAGTCCGGGTCCCCGTGATGTGACGCGCGTTGTCTGGTGCTCACCCGAAATCACCCAGGGGACGAACGCGGCGACCGACGGGACGTTCGGATTCTCACCCGACTGGTACGGCCCGTCCACCACCACCGGTGGCATCTATGCGCTCCAGTTCACCGCCGATGCGGCGGGCTTCCCGGTCGCCGGCGGCTACAGGGGATACGGGGTAAAGACCGCCCTGGCGCTCGCCAGCGGAAGCGCGCTCTCGAACCAGTCTGATTCACTCCTCCCGGTGACGACAACACGGCTCACGGCGGCGGTCACGGTGCCCGCCGGGTATACGCTGGTCAGGAAGGAACTGTATCTCCAGTTCTCTTCGACCGGGTCGCTCCAGATAGTGTCGGATACGACGAGGAACACCGCCCCCTCCTACTACACACCCCAGGTGACCGGGGGGACGATCTCCCTCGGCGTCGTGATCGCGGGGACGAGCGGGAGCGAGTCGCTCACATGGAAAAACGGGAGTGCCGCCGGGGCCGCGGGGGTCCCCCTGGCGCCGGTCGTGCCTCCCGAGCAGAGCCTCCCGCTCAGCGGCGTGACGGGAGTCGACACGAACGTCACGTTCTCCTGGACTGCCATGCCGGGGGCCGTCCATGTCATCCAGTTCGTCGCCGTCAACCAGGCGAATCCGTCGTTTGCCATCATCACTGCGGGAACGAGCGCGACGATTCCGAATCTGAAGTCGCTCGGCCTTGCGCTTCCCGCCTCCGCTTCCTATCAATGGGATGTCTTCGGGTTTGGCCCCCTGTCCGGCACGGACGCTGCGGCCGGATCCATCGCCTGGGTGACCGGGAGTTCCATTCCCGGGCCTGCGTCGGTGTCGTACTACGGCGGGACACCATTCAGGACATTCACGACCGCCCCCTAGCCCGGGGGCCTCTTCTTTCACGGCGGGGGATTTGGTATATTCCCCCATGAACGCTCGCACGATTATCGGCATGCCGTCCGACCCGACCTGCCGCCCCCTGGAACGGGTGCTCCGGTCGTCGCCGGAATTTGAGATCGTCCTGGACAGTCCCGCCGCACTGGCGCTCCGCCTGGAGCGCAATACGCTCGGCGGGGCCCTCCTCTCTCCCATCGACTACGCCCGCAACGCATCGGAGTACCTCGTCGTCCCCGGTTCAGCCGTGTCGTCGCAGGCAGGGAACGAGTCCATCGTTCTCCACTTCCGCCCCGGCGTGAAGACCGTCAGGACGCTCGCCGTTCAGCCCGTGTCGGCCTCCGACATCATACTCGCCCGCATCATACTCACGGAACGGTTCGACATCGAGCCGCAGATCGTCCCCGTGGCCGGCGGGCTCCCGGAGATGCTCGCGAAGGCGGACGCCGCGCTCCTGGCCGGGGACGCGGTCAATCCCGCCGCGGAGGCGGGCACGAGGGCGCTCGACCTGGTCGAGGAGTGGATCGGCGCCACGGATCTTCCCTACGTGCACGGCTTCTGGTGCGCGCGCGAGAAAGGGCTCGCCCGGCGCGCATGGTCTGCGCTCGCCGGCCTCGCCGGTGTGACGTGCGAGGAGGAAACGCCGGCAGGCGAGCCCCGCTTCGCGTACGACTTCCCGGAAAACGTCCAGGAGGGAATACGCGAGTTTCTCCGGTACGCGTACTACCACGGGATACTGCCGGACGTTCCCGATCTGCGCTTCTTTGGCGCGCCCGGCGGGGATGACGATATCGGCGCGCCCGGGACAAATTGAAAAAGTGGGGGACAATGGCTAGATTCTCCACATGCTGAAGTCGCTGCTCATCAGAAACTACGCGCTGGTGGAGGAGCTTGCCGTCGACTTCACGAGCGGGCTCGTCATCATCACGGGGGAGACGGGCTCGGGCAAGTCCATCATCATCGACGCGCTCGGCCTCATCCTTGGGGAGCGCGCCAGCGCCGAGGTCGTGCGGAAGGGAGCGGACCGGACGGTGGTGGAGGGGACGTTCCAGGTTGCGGGGAACACGCGCCTGCGCCGGCTCCTGGAGGATAATGCGCTGACCCCCGCCGACGAGCTGATCGTGCGGCGGGAGGTGAGCGCGAAAGGACAGAGCCGCTGCTTCATCGCGGACAGTCCCGCGACGCTGGCATTCCAGAAACAGGTCGGCGAGCTCCTGGTGGACCTTCACGGCCAGCACGAGCACCAGTCGCTCCTCCGCGCGGACACGCACATCGCCATGCTCGACGATTTCGGCGGGCTCGGCGGGATGGTGGAGGAGTTCCAGGCCGCGCGGCGGACCCTGCGGGAGATCACGCTCCAGCTGGAGGATCTGCGGGCGCGGGAGCGGCAGCTGGCCGAGCGGCGGGACTTCTACGAATTCCAGATCGCGGAGATCGACGCGATCGCGCCCCGCCCCGGGGAGGAGGAAGAGCTCGAGGCGGAGCTCCGCATCCTGGAGAACGCCGAGAAGCTCTTTGCCGCAACGGGGGCCCTCTACGGCACGCTCTACGAGGGGGAGCAGTCCGTCCACGACCAGCTGGTCATCGCCCGCAACCAGCTGCAGGACCTCGCCTCCATCGACAGGCAGTTCGCCGATGCCGCGAATGAGTGCGCCTCCGCGGAAGCGGTCATCGCCGAGCTGGCGAAATTCATCCAGGCCTACAATGCACGCGTGGAGTTCAACCCGGAGCGCCTCGACGCGCTGCGCGACCGGCTGGGAAAGCTCTCGCTCCTGAAGCGGAAATACGGCGGCTCGGTCGAGAGCACGATTGCCCAGCGGGAGAAGATCGGCGAGGAGGTGAAGCTCGCGGAGAACTTCGACGAGGTGATCGGCGCGCTGACGCGCGAGCGTGAGACGGCGCGCGCGGCCTGCGGGGCCGTGGCAGCGCGCCTGTCGGCGAAGCGGCACGAGGCTGCGCGGAAGGTGGACCGGGCAGTGGTGGATGAGCTGGCGCGGCTCGGCATCCGCCATGCGAAGTTTGAGACGCGCATCACGGCGAAGGACGCGGCCGCGGGTGCCCCGGAAACGGTCGGCGCGGGGGCGCGGAGCGTCCAGCTCAACGCACGGGGCTTCGACGACGTGGAATTCCACATCTCCACGAACCTGGGCGAGGAGGTCATGCCGCTGGCCCGCGTCGCCTCCGGCGGGG